>Ga0105158_1000155_pt1 | contig 31480 bp, 41 predicted proteins | sample LHCtaG_FD_81567 | JGI IMG/M metagenome (GOLD analysis project Ga0105158, IMG submission 81567) | Hot spring microbial communities from Little Hot Creek, USA to study Microbial Dark Matter (Phase II) - LHC4sed_matched | ecosystem: Environmental > Aquatic > Thermal springs > Hot (42-90C) >...
AAGTCTTTACGCTCATGAAATCATTCTAAACCGACCTCCGCATTAACTTCTATCTTCGACAATTAGTATTCCATCCCTCCTTATGATTAAGAATAACAGTCTATCTTTATAATCTTTAATAATCCTTCTTTAACTAGCAAGGATTTGATTTTCTTAATCAGTCTTCGGCTCTTGGAGGATGGATGTGGAGAACCATTATGCCATGAAATTGTTTCAGAGCGAATAAGATTGTGTTAGCAAAGTCCGATCCCTAGTCAACTGGGATGGCAATCTCTTACATTTCATCGATAGCAACGCCTGCTACGAGAAGCCCGATCACGTTGTTGACTAGAACCTTCCTATTCTTAAAAGAGGGTTTTCCAAGGCAGACCTCATCGTCCACACAATGTTGGAAGACGGAGGAGAGGGGGTTTACGAGTTTGTTCCTGTGATCCCGCTATCCCGGTTATCAGGATTCTTTTTCCAGCGTAATGGCTCAGTATGCTCGAATTACCCATGGTTCACTGATCGAGTAGAAATATTTTTAGCTTTGTTTAATGCTAAGCCTCATAAGGCTATTCCTTCAAGTATGGCTGAACGATACACGGGGCTTTCCCTCGCCTCCTCACCCGTCGCCAGGTGTATTTCAAACGGGTGGTAGAGTGGTAGTCCCGCTTTTTCTTCTATTTTTTCTTTCAGGTTCCCCCTGCTCTTGCAATCCTTGGGGAGACGGTTGCTCACCACCAGTATGTCCACATCGCTAGCGCCAGTAGCCTGCCCCTTGGCAACGCTCCCGAAAACATAGACTTCACATGGGCCTATTAGCATTCTTGCAGCGTCAGCTATCTTCTTCGACCACGAGCGCCAATCGCGGGCCAGTTCGTTGAGCCTAAGCCTTGCCTCTAAGAGATTTAACAAATTCTATCGCCTCCTCCGCGAAGCCCACTAGCTCCTCAACCTCATCTCTCTCATACTCCCTCGAAACATACCTGGAGTTTATGTACGCGTCTTCAAGCCTGATGAGTAGGCTTCTGCTCCGGACTACAAACTGGTCTATATCATCAGGCTTGCCTAAAACTGTTCTAAGGGCATTGAACAGTTGCCTAACAGAATGCGTACGGGGCATCTCTCCGCTCAACTCAAGTATCACTGATTTCAAGTATAGCTGTACAGCCTGGTCCGCCATGAATGCGGCGATATCATAGTCCCCACAGGCCAGGCTTCTCTTAGCTGTTTCAAGCATTCTCAAAGACCTTCCTCTGAGAAGGTTGACCTCACGATAACTCATCGAGAGTACACCCGTCTAAAACATTCTATGATTCTCCTCATTCCTTCCTCCAACGTGTCTCCTCGAGTATGGCATTTGGGTAATGCTAGTACAAAACGCTACGTATTCGTCAGTCTCATCCTCCATTATTATCACGTCAAATTCATACATGCCTGTTTCTATAGTGAAAACTATTGATATAAGCTTTTTCATTCTTCCCTCAGCCTAATTGTCGCATGGTAATTTTCTCTTCGAAGGCCACCATGAGGCTCAAGCGCCTCTCTAGAAATACTTCATCCCGTTTATAACGTTGGGAATGTGGTCCTCGAATACTTATCGAGGAAAAGTTTTCTCGACGGGGATTCCTACATGTTTCCAATCCGGCTTGCTAGAATAGGTATGAGGAAGGAGGGGGAAGCCCCTAAAGGAGAAGAGTTAAAAAGGCTTAGGGAAATGAGGAGGAAAGGACTAGTGTGCTTAACTTTAACTAGCAAGGATTCGATTTCCTTAATCAGTTTTTCAGCTTTTAGGGGGGTAAATATGGAGAACGATTATGACGTGAAGTTGTCTCGGAGGAAATAGGATTGCGTTAGCGAAGTCATAATCTCTGGTTAACCAGATGTATCCTTCGCTGATAGCTAATGAATGCTAACTCTATATTTTTTCACATCCTTTGGTGGATATTAAATCACATAATCCTTCGATTCTAAAAAGTTTTTACCAGTTTTTGAATATTTTGCAGACATCATCGTTGGAGGCTCCTGCATCAACATGAAAATGTATCGACCCTCTTATATTCTTCAAATCAACAGTTGCTCTTACAAATTGAGCTGAAGGCTCAAACCTAGTGTCAAAGTAGCATGGAATCTCAGTATGAGAATCAGTTTTTCTCTGCTGACAAAATCCACTAATACGCGGCTGTTAAACAAGCAGCAAAACCACAACGATTACTCCTTACAAGCTTGGAAACAGCCTCCACATCCTTCTCAAACCTGGAAACCTCGACCAGAACCAATATTTCCCTCCTAGGGGAAATAACTGGCGGGTAAGCCTCCGCAACAACGCCGCGACCATCCACCGAAACCTCTATTGGAAATACTTCCACGATAAGCCTCCTTGAAGACAGAAACTTTGGCCTATGAGAAGCTGAACCTGAGAACCCTCAACCAAGTTATCAAGACTTAGGCTAAGCATCATCCTCTCAAAACCAGAGTCGAGAACGATATCAAACACTACTTATAGGAACCTAGTTCAAAAAGACCCGTTAGCACGCGCTTTATGTCGGAAAGCGAGGTAGCAGGTAAGCTAACAACAACCCAGTCTAATCAATCGGCGTCCCAAGGCTTAGCTAGAAGGGCTTCAAAAGAGGGCTCTTAGGCATCGTTGAGCTTAAAAATGCGAAAAATCCCATCGTAAAGTGTCTAAAAAGAGCTGTCTACAGCGTCCCTCTTATGCGTCATGCAAAACCCCTAAACCAGTTAAGTTATGAACTTACAGTCAGCACGTGCTAGGCAAGATATTAAGATGAACAAGGATCAATATTTTTGTATTTTTTAGGATAGGTGCATCATAAAGTACCTAAATTTTAAATATAGGTACACCAGCGCGCGCCCTGAATAAATCCCTATTCCTAAAAGTTTTGCATCCCCCTTCGGCAGCATTGACACATCTGCTCCTGAATCCACGTAAGCCGTAAACGTGTACCAACGAGCATCTGTAGATTTCAGGCTTAACTTTACAACTGGTCTATAGATAATTCTCTTCTTGGCTTCCTCTCTCCTATACTTAAATGTAAACTTCAAGGATTAATGTTTCCTCAAAAGGTATGTATGTTATCTCTAAGTCTTCGGGTTTGAGCTCAGGATGCTTTTCTAAGGCTTTTGCTACAGCCTCAACTGAGCTCGAGCCTTCAGATATTATTTCATTCTTATAAATTACAACATGTTTGCCCCTGTACTGCTCGTAGTCTTTCATCGTTATCGCTAGGCTCTCATAAGTTATTTCAGACATCTGTTTTTAGATATAACGGGTTCTTTATAAGTCTTGCCCACCCGGAGAAGGATGATAGCACACGCTTTAATACGCTCAGTGTCCTCATAACTTTCAAGTCTAACTTTCTTGCAGTCCTGCGGGCCTTTGAGTCATCAAGCAGCACAATGTCTGCTTTTAACTCTGAAGCCAGAACTATGGTTTCAGCCTCTCCCCTCCCAAGACTCGGTAAGAATAAATCAAGAAGATTTGTTTCTCAGTTTTGCAACCTCGATAAAACCTTGTCGATTAATCCGCTTACCTGCAAGCACCTCGCCATCTCTTACCTCTTCGAAAACAGATTCGCATACAACGATATTATCAAACACTTATTTAAGCAGTTTTAAATAGCCGAGTCTACCAAGAGCGCGCGCCAGAATACTCTTTAACAAGCTTGGAGACAGCCTTAACGTCCTCAGGCCCGGAGGCCTCAACCAGAACCCTGACCTCCCTCCTAGGAGGAATAACCGACGGGTCGGAAACAAGGAGGACAGCATGGTCGCGCGCTACTTGCTGCAGTAAAGCGAGATCTTCTTCGCCAAGCACTTTAAGAAGCCTCAGGAAAATCGTGTAGCGCATGCTAACAGCACCATTTATATTTGTTGACGCGACAACTCGATCTAGACTAACTTTTACCTTTGAACGTTTACTCAACTCGTTCTGAGAGTTTTTAAGAGACTGGGAGGGAAAAAGCCGTGGTAGCTTTTGTTCTTGTTCTACTGCTCTGTTGAACTACAGCTTTCACTCTTGCTAACTTAGTTTAACTAGAGGTTAAAGCGCAGACGGAAGCCCTCGAACGAGTAACCAGCGCGTGCTATCAAACTCCCGAATACTTCTTCTTCAAATCGTCTTTAACCAGCTCTATGCTTTTTTCTCTCAACAGGTTTTCCAAAGCTTCAGTATCTAGAGCCAAATACTTTCCAGTTTTCAACCCATGTTTTATTATTTCCTTATCGTTCGTCTAAATAGGAATGCCAAGTTTTAAAGCTAAAGCTAAAAACGGATAATCATCAGCATCAAATTCAGCCGCTATTTGCTTAGCCGATTGGATAAGTCTTTTATCATCGGCTGAAAACCCGATGTTTTTTATCTTCAACCTGGCTTTAGTCAAGGTTAGCTCGAAAGCAGGCTTTGAAACCTTGTTTAGAAGTTTGTCTTCATGCTTCTCTATTTCTTCAAAAGCATAGTGGATCGTGTAGAGTTCAAAAGTCGGTGAGAAAAGTATCCTCCTAACTTTGCCATCCTTAAGCAGGCACGAGACTATTTTGTTAGCGTCAACGATTAATTTCATCCTCAATCCTTTTTCTGATACCTTCCTTAACCCTCCTGTCCACCTTCATTACGTCATCCTCTGTAAGCCTATCAATAGTCAATATGGACAGAGCATAGTTCAAAGCCTCTTCCCTGACGATCCTTTCCAAAATCAGCTTCATAAATGGGTCGGCTTCAATTAGAGCATGTATTTCTTCTGGAACCTCTATTTTAATCTGCTTTGGCACGGCTAAATGAATCTCTTCATTCCTTATAAACATTAACAACCAAGCTCATCCGAACCACTAAAACCAGCGGGATCCTTGTCGAAAGGGGCTTGGAAAAAATTTTACTTCGCTCTGCCCCATTTTAAGCCCGAAGCTGTAGTTCAAAGGATGATTAGCCGAACAAGATCAGCTCAGACGGCTCTTTGACCCTAAGTGATTGGATAAGGGCATTTTTCCAGTCAAACGATTCAACCGCTTTTTAAATATTGCAGCGAGGCTCGCGCACTATATGGTTCGATTTTCCCCATTCTTCTATTGGGCCTTCGGTAATGTAGAAGACCGGGTGTTGCTGGATTCTCTTCACCCTCTTTAGTCTAATGTATAGCGCTTCGTCTCTTTCCGAGAGCTTCTTTAAGAGATGGTTGAACTCGTATTTGATTTGCCCTCTGGTTACTGGTATTCTAGGTATGTTTGTGTCAAACGTTCTTATTTTTGTAAGGTCAAATTCATATTTTCTCCTTTTCCCCTCCAAGTATATGTAGTAGAGATAGGTGCCTACGTATAGAATTGGGTCCGAAGTTTTTCTGAATCTAATTAGCTGCGGGTGATTTACGTATCCCTTCGTCTTCCCTTCTAAGACTTTTTGAGCTAGAAGTGCTTCTCTCCAAACAGCTACAAGCCCCTTGGCGTCGAGGTACTTTGGATGAATAGACCAAAGACGCATTTTTGCTAAACTTTTTCTAAGTAGGTATTTATTTAACGCTTACTTCCCTACTCTATTTGTCAGCGCGCTCTAAAATCTTGCCGGTGTGTGCTGTATAAACATTTAAAAAGCATAAGCCGCATAACGATTTTGCAGAACGATGGAAGTAGTAAAGAAACTAGATGAGCTTGAAAGGGAGATTCAGAAATTGAAAAACCTGATGTTGTTTAGGGAGGATTTGCTCTCAGAAAAAAATTGGTATCGTTGAGGGGAGCGGGTAGGCTTTTAGTCTCGGAGGATGAGCCTGAGGAGGCAATGGCTAAGGCGAAGAAATCAATATTTTCAGGGATCGAAGATGTCATACGTGGCTGATACGCATGCCTTTGTCTGGTACGTAATAGGTAAGCTTCCAGAAAGGGTTGATTCCATATTCAGATCCGCTGAGGAAGAGGAGTCCACCATATACATCCCGACAATCGTGTTGGCGGAGTGCCTGCACCTAGTGGAGAACAAGAAATAGATCTTGATTTCGAAGATTTACTTGATAAATTGGAGATTGGCAGAAACTTCGTTCCCGTCTCTTTTAATTTTCAGGTATTAAAGCTTCTCCCTGAGATAAAGCTGGGGGAGCTTCACGACAGGATCGTTGTCGCGACCACTAAAATTCTTAACGCTAAGCTGATTACGAAAGATAAAGAGATTAAGGAGTCGAAGATTGTTGAGACTGTATGGTAGCGCACCTACTAATGAAAAACACTAGGCTCCGTGTGCTAACCTGTCAAAAAGACATTTAAACACTCTCCCAGTAGTTGAAGCATGCTCCCGAGGAAGAGGGGAGAGAGACCTTTAGAAGGAGATTACGATTCTGAGCAGGCTCAAGCATACTCTTTAAGGACGCCCACGGGCATAGAGGGCTTGGACAAGATAATAGACGGCGGCCTGATAAGGGGTAAGACCTACTTGGTCGCCGGCGAGACTGGGACTGGGAAGACTATATTCAGCCTCAGGTTCATACTTAAGGGTATTGAGATAGGTGAGCCCTGTGTATATGTTCCTTTCGACGAGACTATTGAGGGGACTGTGGAGGGGGCTCTGACCCTCGGCTGGGACCTTGAGACCCCTATGAGGAGGAACATGCTCAGGATACTTGATGCAAGGCCCTTCTTCGCAGAGGTTATGAGAGAGAAGTTTATGGCTGAGGTCGTTAGGGAGATCGTTAAGGAGCTCAAGAAGCATGTTGTTGAAATAGGTGCTAAGAGGCTTGTGATAGACCCTGTCGCGCCATTGATCGGCGAGGTTGTGGACGTCTCCTGGACGAGGGACTTCATAAGGGGCTTCGTGACGGCGATAGAGAAGTTCCTGGGGTGCACCACTATAATAACCAGCGAGGTCCCCACTGGAAGCGGCTTGTTAAGCAGGTTCGGCGTCGAAGAGTTTCTAGCATCCGGGATAATAAAGCTAGCGATAACTCCTGTGGAGAACAGGAACCTCAGGACGCTTACCGTCAGGAAGCTGAGGTGGACTAGGGTTGATCTAACACCCTATGTTTACGAGATAAAGCCCTTGGACGGCATAGTTTTGCTAGAGCCTCTCCACGAGTATGTTAAGAAGCTTAAGACATAGTTTTTTTAGAAGACGAACGGCTGCATTGCTGCGCCGAAGTAGAGTATTAGGAACGATGTCAACAGGGCTGCTTGAGGGCTTGCTTTAAACCAGCACACTACGGCTGCGGAGAACATTAGCGCGCTCAACCCTCCCGAGGATACTTGCAGAAGGCTCGCCAGCGGGTTCGAAGGCTGGAGGAGGGCCATCACCCAAGCATATGCTAGCTGAGGGGTGAAGCAGAGCGGCAATGCTGTTAAGAAGCCTGTTTCAACCCTCCTCCCTTTGAAAACAAGCTTTGGAGCAAGGTATACGAGGAGCAGGCTTAGCACCACGCTCCCCAGCGTTGAAGAGAAGCTTACGTTCATAACCGGTAGCAGTAGCGCCAGCCCCATTCTAGTGTAGAGGCTTGAGGCGGAGAGGCTTAGGAGTATTAGCGTAGCCATCGGGAGCATCATCCAGCCGGGGATTTCGCTGAAAACCCTGACTGGGACAAGCGTTTCGAAAATCCTCGGCAACTCCCCGGAGGAGGACGGCGGTATCAGGCCCGATTTGAGAGCAAGATAAACCTTCATGCCCTTTTCGCTTAAAGCGTACTTCTTGTCACCAGTCTGCTCAACAAGCTCTCCGAGCGCGAGCAGGTTGTGGTAGAGGCTTCCCGTGCTGAGGCCAAGGTCCCGCTTAAGGTCTTTAATGCTCATGGGACCTGCTTCGCCAAGCCGGATTATCAGCGTCCTCCTCTTGCCGTAGGAGAGCGCTGATATCACCTTCTCAAGACCGTCCTCGTCCACAGTGACACTTATAAAAACCAAGGGGTATAAAAACAATGCTTTAACCGTTTTCAGCAGTCTTAACAACGATTTTTCTCGATTCTTAGCTTTCTAAGCGCTCGCGTGCTTATAGGACCCGAGCACCTTAAGCTCGACGGTCCTGCGCCCGAGTTTTCTAAGCGCTTCCGAAACGCTCCTGCTCCACGCCGCGCCTTCGAACTCCACCAGGAACCTGTACTCCCAGGGCTTCCCCTTCACCGGCCTCGACTCTATCCTCGTAAGGTTTATGCCGTGTTCTGCGAAGACTCCAAGGGCTCTGTGGAGGGAACCCGGCTTGTGCTCAAGAGTCATGAGTATCATGGTTCTAGCAGCCCCCTCGAATTTTTCAACAGGCTTCTTGGAAAGGATTAGGAAGCGCGTGTAGTTCTCCTGCTCGTCCTGAATATTCTTGGCGAGTATCCTGAGCCCGTACTCCCTGGCAGCGGCCTCGGAGCATACTGCAGCGCTGCCACGGGTCTTGGAGGCCATGGAGGCTGCTTGAGAAGTGCTGGAGACCTCTCTTATCCTTGCTTCGGGCAGAACCCTGTCTAGGAACCTCCTGACTTGGGCGAGCGCGTGAGGGTTTGAGAAAACAGTTTTAACATCTTCGAGGCTCCTCTCTTTCGAAGAGAGGTGCAGCGCTATTCTGAGAACCTCCTCGCCGACTATGCTTAGGCTGGAGGACGCGAGGCAGTCTAGGGTCTCTGAGACAGAGCCCTCCAGCGTGTTTTCAACGGGGACTACGCCGTAATCCGTCTCACCCTCCTCAACGCTTTTGAAGACGCTCCTTATAGTCGGATAGGGTTGGAGGACGCATGGTTTAGAGTGGAAGTGTTTCTCAGTAGCCTCCATCGTGAAAGATCCCTTTGGGCCTAGGTAGGCTACTTTGAAAAAGCCCTGCAGCCTCCTGTCGTACTCTATGATCGCGTCGTAAATCCTCTCAACAAGGCTTGGTTCAAGCCCTTTCTCACGGGCCTTTTCCGAAACATGCTGGTAGACCTTCCTCTCCCTCTCCTCGTCCACCACGGCCAGGCCACTGCTCTTCTTAACCTCGTGTATCATTTTGACGAGTCTTATTCTCTCAGCTATCGCGTCAACAATCTTCTCGTCAACCTCGTCAACCATCTTCCTAAGGTCTTCGATGCTGCTCAATCTTCGAGAACCCTCCCGATCACCCCGGCTCTAGCGTAGTGGTCGAGCAGCACCATTGACGCAACAGCCTCCACCACTGGCACAGCCCTTGGAGCGATGCAGACGTCGAACCTACCTCCCTCCAGGCTGATCTCAACGCTCTTCATCTCCTTCAGGTTCACGGTTCGCTGCCTCATTCTTATGGATGGCGTCGGTTTGAAGACTGCTCTGAACACTATCGTTTCACCGTTTGAGACCCCGCCGACAATCCCGCCGTCGTTATTGCTCAGAAGCCTAACCCTACCCTCCTCGACAGTAAGCCTGTCGTTGAACGCGCTGCCCCTCATGCCGGATGCTTCGAAGCCCCTGCCGAATTCAACTCCCTTAACCCCGGGGATAGCCATAACAGCTTTCGCCAACTCTACGTCGAGGCCTTCGAAGAGGGGGTCGCCGACGCCGGGTGGGACCCCGTAGACCCTGCACTCCACTACTCCGCCCACGCTGTCGCCTTCTCGAGAAGCCTCCTCTATCTCTCTCACCATTTTCTCGGAGCACTCTTCGTCTACGCACCTCACTGGGGAGTCGTAGACCCTTCTCAGAGAATCCTCGTCGGGCTCGCCCTCGTACTTGACGCTCCCTATCCTAGTTACGTGCGCGTATATTCGCACGCCCTTCTTCTCAAGGACCTGCGTCGCCAAGGAGCCTGCTGCAACCCAGCCCGCGGTAAACCTTCCTGAAGAGAAGCCGCCACCCCTGTAGTCGTTGAAGCCGCCGTACCTTACTCTGTAGGCGTAGTCAACATGGCTGGGCCGAGGAGTTTCCCTGATTTTCTCGTAGAAGCCTGAGTCAGCCTCCCTGTTCCACACCACTATCAGTATCGGCGCCCCCGTCGTGAAGCCTTGGAAGACACCAGCCATTATTTCGAAATCATCCTGCTCAACCCTGGCCGTGGAGCCGTAGCCCATCCTCCTCCTGGAGAGGCTGAGCCTAATCCTTTCTTGGTCAACCCTTAGGCCTGCTGGAAAGCCTTGAATAAGAGAGCCCACGAGCCTCCCGTGGCTCTCTCCGAAGAAGCTGAAAACCACCATTCTGCCGAGAGTGTTCAAGCCCATTCCAGCTCTACACCAGCCTTCTCAACCCATTCGTAGAAGCCGGGGTTTGATTTCGAGACCGAGCCAGCGTTGACTATCGTCGTCTCGCCTCCTGCAAGCGCCCCCGCTGCGACGAGCATCATCTCAATCCTATGGTCTCCGCCAGCGTCGACTACAGCGCCCCTCAGCCTGCACGGCCCCCGTACAACAATATTGTTCTCCCTCAAGAGTATTCGCGCACCCATTTTAGAAAGGTTTTCAACTATGAGCGTGGCCCTCGCAGACTCCTTGGCCTCAAGCCTACCGATGTTCTTCAACACCGTCTCACCCTCCGCAGCCGTTGCAACGAGGGCTAGCGCTGGAACAAGGTCCGGGGTGTCTGAGCAGTCTACTACGCATGCTTTCAAAACCCCGGTGCTCTCTGCTATAAGCGTATTGCCCCGCCAATAGGTTTCAAGTCCCATCGCCCTGAGCACATCTACTACAGCCTTATCCGGCTGAGGCTTATCAACCAGCCTGTGCACAACAGCCCTACACCCCGATGCGGCAGCCATGGCGAGCGGTATGGATGCTAGAGAATAGTCTCCGGGGACAACGTGGTTGAACGCCCTCGGCCTCCCAGGCTCCACCCTGATAAGGCCCTCCCCAACCTCGACGGAGACCCCGTGCATCTGCAGCATGCTCGCAGTCAGCTCGACGTAAGGCTTCGAGACAAGAATATTTTTCTCCAAGACTATTGTGAAACCGTCCCCCAGTCTGGCGCCGGCGATCATGAACCCTGAAACATGCTGGCTGGATTCTGAAGCATCTAGGATAACAGTGTTCGAGGAGAAACCTCTGCTCCTAACCTTTAAAGGAGGCCTGCCGTTGTTGGAGGAGACCTCAGCTCCCAGGGATCTTAAAGCTTCCTCAACCATCCACACAGGCCTCCTCCTGAGGCTCTCGTCGCCCGTGTATACTGCTTTAGACTCTCTGGCGGCGACTATAGGGGCGAGCATCCTCAGCGTCGACGCCGAGCCCCCGCAGTCGACTATGTCGCCGGGGCTGCTGAAGTCTGTTCCTTCTACAAGAGCCTCATCCCCATGGAGCTCAACTCTTACTCCGAGTAGCCTCAGCGCTCTGAGCGTAGCCTCCACGTCGTCGCAGGAGGATAATCCTGTTATTCTGGAGGCTCCTTCCGAAACGGCGGGGATGAGCAGGCTCCTGTGAGAATAGGATTTGGAGGGCGGCGCAGCATACTCTATTTCCCCACGCCAGCCTCCTCTAACCCTTAACACTCTACTCGACGCTCGCATTCTCGTTGCACACGCTCGTCTCAATAACCCTGCCGAATCTTGAGAGCGCTCTCCCAACCTTCTCAGCGTCCTCCGGCTCGGCTACCGCGGCGATCGCAGGACCCTTGCCTGAAACCCCCGCTGCAAGAGCCCCTGCTCTGAGCGCTTCCATAGCGGGCTTGCTGCTTATCCCCAGGGCTGTTGAGACAGCTAGGCCGTTCAACGTCATGGCAGTCCACTCCTCGCCTTCTAGAGCCAGCCTGTGGGCCAGCCTCATCAAGGGCTCTACTGGTTTGAAAAGCATGGTGTCGACTTTACCGCTCGACATCTCGCCCGGCGGCACGAGTATGAGGACTCTCAGAGAGCTCTTCACCGTCCTCCTAGCTATAAGCTTCTTCTCGAAGTTGTTGGTTATGGCTATGCCTCCGAGCAGGCATGCTGAAGCGTCGTCGAAAGCACCTGTGACTGAGACACCTGCCTGTATGCTTGCCTCCGCAGAGTATACTGCTGCCTTCAACAAGTCAGCGTCCCCGCAGACCTCCTTCAAACACGCCAGCGCCACGGCTGAGGAGACTGCGCTACTGGATTTCAAACCCTTCTTAGCAGGTATCTCCGACCGCACGTCTATCACGCAGCCCCCGCGCACCCCGTGGTCCCTCAGGATCATGTTGCAAACCTTCTCCAGCAGGTTCCCGGGTTTAAGTAGCCTCCCGTCTGAGCACGTTTTGAAAACAGGCTCTTCAACGAGCCTGCACGATGCCTCAACCCTAAGCCCGACTCCCAGCGCCGCCCCCAGCCCGTTCGCCATGGCGTTTACGATGCTGACGGCACCGTGCACGACGGTCCTGCTCAACCCCTCAGCCTCCTGAGAGCCTCCTCCCTCATCTCCTCGACCGGGGGCATTACTCCAAACCATTTCTCGAAGCTTTCAGCAGCCTGGTGTACGAGCATCTCCACACCCGGTATCGAGACAACACCCTTCTCAGAAGCCTCTTTAACGAGCCTCGTCGGATGAGGCGTGTAAACCATGTCGAGAAGAACCTGTCCGCTTCTCAAAAGCCCGGGTGGGAAGGGGGCTTCCCAACTCCCCATGCCGACCGGGGTGGCGTTAACCACGACGTCAGCCCTGCTCAAGACCTGGGGGGCTTCGTCGAGCCCTCGGACCTCTACGCTGAAACCTTTTTCAGCAAAGTGCTTCTTCAAGGAGAGCGCTCTCTCCAAGCTCCTGTTTAAAACAGTAATGCTGCAACCCATTGAGAGGAGGGCTAGCACCGCCGCCCTCGCCCCTCCTCCAGCGCCAACTATGACCGCGGCGCCTCCCCCCTTGAAACCAGCATTCTTCAAGGATTTTTCAACGCCCGCGACGTCGGTGTTAAAGCCCTCTAAGTTGTTGCCGCGCACCCTAACGGTGTTGACGCACCCTGTTAGCTCGGCGGATTCGTCGAGGCTGTCCAAGAGACTTGCTACAGCAACCTTGTGCGGTATCGTGACGTTGAAGCCTAGGACGTTGTTAACTCTGGCGAGCGAGATGAAGCTTCCCAGTATTTCTCCGGGGACTCTTATAGCAAGGTACACGGCGTCTAAACCAAGTCTTCTTATGACCCTGTTGTGCATGGGCGGACTTACCGAGTGGGACACAGGGTCTCCTATTACGAACAGTATCCTGGTGCTCGAGCTCGGAAGCCACTCTACCATACGCCCATCCTCCTGTATATGGATACCATTTCCCTCAGCGTGGCTTGACCAGGCGCAAGAGCCTCGCCGAATGAAGCGTAGGTCATGAAGCCTCCGAGCAGTGGTGAGAGTATTCTCGTTGCGAAACCCTTCTCACCCATCCCGAAGCAGATGAGCCTAACACCCCTCACGCTACTCAGGAAGAACAGTAGCGTAGCCTCATCCACAGGATTTCTTACCGTAGTGACTATCTTGCAGATTTCAGCACCATCCTCCTTCATTTTCGAGAAAACCCTGGTTAAAGCCTTCAAACCAGGGGTTCCGCTCCAATCGTGGTGTGAAACGATTACTCCGACTCCCTTTCTCCCAGCGAGTCTTGCGACGCTACTCCTTATCTTCGACGCGTGCTCAACGTCAACGTATTTGAAAGGCGCCTCCAAAAAATTCTCGAAGAGCAGTAGCCTCTGCTTCTCGCTCCCCTTGTAGGCGCCGCCGTCCCAAACCGGCCTTATCGTGGCAACACATCCTATCCTAGATTTTTCAACGATGCTTATCAAGCCCTCGTAATCCTCTTCCTCGGCATGGTCGAGCCTCAGCTCCACGAGGCTTGCGCCGAACCTGCTGGAGCACGCGATTGCCTTCCGGACACGCTCTAAGCTATCTGCCTTGACGGAGACGCATATCCTAGGCTTCAAAACTCGATCATCAGTTCTCCTTCAACAGGCGTCCCGAAATGCCTGCCGACCCTCCGGGGGGCGTAAGCGACAATCCTGTCCCCAGGCTTGAGGTCCCTGACGCTCACAGAGCCATCTGGCGTCACAACTCTTATCGTCTCAGCGTCCTGGAGGAAAACCTTCCCGATAGCATTGTCTAAACGGAACTCCACCATTCTGAGAGGTCTCTTCTCAACCTTCATCCTGCATATCGTCAGCGGCCTAGCCTCGCCGGATCTGGATACTGCTAGCACGCTGTCCCCGGACCTGAGGTCGCTCAAATACGGTGCGAGCCCGTTAACGCTCAACACGTATTGCGAAACAGCTCCAGCGTTAACCCTGAAGGGCCTCGGCTTCGTGAAGCCCGATTCAACAACCTCGGCCTCAACAAGCGTGAAAAGTGATGAGAAGGACCCTATGAGCATTCCTTCGCCCGGGCTCATCACGTCGCAGGTGTCTACGCATGCTCTCAAGCCCATCCCAGCCTCTGAAACCTTCTCCACAACCGCCACGCCGAGCTTGAGCACAGCCTCTATCGGTCTCAACTCCTCCGCAGCCCTAGAGGCTTCTCGGGGAGGCATGTTCAGGGCTACGCCGTCGACACCAAGCTCCAGCGCCCTAAGGGCCAGCTTAGCCTCCTCCAGGGTCGAGACCTCGGCAACAACCATCATCCTCCCCCTTAGCTTTGCCACCAGGTTCTCCCAGGGAATGACCTTCCAGTCGGAGGTCTTGACCAAGACCTTTCTGAAACCCATTTCGGCAGCGCGAATAGCAATCTCTTCGTCCCCAGCGTTCTTAACGTCGAGCTCTAAGACTGCGGAGCCTGCTTCAACGTTTTCAAGAGAACCCCATTTAACGAGCCTAAGCCTCTCACCCCTGCCTTCGACAACCCCCGTCCTCCTAGAGACGACTCTGTCAACGCCCGGGATTGTTTGAAGCTCGTCGTTGAAGCACCAGATCTCCTTCAACCCTCAGCGACCTCCAGAGCATAGTCTACTGAAGCACCCTCGTGGACTATAGCCTTCAGGGCCTCAGCCATCCTCCTCGGATCCTTATGCTGGAAAACGTTCCTGCCTATCGAGACCCCTGCTGCGCCTGCTGAGACAGCGTCTGAAACCATTTTCAGAAACTCCCTCGTTGAGGAGGTCTTCGGACCCCCGGCTATGACGACGGGTATGCGCGTAGACTCAACCACCGTCTTGAAAGACTCAGGGGAGCCGGTGTAGTTGGTCTTAACAACGTCAGCGCCCAGCTCGACGCCTATTCTAGCAGCGTGAGAAACCTCCTTGGGCGAGTGCTCCTCCTGGACCTTAGCCCCCCTGGGATACATCATCGCCAGAAGCGGTAGGCCGAGCCTGCTGCAAGCTCTCGAAGCCCTCGCCAGGAAAGAGAGCTGCTCGTAATCTGTCTCGGAGCCGACGTTGACGTGGAGGGAGAAACCGTCCGCACCCAGTGAAAGCGCTTCAAGCGGGGTTGCGCAAGCAGTCTTCCTAAGCCTATCTGGGCTCAGGTCTGTGCCGGCGGAGCCGTGCACTATGAGGCCCATGCCGTAGAAGTCTAGGAGCCTCGCCCAGCCCTTGTGCACGACCACGGCGTCGACACCACCCTTAGCAAGCTCAGCCATGAGCCTCCCCATGTCCTCCAAACCTTTCACAGGACCTATTGAGACACCGTGGTCCATTGGCACTATGACTGTCTTCCCGTCGTCTCTGAATATTCTCCTAAGCCTCCTCCTCTTACCAGGGTCCGGAGAATCCAGTATGCTCAAAGAAGCCTCATCTCCTTCAGCAATTCAGCTACGAGTATGGAGCCTCCTGCAGCACCCCTCACAGTATTGTGAGACAATGAGACGAATTTAACCTTTAGCACTCCGCACTTCCTGACCCTGCCCACTACAACGCCCATGCCGTCCTTGTAATCCCTGTCCAGCCTGGTTTGTGGCCTGTCTTCTTCCTCCCTAACCTGTATCACTGGGTCCGGCGCGGATGGCAATCCTATTTTCTGCGGCAACGGCTTGAACTCCCTCATAACCTTCTTAACCTCCTCGACATCAGCGTCTTTTTCGAGATCGACAAAGACGTGCAGCATGTGCCCGTCTACAGTTGGAACCCTGTTCACGCTTGCTGAAATAGGGATGTTGAGAGGCCTACCCGGCTCCCCCAGTATCTTGTTTGTCTCGGTCTGGAGCTTCTCCTCCTCCCCCTTTATGAAGGGTATTACGTTGTCAACTATGTCTAGCGATTGCACTCCAGGGTAGCCTGCTCCGCTCAACGCTTGAAGAGAGACGACCACTACTTTAGTGATGCCGAACGAATCGAGGAGGGGTTTCAACGGTATTACTAGCGGCATCGTAGTGCAGTTAGACTTGGTTACGAGAAAACCTTTCCAACGCTTCTCCTCGCGCTGTTTCTCTATAAGGCTCAGATGGTCAGGGTTCACCTCCGGGATTATCATTGGGACAAGAGGGTCCATCCGGAAAGCGCTCGTCGTAGAAACCACTTTAAACCCTTGTTCAGCAAGCTTCGGCTCTATTTCAACAGCCACCTCGCTCGGGAGGCTTGAGAAAACAAGGTCGACGTCCCTCACGGACTCCGGCTTAGTCTCTTGGACAATCATGTCTGAAACATGCTCCGGCGGGCTTCCGCCCAGGAGCCAGTGAGCAGCCTCTCTGTACTTCTTCCCGACGCTTCTTTCAGAGGCGGTGAGCACCCTTATTTCGAAAAACGGGTGGTCGGAGAGCAACTTGACAAACCTCTGCCCCACCAGCCCTGTTGCACCTAGTACGGCTACGCTAATCTTCCTCAATTCTAAACGCCTCGCTCAACAGTTTGAAAGCCTTCTCAACATGCTCCTGCGGCAGGACCACTATGAAGTATGAGCCGAGGGTTATGATCCCGTGGATGTTAACACCCTCCTTAGCCAGCGGGGCAGATATCCTGTATAGCACGCCGGGAGTCTCATGCAGGTCTGTGCCACGTATTACTATTCCGCGGAGGCCTTGTCGTACTGCTAACCCGACAGAGTCCCCGTCAGTCATGAACATGTCGTGCATTCTCTGAGCTAAACCCTCCGGAATACTGCCTTCGAAATACGCTAAAACCTCCTTGTTGTTAGATAAGAAGCCTAGGAACCTGAGGCCGTCGTTATTCGCTGATTTAAGGACGTCTATCGCTCTCATCACCGAATTCGTGCTGCGTCCTACGAAGACTACTGCCGACAAAGGTTTCTCAAAAACCTCCATGCTGAGCGGCGGCACTGAAGACATTATGAGAGTACCCTCGTTCCTCAGGCTTTTAGAATCGTAGCTTATCACCCTGACTTTGAACGAGGGGGGTAGGTATCGGAGCGATGCCTTATGTATGAATTTGACCCCCACGTCTGCGAGTGCTGCAAGCTCATCTGTAGTCAGCTCGTCGAGCTTCTTCGCAGACTTTATCATTTTAGGGTCGGCGGACATTATTCCAGACACGCTTGTGACGAGTATCGTATCAGAAGGCTTCAAGGCGGAGGCGAGTATGAAGGCTGTTGAATCGCTCCCGCCCCTGCCTAGGGTCGTGATGTGGTTCTTCTCATCCCTGCCCACGAAGCCGGGGAACACGATTACATCGTATTCCTTCAGCAGGTTCTCCACAACACTCTTAATCCTCTTGCAGGACTCGTCTACGATTATCCTAGCGTTCCCATGATTGCTGTCTGTTATTATAGGCCATTCTTCGTAAGAGGGGTCTAGGAAAGTTACTTTAACACCCTTAGCGTTCAACGTGGAGGCGAAGACTCTCGCGCTCGTCCTCTCACCCATGGAGAGTATTTCATCCATCAGTTTAGAATCGTTAGCGTCTTTGAAAAGCTGTATGAGAGTATCTGTCGTCGAACCCATTGCGGAAACCACTACGACTATCTTACTCCCGTTTGAAACCTCTTGGGCTACGAGTTCGGCGGCATGCTCAACCCTCTCCTTCGTGGAGAGGGCAGCACCCCCGAACTTGACGACGAGAAGCTGGTTGGAACCCATTGCAACAACCTCCTAATGAGGTTTAAAAACCTAATAGTTAATAGGTCCGGAAAAAGAGTCCTCCCGAAGCCCTAAGCAAGGCTTCCGAGGATCCTGCTGCATTCTTCCACAAGCTTGGCATGGAGCCCTCTCTAAAACAGTGTTTAAAAAGTTTACTAGGATGCTTAGCGTGCGATTACTGCGGTTTATAAGCTCTATGTGCTTGAGAACTTGAGCAGGAAATACTTGTAACCCGCTACCAAAGCTTCTTCAGCAGCCTTCAGAATGTTTGTTGAAACACCTATCGTCGTCCACCTGCTCCCGTTTGATTCAAACTCCGCAAGAATCCTAACGGATGCTGCTGTGCCAGACGGGGCGTCGATCTCCCTGACTCTGAAGCCTATGAGCGAGACATAAGCGATCTTTGGGTAGATGGGGCTCAGCGCTTTCTTCAAAGCGTTGTCGAAAGCGTTGACGGGGCCGTTTCCCTCGGCTGAAGCAGTCATGCTCACTCCGCCGACCCTGACTCTAACGAGGCACTCTACAACCTGCCTATCGCCCAGCCAAGTCACTATGGAGGTCCAGTGTTCAAGCTCGAAGAGCTGCGGCGGACCGTAAATGGATTCGTAGAGTATTAGGAAGAGGTTTCCATCAGCATTCTCGAAAACATACCCCTTAGACTCCAGATCCTTGACTTTCTTAAGAGCCTCCAGAACCCTAGGATCCTTCTTATCGATTTCGAAGCCCATCTCCTGCGCCTTAGCGGCGAGGCTTGCGCTGCCGGATTGTGAAGATACGACTATAGCGCTCGTGTTTCCGAAGATAGCTGGGTCTGTAAACTCGTATGCTTCCCTGTTCTTTACGACAGCATCGCCGTGCACACCACCCTTATGCGAGAAAGCATATTTTCCAACGAAGGGTTGCCAAGGGTTCTCTTCCATGGAGGTTATGTCCCTCAGGTACTGCGATACTGTGGAGAGCATCCTCAGGTTAACGTTCATCTTACAATTCAACCTTGTTGCTAAGACGCCTATGACTTGCACCAAGTCAGCGTTTCCACATCTCTCACCTATTCCGTTCACGGTTCCGTGAACCATGACTGCCCCAGCCTTGACCGCAGCGACACTGTTCGCCACAGCCATGCCTGTGTCGTTGTGCGCATGAATGCCAACGGGCGTCTTGAAACGGTCTACAACCTTCTTAGTGACCTCGTAGACCTCCAGGGGGTCTGATGCGCCCCGCGTGTCAGCCAGAACCAAGAAGGAGGCGCCGGCCTCCTCAGCCATGCTTAAAACCTCCATAGCGTAGTCAGGACTATCCCTGTAGCCGTCGAAGAAATGCTCAGCGTCGAATATAACCTCCTTCCCCAGACTCTTCAAGTATTTGACGCTATCGTAAACCATGTTAAGGTTCTCCTCTAGGGTCGTGTTCAGAACATCCTTAACGTGCAGTCTCCACGCTTTCCCGAATATTGTTACAGTGGGTATGTCAGGCTGAGCCAAGTATTTCAGATCAAGGTCGTCCTCAGCCCTAACCATCGGCTTGCGTGTTCTCCCGAAGGTGGAGATCCTAGCCCTAAGCCTGTATTTCAATATGCTCTGGAAGAAGGCGACGTCTATCGGGTTGGTCTCGTTAGGCCACCCTCCCTCGATATAGTCGACTCCAAGGTCATCTAGCTTGAGAGCTATCTTAATCTTGTCGTCGAGCGAGAAGTTTACTCCCACAGCCTGGTTGCCGTCCCTCAGCGTAGTGTCGAAAATAAGTATTCTCTTCTCGTTTTGGCTATTCATTTCTCAACCACTTGAACCTCGGATCCTTTAGCACAGCAGGATGGTTAGGATCAACCATGACTACTTCAAACCACTTGTAGACACCGTCTTCCCCAACCCAGTAGGAGCCCAGTATCCTCATGTTCGGATACTTCCTGGCAGCTCTCTCCTCAGCCATCTCCTGCCTGCTCTTCCCCGGTTTAAAAAGCACGACGCCCATGTGCTTAGGCCTCCTCCCAGACCTTGGCCTAGGCTTCCTCCTCCCCCCTTTCCTGACTCTGGACCTGACGATTATGAACCCAGGCTTAGCCTTATAGCCCAGCCTCCTAGCGGCCTCGATGTCAGTGGGCTTCTCGACCCTAACTACTGCTGGCTGACGCCTCCACTCTATGAGCTCCTTCCTGCGGAGTTCTTCAACAGCCTCCGTCAGGAGCGTTCTCGACTCTTTAGACAGTTTAACCCTCTTCATCTCCCTACACTCTTAATGCCATTAGCCTGAGAGAGCAGCCTTATAATTCTTCGGGACAGCATTTTAGCCGTCTCCCTCTGGGCTTCAACCGTCTGAGCACCTATGTGAGGGGTGAAGACAACGTTAAGGCCCTCAGGGATTTTTGGAAGCCTAGGCGGCTCGCTGCTGTAGACGTCGAGCGCCACTCCCTTAAGCCTCCCGGATTTCAAAGCCTCTATTAAAGCCTCCTCGTCTACAACGTCTCCCCTGGAAGTGTTTACGAAGTAGGCGCCTGGCTTCATCATCGAGAACTCTCTTGCCCCGAACATTCTCCGAGTGTTCTCGTTCAGAGAGACGTGCACTGTGAAAATATCGCATGTCTTAAGGGCCTCGTCGAGAGGGGAGTATGAGAACCCCTTGGAAACAGCTTCCTGAGGGTCTACGAAGGGGTCTACGACAACCACTTCGCACCCGAATGCCCTGAGGATTTTCGACACTCTCTTGCCAACCCTACCCCAGCCGATTACCGCAACCTTCTTGCCCCAGAGCATCTCGCCGTCATGCGTACTCTTACTCCAGACGCCGCACTTCATGCAGGCGTCGCAGAAAACAATCTTGCGTAGCAGGCAGAGTATCAGCCCGATCGTGAGCTCGGCAGTGGATTTTGCAACGTAATTCGGACAATTGACGACTCTTACCCCCAGCCTCTCCGCCTCCTCAACGTCTATATTGTCAAGCCCGGAGCCTGCCCTACCGACTATGATTAGACTCCGCCCCCTTCTCAACACCTCTTTGTCTACGAGGGTCCTGCTCCTCACTACCAGCACGTGGTAATCGCCTATGGTTTTGAGAAGCTCCTCCCTGCTTATGCCAGCCATATCGTCGACCCTCAACCCTGCGTTCCGAAGTATGCGCAGCCCTTCTTCATGAATATGGTCTGCCACCAAGACCCTTGTACCGTTGAGCATCGCTGAACGCATCGCCAGAGTATTCGCCTAAAACCACCCGTATATAAGCTATTCCAACGAATTATGCTGGAAAATAGCATTAGCAACTCGTTATGAAAGGCTGGGAAAAACGATGCCGGGGGAAGGCAGTAGTATCGGAGGCGTTTCACGCCTGGGCTTCAAGAACATTGATGAAACCAGTAATTGGCGAGAGGTATTGAAACAACTGGATCAGCATTCCTAACCCTGAATGCAATCGTATTTTTAACATTTAACTACGAACTTCAAAATACTGTTTAAATCCTAGTGGTGTAGAGATACTTACAATGGTTACGAGGCTAGTCGGCTTAACGGGTAAGCCTAATGTCGGCAAATCAACACTGTATTCAGCCTTAACACTTAATATCGTTAAGATTGCAGACTACCCTTTCACTACGCTTACTCCGAACAAGGGTGTTGGATATTTGAGGAAGAAGTGTGTTTGCAAGAGCCTGGGCGTCGTGGATAATCCTGTGAATTCGAGGTGCGTCGACGGCTTTAGGTTCATACCTGTTGAGCTAGTTGACCTCCCCGGCATAGTTCCCGGCGCCCATGAGGGGAGGGGGCTCGGAAACCAGTTTCTTTCAGAGATAAGCGTTGCAGACGCTCTGATACACGTGGTAGACGCTTCAGGGAGCTTGGATGCGGAGGGCAGGCCCGTCGACCCTGATCCGGAGAATACCCTGAGAGACATAAGGTTTCTTGAAGAAGAGTATGATTATTGGCTCGCCGGCATAATAGAGAGGGGGCTTCAAAAGGTTCCCAGGGCTAAGCCGAGTAGGGCGAGCGTTGAGGATGCTCTCAGCCAAGTATTAAGCGGCCTCGCGATAAGCAGGAGGCATGTTGAGAAGGCTGTTGGAGAAGTAGGTCCGCCCGATAATGTTTCCCAGTGGAGCAGGAGCACGATTCTCGAATTGGCGAGAAGCATAAGGATGATTGCTAAGCCGATGGTCATCGCTGCGAACAAGATAGATAAGAAGGGGGCTGAGGAGGGGGTTAGGAGGATGAGGGAGGCGGGGTACGACCCTATTCCGATAAGCGCCGAGGCAGAGTTGGTTTTGAGAAGGGCTGCTGAAGCAGGCTTGGTGGAATACCTGCCGGGGGATAGTGATTTCAGGATAATAAACCCTGGTTCGCTCAGGGAGAAGCAGGCTGAGGCTCTTGAAATGGTTAGGAGCAGGGTTTTGAAGCCCTGGGGCTCTACTGGAGTCCAGGAGCTGCTCAACAAGGTGTACTTCAGGGCCTTGGATATGATAACAGTATACCCAGTGGAGGACCCCAATAGGCTTACGGATAAGAGGGGCAACGTCCTGCCTGATGTCTATCTTGTCCCGAGGGGGATGAACGTCCGAGAATTCGCCGGCCTGATACACACGGACCTGATGGAGAACTTTCTCTACGCTATAGATGCTAGGAGCAAGATCAGGCTCGGAGAAGAATATGTTCTCAAGGACGATGACGTGGTCAGCATAGTGGCCGTGGGCAGGAGGAGCTAGTCCTCTCCCAACCTGTATTTCTCGACGTAGTAGCCGACGTCCTTCTTCGGACCGTAGAACCTAAGCCCCTTTTCGATTATCGTCTTCTTAACCACTTGCGCAACCCTTTCAGGAAGCTCGCCGCGCGAAACCAGGAAGTCTATTATCTGAAAGGCTTCTTCGTTGCTCTCGCACCTCCTTATGTAGTCGAAGACGTTTGGAGAATACCCTTTGAGCGACTTTGGCTCCAATTCTTCAGAATACCCTTTTAAAGCGATCTCCATAAGCTCTTCTTCACTAAGGTTCCCCGACAATCTTAAGCAGCCTCAGCCAGGCTCGCCTTAACCTCCTCCAGCTTGATCGGCGCCTCAAGCACTTTCATCTTCTTAACGCCCGCGAGCTTTATCCTGTGGAACTTCTTAGCCTCATTGTAGAGGTCTGATTCTATCTTCCCGAAGACGAGCTCTTGGACGAATTGAGCATAGTTGAGCTTACTGCACTTGCCCAGTATAACGTTCATCATAGCCTTCCTCATCTTCTTCTTCTGCGATTGAGAAGCCTTGTAACGGGTTATCGCCAGCACCGTGACCCTCATCCTGTAGCCGTCTTTAGTCGTTGCTTCGAAAATCGTGTCCACCCTGGAAGACCCTTTTCTCAACAGGCTTCTCACGAAGTCCCTGTCGAGCTCGTAGCCCCAGAAGTCTGTGATCGCATCCTCCCCGTTGACGCCCACCACCTTAAAACGTACCTTGACCGTCGTGTGGGAAGGGTCGTCAGTGAGCTCGCTTAACAAGAGGCTGATCGTCCTTCCTATGAGGTCGCGGGGGTCGTGAGTAACCAGTTGGCACACTTGCTTGCCTCCTAGGTAGTCTGGGGCAATCGCCGTAAACCACTTCTTCACTCCCTTCTGCTTTACCAAGCTCGGGAAAACTTCGGAGACAACATATTTAAACTATGCTCTTCAAGCTCTAGGGGTGTTGGAAGGGGAGAAAGGGGTTGTTAAGGATATTAGGCTGAGGGTCTCGGCGGAGCTGAACCTGAGCAGAGAGCTTCTCGGCGGCGAGGTCGAGAAGGTTGTTGATTACGCTCTATCGAGCTTCCCTAAGATATTCTCCAAGGGGTCTGGGGGTGGCGAGGCTCCTCGAATAGAAGAATTGACGGTGAAGGGAAGCGTTGTAAGCATAACCGTGGAATCAGGAAGGAGGGTGAGGGCTCATGAGGCTATTAAGAGAGCTAGGAAAGCCTTGAGCGAGGAGCTTGGCCCCAGCATGGGGCTCGGCGTCAGAAGCATAAGCGTCAAGTCTTTCGAAGTCTTGTTCATCGGAGAGAACCTCCGAGAGGTCAAGCTACCCCTTGTCAGAAAGGCTGAGGCGGTTAAAGAGGGGTTGAAATACTGGCTGGAGGTTAACGAGGCGGATCTTTACAACCAGGTGCCGGATAGGATAATAAGCCTGTTCATCGAGAAGCAGGAGGCCATTGGAGAAGCCAGGGAGGTTCACAGAATAATATGGAGGAGCGTTGAGAAGCCTGTAAAGTACAGTGGGGACCCGGGGCCGGTTATGGAGGAGGAGGGCTGGGTTAAAAGATTCCACCCAGGAATATGGTACTACCTGCAGCCCTACACAAGCCTGCTGAGAATTTTTGAAAACATGATTGTGGAGAATGTTTTGAAGCCCCTCGGCTTCCAAGAGATCGTGCTCCCGAAGCTAATACCGCTTGAAGTCATGAAGAAGAAGGGTCAGCTCACAGGCATACCTCACGAGATGCTTTATGTTTCCGAGCCCGGTTTGAGGGAGCTGAGCTTCTTTGAAGACTACGCTGACTCGGTCAAGGTTTTCAACGACACTAAGCCAAGCCTTTTGAAACCGTTGTTGAAAGAACCCTCTTTCTGCCTGCCTTATGCCCAGTGCGAGCCGTTCTACGAGCTTTTCTCAGGGGAGGTTGTCAATCTGGATAATCCTCCCGTAAAGCTCTACGACAAGTCTGGGTTCAGCTTCAGGCATGAGGCAGGGGGATTGAGAAGCCTTGAGAGGCTCACAGCTTTCACGAGGATAGAGATAGTATACCTCGGCAGGCCTGATGAAGTCGGCGAGATAAGGGATAGGCTGATAGATAATTACGTTAACCTGCTGGATAAGACTCTCGACCTAGAGGTTAGGACAGCAGAAGTAACGCCCGTCTGGATGGCTCACGCCGGAGTGGTTAGGGATGTGGAGAGGAAGGTCCCGGCGACGATAGACATAGAGGCGTACCTGCCCTTCAGGGGTGATAGGAGTTCAGCGGAATGGCTTGAAATAGCAAACGCCTCCGTGCACTACGACAAGTATGTGGAATGGTTCGACATTAAGGAGAGGAGGAACAGGGAGGTTTGGACAGGCTGCTCTGGAAACGGTCTTGAAAGATGGGTATACGCATTCCTAGCTAGGCACGGCTTCAACCACGATGACTGGCCTATTGAGGTGAAGAATGTTTGGAGGCCTGTGAGCCCTGTCTACACTGATACTTGGCCTCCTCGAGTAGTGAAGCAGCATCCTCGACAGTCTTGAGGTGCTGAAGGTATTCGTAGATAGTGTAGGCGAGGGACATAATACCTCTTTTACACGCTATTTTGAAAACAACCCGATTGCCCTCGAGCTTTGAGAAAGCTCTAAGACCTCTAGCCTTAAAAGACTCGTCCGGCTTTATCGACAAGTATATGATCTTCGCTGTGCAAGGGTTTTCGAAAAACGCTTCAAGCCTCGCGAAGCCTATTGAACTGCTCCGCCGCATTCTTCTCCACAGCCTCCATGAAGCTTTGAAGCCTCCTCCTAGGTATTGTCGCGCCTGAGGCGACGTCATGCCCCCCGCCCAAGCCCCCGACCTGCCTCGCCGCCGAAGAAGCCAAGAGACCCCCGTCGAAGCCCTTTTGCACAAGGTTCTTAGGAACCCTTATCGAGACCTTTAGAACATCGTCCTCGGCAGCAGTAACTATCAGAATCTTGCTGAAGTCCTTGGGGAGGCTTGAGGATATTATTGATGCCACTGGGCTGAGGACCCGGGGATCCACAATGCCCTCCCCGTTATACAAGAGGATCCTCTCTGACTCAACCCTAGCCCCGGGTACGCTTAGAATGTTTGAAAGAGATTTCGAAACCACCGTCCTGTAATCCCTGCTGATTCGCTGAGCCTCTTCGAACAGCCTTCCCTTCTCACCCATCGCTACAGCCAAGCCGACGTGTGGGAAACCCATTCTCGCGCAAGAGTTTAAGAGGGCGGAGAACTCCCTCCCGTCTCTTAGAACAGTCCCCCTGGGCTCCGATGTGAAAACGTACACTGTGCCAAACATGTTTTGAACGCTCTCGGGGGAGAGACCGAGGTCAGACATGTACTGCATAAGGCCTGTTAACAGCCTGGACTTCTCCGCCTCCGAGAGGCTGTTGAAAGTCCTCCAAGTATCGTCCTCCTTAACCTCTATGCCCAGGCTCTTGAGAAAATTCAGGGCGACGCTCTCATCTCCAGTCAAGCCGGGTATTATGAAGTTGGAGGAGGATGCGATGGAGACATGTATTGGCAGGGTCTCCCTGCCGAAGAAGACGAAGTCTTCCTCAACCATGACTGAACCATTCTCCTCGCCCTCCAGAACTATCGCAGAGTTCAAGCCGGAGAGAGACCTGTTCGGACCAGTGTCCTGCATGTCCGCTAGGGCACCCACTATCGCAAGCTCATTCATCCTCTTGGAGTCGTCTACAAGGTTTTTGAAAACAAGGTAGGAGACCCCTGAGCCGGAGATATCCGAGCCGCCGTTTAAACCATGCTCATTTGGATTAAGCATGAGGATTTTGCTACGATCACCCTCCGGCTCATGGTGGTCAAGTATAACCACCTTCGAGGGGTCGAGTATACTCCTTATCTCGTCTAAGTATCCTGACCCTATGTCTAGGAATATGACGGGCTTTGATGACGAGGCTATGTTCTCCAGCGTAGTCTTATCGATCTGTTTAACAGACCTGGCGCAGAAAGATAGGCCCATGCTCCTCAGCGCCATGCAGGCTATTGCTGCGGCAGCAGTACCGTCCGCATCAGCGTGGAAGACTACGAGCACATCATCCCAGTCGAAGGAGCTAATCCCGCCGGCCAGCTCCCTGGCTTTCGAAATAAAAACCCTCTGCGCCTCAGACTGGTTAATCATACCTTTGCTTCAAGAACCCTGAGGTCGGGCAACGGCACCTTCTTTCTAGCATAATACCTTGCGAGCCTTCTGATCTTGGATTCTACGAGCTGGAGGTTGTGAACGTTGAAACGGTCAGACCTATGCTTAGTCAAGTGAGCAACCATTCTCTCAGCCTTCGCTACGAGCCTGTCGAGGTCTTCAGTCCTAGAGAACTCCACACCCCTCTCAAGAAGTATCCTCGATATCTTCTTACCCGTTACGCTTTTCACGAGAGGTATGCCGTACGAGTCCCTGAGTATCCTGCCTATCTCAGAGGGTCCATGCCCCTCTTGAGCCAGTTTGACGACGAGCTCCTCAACCTCCTCAGGCTTATATGGTAGCCACGGCGGGGGCCCGCTATAAGCAGGTCTATGAGAACCTGATTTACCCCTTTTATGACTGTGCATCCTAGCCAATCTTTAAGCCAAGTTTCCTCTGACAAACCCCTATTTAAGCTTCTCTGAGAGAGTTACTGGGCATAAGAGTAGGAGAAGGCTTATTTTTAACATTCAGGCGATGAGTTGCTGGAAAACTCGATCACATAGCTAGGTATAACTCTAATCACAATGCAGCAATACTTACACGAGACTCATCTACTTCTCCCCATGCTTCTTCAGGAACCATGACGCAAATGTTCTCAACGCCCTAGCCCTGTGAGAGAATTTATTCTTCTCTTCGATACCCATCTCTGCGAAAGTCAGGCTGGAGCCGAGGGGGATGAACAAGGGGTCGTAACCAAACCCGCTTTTCCCACGCGTCTCCGTCGCAATCGTTCCGTCGACTCTCCCCGTGAAGATCCTGATTTCTCCCCGCGGTTCTCCGTATGCTAGTACAGCCATGAAGTATGCCGACCTGTCTGCTGAGCCTGCTAAGAGTTTTAGTATTCCTTCGCACCCTATCTTCCTATAGACGTATGAAGAGTATACTCCTGGGAAGCCGTTCAGAGCGTTTACGAATAGGCCGGAGTCTTCGATGATGAAGCTTCTCTCCGCGATCCTTAACGCTTCCCTAGCGCATTCCTCAACAACTTCCTCCAACGTTTCCGCCTGGGGCTCTATAATATCTAAGTCAGCCTGTTCAACCTCTATTCCGAATTCTCCGAGTAGAGTCTTAGCCTCTATGAACTTACCCTTGTTACCGGTTATGAAGAGGAGGGTGCGCATCGCTCAGAGCAAAGCTGGGAAGTATTAAAACCTTAAAACTTCTGGATAAACGGATAGGCGGGCAGATGGGCTGTCGGGAAGACGAGGCCCTGGCCTGTATAGACTGCGGCTCACTGCATAAGCCGGGGCCGGGCGTGCTGGTTTGCGAAAAGTGCGGCGGTCTTCTTGAAGTAGCCTACTCTAGGAGCGTTTTCAAAAACGTTTCCTTCCAAGGGAGGGGGGTTTGGAGGTATAGGAGCCTATTGCCCAAGGTAGACAGTATCGTGAGCTTGAACGAGGGGGATACTCCATTCGTGAAGGCTGAGAACCTAGGTAGCAAAATAGGTTTGAAAAACCTGTATGTCAAGTTCGAGGGGGCGAATCCGACAGGCTCGTTCAAGGACAGGGGGATGACTGTTGGGACGAGCGTTGCGTTAAGGTTCGGCCAGAGAAGCGTTGCATGCGCCTCAACCGGAAACACTTCAGCCTCGATGGCTGCCTACGCTGCTAGAGCAGGTTTGAAGAGCTTCGTATTCCTGCCAGACGGCTACGTGGCTGCGGGGAAGCTTCTGCAGGCTGTCGCACACGGCGCCACGATAGTTAGAGTAAGGGGGAATTTCGACGACGCTCTGAAAATGCTTCTTTCACACTGCGCTGAGCTGGGCGTCTACGTTTTGAACTCAGTAAATCCCTATAGGATCGAGGGTCAGAAGACAACAGCCTTCGAAATATGGGAGGAGCTCAATGGGGTTCCAGACTTTGTCGTATACCCCGTGGGCAATGCTGCTAACATTGCCTCAGGGTGGAAAGGATTCCTAGAGCTCAAGGAGGCGGGGCTATCCGACTCCCTGCCGAGGATGATTGGGGTCCAGGCTGAGGGAGCTGCCCCGATAGCGAGAGCATTCTCCGAGGGGAGGAGCGAGATAGAGCCTGTTGAAAAGCCAGAGACAGTAGCCACAGCCATAAGAATAGGGAGGCCGCTCTCTTGGAAGAAGGCTCTGAAAGCGATAAGGGACTCCAGGGGCAATGCATTAACGGTTAGCGACAGCGAGATACTTAGGGCCCAGGTTGACCTGGCTAGGGCTGAGGGAATATTCGCAGAGCCCGCCGGAGCAGCATCGATAGCGGGAATAGTAAAGCTCGCAAAGGAGGGTTTCTTCAAGAAGGATGATATTGTTGTCGCCGTCGTAACCGGGCATGGTTTAAAGGATCCTGATGTGAAGATAGAGCCCTTCGCCGAGCTCGTCATCCAGCCCGGTGAGAACCCTGTGGAGGCTCTGAGGAAGCTGTTATGAGGATACTTCTAATAGGATTCGGAAACGTCGGGAGAGCCTTCCTGCAGCTTCTGGAGGAGGAGAGACGCAGGTTTCGGAGGCTTAGCGTCGAACCCAGGGTTGTAGGCATTGTGGATAGGGGAGGGGCTGCAATACTTCAAGAAGGCGTTAAGGCGAGCAGAATGCTCGCTACGAAGGCTGAGAAGGGTAGTGTAGCGTGTTCCGAGGAGGGGGGCTTTCCAGGGATGAGTGCTGTCGAAGCAATGAGCATTGTGCAGCCAGACGTGACTGTTGAAGCCACTCCGACGGCGAGAGGAGGCTCTGGACCTGCTTTGAAACACATCCTTAAGGCTCTTGAACACGGTTCTCACGTCGTCTCAGCGAATAAGGCTCCCTTCGCATACGATTACGATAGTTTGATGAGAGCAGCATCATCCAGGGGGAGGATCGTGAAGTACAGTGCGACAGTCGGGGGAGGCCTCCCGGTTTTGAAAACGCTGAGGACGCTCACCATCGGAGACGTTGTGGAGAGCTGCAGGGGTGTTTTGAACGCAACATCCAACTACATACTTACCCTAATGGAGGAGGGGAGGAGCTACGCTGAAGCACTCAGGCTCGCGCAGGAGATGGGTATTGCAGAAGCCGATCCGACGATGGATGTTTCGGGAATGGATACTGCCTACAAGATTACGATAATAGCAAACACTATAGAGGGCGGGCACACGGTTGACGAGGTTGAGCTCAAGGGCATAGAGAACATTACTCCCAAGGAATTGGCTGAAGCCGCTTCAAGGGGACAATCCATAAAGCTCGTGGGAGAATTCACTGAGGAGGGGAAGCTTCGAGTAGGGCCTTCAAAGCTTAAGAGGGGGGATGTGCTGGATGTCTACGGGACGCTGAACGCGGTGGAGTTTAGGATGAGGAGAGCTGGATCAGTATGCTTAACTGGGAAGGGTGCCGGACCCTTTGAAACCGCTGCAGCAATAATCAGGGACATATTCGAGATAGCGGAGGAGAGCATGCGTTGAAAATAGTTAGCCTAAGCCTTGAGAACACTGGGCTCGACCTGAAGGAGCTATGCGGCAAGCTGGCCGGGGAAGCTGACGGAGGACTGGTCTTAATCGTTGAGCCCCGGGAGGAGGCGGTGAGGATAATATCCGATGCCGCGTCCTCGCGGGTAAGCGAGGAAGAGGCTGTTGAGAAACTCGCGTCAGAGTTGAACAATACTTCAAAAGGGCTTCCTGAGGATAAGAGGAGGACCGTCGACGCTGAAATTGTTGAGAATCTGAACAGGATCTCGGAATACTTGCGTGCTGAGAAAAAAGCTGGCGGAGCAACGCCCAAGGGCGTGTCAATAATGCAAAACCTATTTTGCAACACTGTTGCGATGATTGTTTCAAACTATCTTAAGACGTTTGGAGCAGATTCTAAGTGGCTCCCAGCGGGGCAAGCGGGCTTCATGCTTGTTGAAGACTATGAGCTTCCGTGGAGCCACTGCGTCGACCTCAATAAGCCTGATGAACTTAGAAAAGCCCTAGGAGGAGCACTTGTCATATCCGGCAGGTCCTGCGTCGACAAGCAGGGCAATGAAGCAGCTCTGAAAAAGGGTATGGGGAGCGTTATAGCAATACTTGTTGCAAAAGAGCTGGGGTTGAAAGAAGTCTACGTGCCTAAGGCGAACGGTGGAGTATATACTGCCGACCCAAGCCTCGTCGAGAACGCGAGGGTAATCCCAATCCTGTCGTATACCGAAGCATTGGAGCTTTCCAGGCTCGGGGAATGGTTCGTAAGCCCGCGGGCTGTGGAGCTGGCTGAAGAGCTCGGTGTGAGAATACTGGTTACTAGTATTAAGGACCCGTTTAAGGAGTCGACGACAATAGGCTTCGAGAAGGCTGTGGAGAAGCAGATAGTCAAGGCTGTCGCGATGATACCCGACATGAGTATTCTCACCGTGGAGGGCGCTGCCATGGCTGGAACCCCAGGAGTAGCTTCAGCAATACTCGGAGAAGTCGCTAAGAGGGGTGTTAGCGTCTGCATGATAAGCCAAGATGCTTCAGAAATAGGAATAACGCTCGTAGTTAGAGACGCTGATTTAGACCGGGCTCTAAAAGGCTTGAGGGAAGGGTTCGGTAGGGAGGGGGTTGTGAAGCGAATAAAGACTCAGAGGGGTGTGGCAGTAATCTCAGCAGTAGGAGAGGGGATGAGGGGGACGAAGGGAGTTGCCGCCAAAATCTTCACAGCGGTAGCGGAAGCGGGAGTAAACGTTCTCGCAATAGCCCAGGGCTCCTCTGAGACAAGCATATCTTTCATCGTCCTTATGGAAGATGCTGGAAAAGCCTTGAAAGCAGTACACGACAGAGTCATAATAGCAAAATAATGAGAAACATCATGTTAATATCCATTAAGCCACTATTTCTCTACAATATGGATGAAGGTCTAAGCCCGAGTATTGGATCG
>Ga0105158_1000156_pt1 | contig 31453 bp, 35 predicted proteins | sample LHCtaG_FD_81567 | JGI IMG/M metagenome (GOLD analysis project Ga0105158, IMG submission 81567) | Hot spring microbial communities from Little Hot Creek, USA to study Microbial Dark Matter (Phase II) - LHC4sed_matched | ecosystem: Environmental > Aquatic > Thermal springs > Hot (42-90C) >...
AGAGAATACAGTTTCAAAAACCTCGAAGGGGTTGTAGCCAAGCTGTATGAGCCTTGAGAGCCTCAGCACATACCCCTTCATAGGGTCGCCAACAGTGTGCGCAGAAAGCTCAAGTGCAGTGGCAATGGGCGTGCCAGTTCTGACATAGGATGTGAGCACTGTTATCAAGTCTGCTACCTGCTTTCTCAGCAAAGCTCTTGTGGCAACACCTTGCCTTAGAAACACGTAGGCTGCGAGTAGCGTGAACGCTATTACAAAGCCTGTTGCAGTGTAGGAGTCGGGGGTTAGGAACACGGGTATGGGTATGTAGGTGCTCCTCAAGGAGAAGGCAACGCCCCTGAAGCCCCTGAACCACGCAACCCCGAGAAAGCTTGACACTGCTGGGAGGATTAGAGCAGGGGTGGCGAAGCCCAGTACTAGAAGAGCTGTTGCAAGCGCAACTTCCCTAACCCTCGGCATCACGGCCTCACCCTAGAGACAATAACATCAGCTATAGTGACTATAGCTGCTGAGGAAATGGGTACTAGGATAAGGGTTGTGAGAACCATGAGCGCCTCAAAGGATATGCCCGCTATGGGGTATATTAGGAGGAGAGCTGCTGTAGAGCCCACTAGTATGGGTATCATCAGGGCTATTGCTACGTACACCTCCATAAACACGTTGAGGGCCTCTACAGACCTCTCAACTCTTATACCATACCTAGTGACATACCTTTCGACAAGGCTCCACACAACTTGCGCGACACTCCCCCCGATGCTAATTATTGAGGAGAGCGAGAGGAAGAGGTCCCTGAGCGTAGGTGAGGGGGTGATTTCAGCAACCCTCTTCAGAGCCTCATCGACTGGCACCCCAACTTTTACTAGCGAAGAGGCTAGGTCTAGCTCTACTGAGAACACCTTGTAGTCCCCCCCTAGAACCCTTGGCAGAGCCTCGAAGACCTTGTACACGCTTTGACCAGAGGCTGTGAGGAGGGCTAGGGCTGAGAGTAGCTGTAGAGCCTTTGACTCGAGCACCTCCCCCCTATTCTTATACACAGCCACGGGTAGGTATATTAGCACTGCTGAGGAGAGGGCGGGGGCAATGACGAGAGCAGCTGTTGCAGAGACCACTAGGGAGATGCTCAGTGGTAGCACTCTTAACAGTACTACAAGTGCTAGTGAGAATAGCGCAACAGAGGTTGCTAAGAGTATTCTCGAGGAGGTGGCCACGTACCTCTCAAGGCTTGTTGAAATGCCCGAGCCCATGACGTATGCTTCAAAGCCCTTGGCAAGAGAGGTTAGGTAGAGCTGGAGGAGGTGTTTGAAGGGTTTTGCAGCTATGTCCACAGCTCTAGAAATACTCTCTCTCAATCTCCTCAAAGGTTCTGAAGGTGTAGGGCTCTTTGACAAACTCTACAGCCTCTCTATAAGTCTTGTCCGGCTCTCTCCTATATCTTCTTACCAGAGTGTGGAGCTGCACAATGTCGAGGTTCATCTTAGCAGCGTATAGCAGTACTGTTGCCCTCTTCCTCAAGTCATCAACAACATCCTCATACCTAATCAGCAGGAGGTCTGACACATCCCTTATGAGCCTGCTACCCCTCAAGTTGAAGCGCCATGTGTCCTCTTCCCTACTCCACCTACACATGAGCTTTACGGAGAGCCTGTTTTGCGTGGGGTCGTAGCCCTCAATTTCGTGTATGTGTGTAGCCCTCCTAATCACAGAGCCCTTGTAGAGAAGCCTCTGCACCTGTGTCAAGAGCTTTGCTGTGGCTATCATCGAGGGGGGCACGTTCATTGGGGGGGTGAGGAGCCTTCTGATGAGAGAGGCAACGTTCTCAGCATGAATTGTCGTAAGCCCCCCATGCCCTGTGGAAACGGCTTGGAAGAACCCGTAGCTCTCCCTAGACCTAATCTCACCGACTATGAGGACATCCGGTCTTTGCCTCATAGCAGACTCTATCTGAGCTTGTATAGTCACACTCTGCACAGATGCATCACTACTAAGCCTTGTCACCATGGACATCCAGTTCTCGTGGAAGGGGAGCCTAATCTCCTGCGTGTCCTCAGCAGTAACAATCTTCATCTCAGAGGGCAGTAGCATAGCAACAGCGTTGAGTAGGGTGGTCTTTCCAGAGCCAGTTGGCCCATAGAATATGATTCCCTGCTTATTCTCAGCTGCAAGCCATAGCAGAGCAGCAACACCAGCGTCAACCATGTTGCTGTTTATCAGGTCCACAATGGAGTAGGGGGACTCCCTGTACTTCCTAATGGTGAAGCTGTGCCCATGAGTGGATACAACGTCTAGCACAATGTGGACCCTGTAGCCCTCAGGCCTAATAATGCCCTCGACAATGGGCTGAGCAACAGAAGCCTCCCTATCAGCCCTGTAAGCAAGCTTCCTCACAACAGTCTCCAGAGCCCTAGCATCAAGCCTCCTATTGGTCTCAATCCACTCAAACCTCCTGTGAAAAACGTGAATAGGCTTCTCAACACCATCGCAAGTGATGTCCTCGATCTCAGGGTCCCTAACAAAGGGGTCTACCTCCCCATACCCAACAAAATCCCTGAGCACATAGTATGAAACAGCGTCAAAGCCCTCCTGAGAAACCCTAGAGCACCTCCTCCCAAACACCCTCCTACACACCTCGACAACAAGGCTCTTGACATAGTCATAGCCCTCGTCAAAAGTGAAGAAACTTGAGAGCCCCTTCAAAACACCAACATCAGAAAAGATACTCTGATAAACAGAGCTCCTCAAAGAAAAGAGGAAAGAGTCTAGATGAGGCTCTTTAACAAAGTAGCGAAGCTTGCCATCAAAACCACTAGCAATAACAACCTCTACAAGCTCCCTAAACCCAACTCTATACCTATCAACAACCTCAATAAACTCAGAATCAAGCATAGACCAGAGCCACCAAAAAACTAACTATAAAAATAAATAGTTTAAAGGTTCTTCTCCCAAAAATGCTAAGCCGCTCTACGGCGCTACAAAGGTGTATGTAGCCTCAACACCACTAGCAGTAACAACCCTAACCCTATAAGCATAGCCAGGGTCTAGCTCCGATTCACTTACTTTTACTTCTTTTACTTCGCCAGGACCTATTGTTGGCATCTGTGAGGTGCTTGTATTTGATGCTATGATTATGTTGCTGGTGTCAAGAATGTATGCAGCTGATATCTTGACCTCTACGTTGCCTATGTTCCTAACATAGATTGTCACGGTACTATCTTTAACTTCTACTGCGTCTATTCTTATTCTCTCGTTTAGTGCTCGTTGTTCTGCTGGTGTTGTGGAGGCGAAGCCTGATACCCATAGCCACAGCATGACTCCTGCTGCTACTGCTATTAGCACTAGGATTACTGTTGCTATTATTGGTGAGACTCCTTTTCTGTGTAGCTCCACGGGGTTTCTCACCCAGTGGCTAGGTGTTTTTGCTTGCTTTTCTCTTTGGTTTCTTGTGGCGACTAGTTGTAGAAGCTGTTTGTCGTGTTTTTGCTTCCCTGTTCAACTCCTTTATTTCTACCTCTGGTCACCGCGGCCTCTATGCACACAGTTTGATTAATTAGCGGGCTAGGTGCTGTAGCTTTTCTGGGGGAATCTGTTTTGCGTGGTGTTAGTGAGTATACTGCGACGCTTATAGTGGCTATAATCACTCTTGCTGCAGGTGCTGCTATCTTCATCTATAGCTACGCCATTGTTGACTCTTACTATAGTGCTCTCCTCAGGGCCTCTGAAGAGGTTGAGCAGGGCTCTTCTGCAGCTATTCTAGCCTCTTACATAGCGCTCCCTGGAACCCTCGTTGTGATAGGCTCAACAGGCTCTAGCCCAGCGACTCCTAGGGCTGTCTACATAAACGAGTCTCTGGCGACAGCCTGCTCGCTCTACTTCAACAATACCTCTGTTAGCCTCCCACAGAGCTCAGCGACACCCACGCCCATACCCCCCTACACAGCCTTCGTCATTAAGTGCCCTGTGGGCTCGGCTACAGAACACGCCTTTGTAAAGCTCGTGTTCGATGGGGGTGAGGCTATTGCCAAAGCAGGTAGAATTGGCTAGAGGTATATCAGCAGTAATAGGAGCGGCAATACTCCTAGCGGTAATGATGCTCTTCGCAGCTTTCTATATTGTAGCCCTAGACAAGCTCGCCACAGCCTCACAAGAGGCTTTGAAGAGGGTTAGCGAAGCAGGGGCGTCAACAGCAACACTAAGCAGTGTAAAGGCTGTGTGGAGCTATGACGGAAGCAACGTGGTTATACACATGGAGAACCAGGCCACGAAAACAGTGCTGGTAGTGGCAATAGCAATTGTGTATGCAGATGGCAGCTACACAGTGGCGTCTAGAGCAAATGGAAGTATACAAGCGTTTGTAGTCATAGACGGCACAGCTACGAACAAGCTCCAACTACCACTAGGGGTGCCCCCAGCAAAGAGCCTGACAATAACCATGGACGCAGAGGGCAAGAGGCCCATCTCAGCATCAATAGCCATAGAGGCGTCTCCAGTGGTAGCCGTAGTGGCAGCAGAAAAGCGAGGACAAGTGCCAGTACCAACTGCGAGAGCTGTAGGCATAGAGCTGGTAGCGCCGGGGGCGACAACTTGGCTAGGGAAAGCAGCCATACCAACGACAAAAAGTGGTACGACTAACAAGAGCTACCCTCAGCACCTAGAGTCAATACCAATAGACTACACGATAGCTAGGACAGGTAGAGGTGCTGTTACATACACTGATTTTGAGGTTTATCCTGTGCCCGGCTGGACTGCTAGGGGGGGTGTGTGGTCTAGTGCTAGTGGCTATAAGGGCGGTGCTCTGCGGGGTGCAGACAATAATGGCGGTCTGGGTGGCGCTTCACAGTACTACTACAATACTGACTTGTCTCAGCAATATTCTTCTCTCTGGGTCTCTGCAAAGACTAGGCTTGTTAGTGGTGTTGGCTTCCACGGCATTGCGCTACTCAATGGCGGGAGAAACAGGCTTTACGCAATAGTGGTTGCCACAGGTGGTAGGGTGGAGGTGTGGAGCTACAACGTTGAAGCGAGAAATGGTTGGCAGCGCCTCGCACAAGCAACGATTCCTGGCTACAGCTCAGCTAACTGGTACACAATAGTTACTAGGTATGCAGTTGCGCAGAATGCTGTGAACTTCTATGTGTATGTCTACGACACGAGTGGCAATCAGGTGGCGAGCTTAACAACATCAAGTACGCATAGAAGGAGATTTACGCCAGCATACGTAGGGGTTATAGTAGATGGTGTGACAGCTCTCTTCGAAGACTTCATAATATCAGCAGCAGACCCTAGGTACGTAACTGTGTCAGGGCTTGGAGGAGGCTATGTGGTTGTTATCGACAACCTTGGGGATACCGTGGGTTCTGCAGCTAATGGTGCAAGTGTCTCTGTGAGTGTTGTGTCGGATATTGTTGTTGGCACAGGTGTTGATGGCAAGATTAGGGTTTACGATTCTAATGGGGATCTTGTTGCAGAGTATGTTGCTAGTGACTGTATCTTAGGTGGCGATTCGTATGCGCTGTACCCAAGGCTTTACTCTGCTAGCTTTTCTGATGTAGCTAGCCTTTCGAATGTAGTACAGCTTTTCAGTGCTAATGTGAGCCTCTCCTTAACTACAAACACCTCTACCACGCTAGACCTGTACGTCAATGGCACTCTAGTTGTGAGTAGAGATGTCTCTGGAGGCTTTAGCGACTCCATACCCATTCCAAGCAATTTGCTGCAGGGTGCGCAAGTGTTTAATGTGACGCTTGTCCTCAAGGCTTTGAGCCCATTTCAAGTCGTTGTAAGTGTGTTGCAGGTGAGTGGCTTTGGCTACTTCGAGGACCATGTCATTGATGCCCACCTCCTTGGCTCTGGCACAGAGATTCGCTTCTACAACGCTACAGAGCTTATTAGCGCCTCTAGCCTTGAGCCTCTATACAATGTCTCTACATATGTGCAGTTCAACGGCTCTGTTGCTATAGCGTATAACTCTACTAACTACGTGCTCTACATGGTTAATGGGAGTGGCGTCTACGCTTGGAACCCGCTTGGCTGGAGCCTTGAAACTGATGGCTGTAGAGCTGTGGGTCCTGGTGCTAGAGTTGAGGTTGTTGAGAGCTTCATCGCTGTCTTACCCGGGGAGCCCTCGAGCTATGTGTGTGTATACGATGCGTCTAGAGACGTTGCCTACAACATTAGCTTGGCTACTTACAGGTTCTACAGGTACACAGCTTCAGCTGTTAACGGCACATCAATTGTCTTCACAGCCCTTGATAGTAGGGGTGGGGTTGTGCTCGCCTCGCTGGACCTTCTCACAAACGAGACAAGGCAGCTAGCTGTAGTGCCGCTGAGCTGTGCAGCTGGGCTAGCTGTAGATGGCTCCAGGGTCTACATAGTTTCGTGCGGGCTGTGGAGGGGCATCACAGGCGTTGACAGGAGTGGGATTGGCGTCTGGATTTACAGTGCTAGAGCTGGGGTTTCAAACCTTGTAATAATTGCAAACACTTCTGCAGTACGACTTTTAGAGTGCTGTGACAGAGTCGAGGTCTACAGAAACACGCTCATTACTGTTGATGCTCAGAACATCCTCGTCATCGACAGGGCTTCAGACCTTGAGGAAGAGAAGAGCGTAGCAATCTACGCTACGTAAAAGAGCTGCAGGGGCTTTAAAGCAACGGGCTAAGGCAATGTTGTGCTCTACTGCTCTAAGCACTGCACCCTTGAACCTATTTTTAGTTGTAACTGCGCCCCGCGGCTCGAGCTCAGCTAGGCACATTGATGTACTGTAGCAGTCTTAGAGTACGCATATTTCAAACCATTGCTGGCTAGTGCTATGCTTCACTAGTTGAAGCTAGCGCATGTAGAGCTCGCCTCTATAGATAGCTCTATGAGCACAGTGGCTTCGGCTGTCGTGTTTGCCAAGTATATTGGGGGGCACCCTAGGTGTTTAGTACGTATAGCCATAGGTTCATCATCTGTTATCAGCATAGCGTTGTACTTCTTGGCCACAGCTATGAAGTGGGTATCGAAGCCGCTCGAACTCGCTTTGAGAGTTGCTTTGATAGCTAGATCCCTGATCTCCTCCTCGTAGACTATGTGATAGTTTTCCGAGGTTTTCAGAGGTTCAACTACTTCTCTAAATAAAGAACTTGAGTCTAGCCTATGTTCTTAGTTGTCTAGATGAAGTATCTGTGAGGGCTAGCTGTTTAGTGTTTTTAATTTCTCAAAGAGATGTCACCTAGCTGTAAGCTAGCTTATCAGCGTGGTTGCAGTAGTATATGTTGAGGTGGGGAGCGTGGCTAAGATTGTAATTGTTGAAAAGGACTTTACGGAGGTAGCCTGTGAAGTTAGAGTGCGTTTGCGGGAGAAGCTTAGAGAATAAAGATCTAGTAGAAGAGCTTGTTTACAAGCGTAAACGTTTTGACTAGTAAGAGAGTAGTTGTCTATGCTTTCGTTATTATAGATCTGTATGCAACACCTAATGACAGGAGAGCTTCTATAGCTGAGGAAGTAATGTCGTGGGTTATAGCAGGTTTTGTAGAAGCTTGCGCTCCTAAACTGCTGGTAGTTGAAGTACTTAGTGTTTTAGCTCGCTATCTCTCTGAAGAAGAGCTCGAGCTAGTTGCATCATCCTTTCCCCAATGAAATTAGTATCGGAAGAGGTATTCTATGATGAAGCTGTTAGAATAGCTCGAAGAACAGGTTCACGTGCTGTAGATGCATACTACATAGCCACGGAATTAACAATCAACTGGATGCCATTAACGAATGACAGACGTCAGAAGCAAAACGCCAGAAAAGCAGGCGTAGAAGCATATTACCTAATAGGAGAAATAGAGATTGTTAAACAGAGCATGCCTTCCTAAAAAGTGAATGATAGCAATGTTTATAGAATAAGCAACATTTTGCATCTAATTGATATATTCTCGGTAAAATTGCTTGCGTCTACATACTGAGAGCTAAGGTACTGGATAGAGGTATGACCTGGCATATCGTGTTTCAGTTAATAGCTGTTCTGATAGCGTTGCTTGAACGTCGTGTATGCCTGCATGGCGTATCAGCTATATGCCTCTGATGCTGTTTTGGCACATGTTTAGAGCCCAGTTGCCTGGGGTTTGAGCCCCCGCGGCCCCACCAAATGAACTCATACACTTAACTCTCGATATGCTACACTACGTAGCGTGGTACGATACTAGAATGTGGGCTTGCATCAGTCGCTCGACGGCTCATCAGGACTCAGTAGAAGCGAATTCATCACTTACAGCACTCTACGTGTATATTACGAAGTTTAAAAGTGCTTTTGTTTAGCAGGAAGCACGCTAGCCCTGAACTTAGCACTTCTCTACTTGGCAAAATCTTTTTACTGCCTCTACTACAATCCTTAGCTTCTCTATGGATATCCTATACTCCTTCTCTTCATCCCCAAGGCTCCCTCTCAAGCCTCCAAAGCCGCAGTCTCCTGATACAAGGTCTACTCTGCCACCAGCCTTGCTGTAAACCTTTGTAAGTATAGCGAGAGCCTCTTCAATACTTTCTATTCTTAGGCTAGAGGTCGAGACTATTCCTGGTGAAATGACTTTGTTGTGTTGCTCGAGAAGACTCTTATTTAGCAACTCTAGGTTTAAAGGCGTCTTGAAGAACTCGAAACTCAGGTACTTCACCCTATCAACTCTCGCAATGATGTCTAGTAGCTTTGGGTTAAGCTGCCCACAGACATGTATACCCACTTCAGCACCCTCAGCGGCCTTAGCTATGCTACTCAAGACCTCTACTACACTATCCTCTGTCCATCCATACAGAACCCTTCTACCTATGAACAGGCTTAGCGACGGCTCATCTATGAAGACTATGCCGTACCCCAGTGAGCTCATGTAGCGTACTAAGCTTGCCACAAACTCTCTGAAAAACCCCATAGTGATGTCTCTATTTGCGAGTACTGTTGCTTGAAGCCCTCTAGAGATATCTTCGGATAGGTACACCCTTGACGCTAAGGTAAAAACGCCAGTAACAGGCCCTCTCAAAGCTTTGAACGCCAACCCCTCCCTAGATATAACCCCAATAGCTATTTCAGCATCATCAATCCTAACCCTAGGTGGGCTAACCTCCAGATGTTTTAAAGTAGAGAAGTAGGAGCCCCTCTTACTATAAACAATGCCTAGAGCTTCTAAGGGCTTGAGATAAATGTCTATAAAGGACCTTAGCTGAGGGTACGTGGGGACGTCTAGGCCAATTCCTTGCAAATCCCTCAAAACTCTAGCAATATTCTCTCTAGAGTAAGATAGTGGAAAGCTACCGACATGACTTGATCTCATAATCTAACACCTTTAAAAACAATGATTGTGCGAGATACCCTATATAACTTATCGCTACCCTAAAGAACTTTACTAAGCATTTCTAGCACCTATGGTCTTAGTATAGAACTCTTTTTTTGAATTGCATAGAGAGCTATTGATGAAGTTACGATATCGGCTGATGATCCTGGGTTAACACCTTTTTCCGCAAGCTCACTATCAAAAGCCTTTACAATGTCTAAGCACCCACCTCGATTTGATAGACACATCTTAAGGATTTCTAGCGCCTTTTTAGAGACGTGCAGAGCTGTTTCAAAGCCATGTTTTCTAATAATTAGCGTGTCTACATCGTGTCCAAGTTGGTAGAGGTAGGTCTCGACAACAGCTAAGTTCCAGTTCCTATGTGTCTTAAGCCTCTGCTCTAAGAACACGGCATTCCTAAGGGATCTCGTGTAGCCCTCCACCACCTCTTTGCACACAATATCGCTTTTAGCGCTATGGGTTAGCACATCCCAAAGCCTATAGCCTCTAGACAAAAGCTTTTCTCTGTACTCCTCATCCCAAACATTCGGCACACCCCCTGTTTCATCAGACCTCCTTATATAACTTGGCGAGGCAATTCTAATAGCACTGTAAAACTCTACAGAGTCCAGAGCTGTCGAATAACTATGCAACAAGTCCTTTACAGCCCTAGCTACGGCAGCTGCATTTAGGTCGCCATTCCTACACAAGATAAAGCCACTGGTAAGTGCCAGTGGGTATAGGAGAAGCGCTGAGCCTAAACACGTATTTCCTCCTCCAGAAACCCTTCGAGACTCAGCAACAGTAGCTTTGATGAGGTCTCCCACAAGCACCTTGGGGGCAAGGCCTTGAGCAAGCCTACACCCTCTTAGAGCGGCTTTGAGCATATGGTATTCAGCAACAATGGCTGACACCAGAAAATCCTCAAAAAATGTATCGCTAAAGTCCCGTAGCCTATGAACATTGCCAGGCTTTGGATACCCAGCAACCTCTAGGGCTATAGAGGAGGAGAGCAAGTATGAGACTGCCCTGAGGCTTTGCATTGGTATGCGCCGCTTTACCAAGAGCACTACCCCGTGCCCTGTACCCTTTTCACACATGTGGGTATAGCATCTGAGAGAGTATACGTAGGAGTATTGGCCTTACAGGCAAGCGTAGAGATAATTTTTAAAGCAATTGATAGCTTGGCTTGCTTTCTCGGAGAAGCCCTTTCAGCTGATTTTAGCCAGGGCTTAGAGTACCTTCCAACGAGACTACCAAAATCCATTCCCGCTAGCAACACTTTTGAAGGTCTAAATGCGAGAGCTAAGGCGTATGCCCTATCACCATCAGTAAACCCGCCGACATTTACTATAGGATAGCGAGGCTCTACTTGTGTTGTCACTGAGAAGCTCCTTGTAAACCTTTTCAATTCATTAACAAAGCTCATGAACAGCTCGACGTTATCCCCATGAACATGAATAAATAGCTTAGAGCCCCGAGTAGCAGCATAAAAAATGGCATCTACATCGCCATCCAGATCAGACACGATGATGTGTGGGATAAAGCCTATTTCAACAAGAGCTCTAGCGGCTCCATCAGCTACTATGAGGATTTTTTGCTCCAAATCCCCCTGCTCCTCAAGGACCTTTAAGTGGGTCTCTAGATTGGGGCCAGCTCCAAATACTACTACCTCTCTTCCCATGACCATAGCTCTACAACTTTCTATAGGCGGGCTTATATCGCGTACAAGTGTATATGCAAGTAGTGTGGCGATTTCATCAAGCTTCCTATCTATGCCTAAACTCTTGATAATCTCAAGGTAAATGCTCCACCACTCCGCAAAACTGGGTAAAATTGATATGAACTCCCTGCTGTACATGACTCTATAAACACCCCTGCTACCTCTCTACAGCTACTTCAGCTCCCTTGTTTCTCGCCTTAGCAATCATGTACTCCACCTCTACACCCTCTGACCTCAAATCCCTTAAGACCTTTTCACAGAGTCTTTTAGCCGTAGTATGACCTTCTACAAGTCCGTAAACTGTTGGCCCCCAGCTGCTCTGCCCCACTCCCTTTACGCCGTGGCGTAGCATAGTTTTCACTATTGTTTCTGCCTCTTCACAGCAAAACACCCCTCCTTGGTACTTAGAGAAGTACTCTCCTACAATAAATTGAAGCTTTGTTAATGCTTTTCCAAAGGTTTCAGCATCTCTCCTTAGAACTGATGGTATCATGTGGAGGAAGACCAGCTTGTAAAGCTCAAACTGGGTGTCCCTTGGAAGTTCAATAGGAGTGTCTAGAGCTCTTCTCTCGCTAACTTCATCAAGCCCCCTCTTCTTCTTCGGAGTGAAGATAAGAAAGCTCCACTTTTTTGGCAGCGGGGCTTGAAATACAGGCTGAGGTAAATCCTCTACAGAACTAGGGCATGCAACCCTACCTTCTGTAACCCTTCTTCCAGAGTCTACAACAAAACCCCCACTTTCAAACGCCGCTATACCTACTCCAGAGTCTCTACCTCTGCACAGCTTTACAGCTATGCCCCTAACTCCATAGCCTAACCCCTGCAGCTTTGATAAGGCGTAGGCTATGGCTAAGACTGTTTGAGTGGTGGAGCCTAGGCCTACATGCCTTGGAATAGCGCTTACAACCTCTATACCTATGCCGCGCAAGTCAAATACCTTCTCTACAGCTCTTATACAATCAGTTATGTCTACCCCTGCCCTATTCAATACCTTAAAACCTCCTTCGCTATGCGTAAAAACTCTTACAGTAATGCTAGGCCTGTCTAGCGCTACTCCAATACTTCCATAGGCTATGCCATCTGCTAAGAAATTGTAAAAGCCCATGTGAAGCCTTGCAGTAGCGTGTACAAGTACCTTCACTTGACTGCACCGCTATTAAACACTCTATCTAGCTCCCTTATGCTGTGCTTAACTCTGACACATAGATTAAATGGGTGTACACTTTCAAAGCTAAGCACCTTTACAGTAATTTTAGAGTCTGTGCTAAGCCTGTTGCGAAACTCTTTGTACAGTATGTACATAGCCTCGCGAGCAATATCTTCAGCGAACTTTGGATTTTCAAAAGCCCTCTTAACCAACCTGTACTCCTGATCCCTCTTCAAAAGGCTTTTTACAGGAGCTGAAAAAGTTGAAAGGAGTGCTTTTACAGCTTCACCAAGCCCTAGGTTTATGGAACTTAGAGAGTCTATGTATGCAAAAAGTAAAACTCTTTGAGAGTGTGAGGGAGTGTTGGGTACTACCGTGTTCTCTAAAAAAGCATACACTTGCTGAACACAGGGGCACACTGATACGCCTTCGAGGCCTACGCCCACACTATACCTCGCACCCTCTTCTCTGTGCATCTCAACACCCACATGTACGTTTACTGGAAGGGCGTCTATGTCTTCTGAAGTAAAGAGGTGTACTAGCTTTAGCTTGACATTAGCTTTAGAAGAGTACTCGTGTTTTGCGAGGAGTTGTTGAGCAGCTGCTCTTAGGATGTGCTGTAAGTCAGGCAAGTCAAGGTAGGTCGCGCCGTTAATCAAGTTCAAAACAGCTTCAACACTTCTCGAGACGTGAATACCGCGGAGGTCTCTGCTAAGATCTACACACGTCGTTATTGTTCCGAGCTGGCACTCTACCTGGCTATCACCATTTCTTAAACAGACCTTGACCTTGAGATCCCGCACACATACTCTATTAATTGCTAAGCGCATCGAGGGAGGGTCTCTTTGTACATCGGGCAAGCCATTCTTAATAGCTGTACACCCCATGTCGGGTAGTCGCACATGTAAAGGCAATGGCTATGCAGTACTAATGTGCTCTGCCCATGGCTACACACGGTGGTCTCTATGTTAACTTCACTTGCTACTGAAGAGTGAAATTCGACACTTAATTAAGTTAACTGTGTAAAAGCATTACACTAAATAAAGTTTTATAAAGTTTTAAATAGACTGCCTTGACTTGGTTAGCGAATTTGGGTACTCACGGTGTTTTAAGCTTGGTTGAACCTGGGGACATAGCTTTAAAGTATTTCTCTCCCAAAGTGAGTGATAGAGAGCGTGCTGCTTTTGAAGCCGGCATAGCGCTCGGCATGGCGGTTCACCAGTTCTCTGGTATACCGATTAAGTTTACTGAAGAGGTAGAATTGCTTGAGAAGGTAATTGAATATGCCATAACCTCTCAACCTTTCAAGAAAAAAGCAGTTGTGAAAATAAACATTGATGTGCCTAGCGACGGCAATCCCTATAGCTATTCAACACTGCGCTCGAGAAACCTTGACATACTAGTTATTGTTGAGTATGGCAAGGCTGTTGTAAAAGCCAGGTTGCGGTACATACCTGAGCTAAATTACTCACTAGCCTACATAGAGGACATTCTGGAGAGAGATGAGGCTACGGAAGCAGAGGAGAAAAAGTAGGTGTTTAGTACATGAACAGAAAGTGCAAACTTCCATACCTGGGTTTTTCTTCAGATACGTGGGGAGAGGTAGTAGTAGTTTTCTTTAGCGATAACAGTGTTGTTGGATTAATGCCTCTGGGGCTTAGACTTTCAGAGGGTTGTACCCTAGCTGGGAGACTGTATAGAGGGTCTAGGCTTTATGATTACATCATAACTACGAGGGTTTCAGAGCTTCAGTGCAATGTATGCATAACTGAAGAGCCTCAGCTTTTCTACCTAGCAATTTTCGAAAAAGACAGAGCTGCCAAGGTCTTTGGAAAGTGTGCATGCCCTAAGAGATTTTGCGATGCGTGTTTAATAGGGTTGTGCAGGTTTCACTACATAGAAGGAGAAGATGTTGCAAGGCTTGTAGTTAATGTAGAGAAGGTGTACTTTCGCAAAAAGATCCCAAGAGTGTTTGTAAGAGCTTCTGCTGCCCTTGTAGAGGCTTTAGTATGGCTCACAAAGATGCCATACATGAGGTGCAACGAAAGTGAGGAGGCTTTGAAGAGAATAGAACTTTTAAAGGAGGTTGTTTACAGGTCTACGCAGAGGGAGCGCTATATAAAGCTTATAGAGGCTATATATGCTAGGGCAAGAAAGCTGGTGAATAGCAGTGAGAGTGCTAGGCGTAGACCCAGGGACGAAGACATTTGACGTAGTCGCTATAGAGAACGGTGTTGTAAAGGCTGAGAAAAGTATTGATACTACAACCATAGCTAAGAATCCTGAAGTCCTGATAAGCGCTATTGAGGCTTGCGAAGCCGATTTTATTGTTGCCCCCTCTGGCTACGGCGTTCCTGTGACTAGGGGAGACGAGGTTCTAGACCCGCGCAGGTTTGCTATAGAAGTGCTGCTTCTCAGTACAGAGGATGACATTAGGAGAGGTGTTGAGGCGGGGGAAGTAGGCATATGGGTTTATGATGCGCTAGCTAAGGTTGTTGACTACCTAGTCAAGAGGTTTAGCGACAGGGTACTATTCCTTCCCTCAGTAATACTACTTCCAACAGTTCCAGCATACAGAAAGCTGAATAAGGTGGACATGGGTACAGTAGACAAGCTTGCCGCTACATTTGTTGCTACACATAGCTACAGCCAGAGAGAGGGGGTGGATTACAGCAATGTCAATATTGTGGTTGCGGAGCTAGGGTTTGGATACAATGCTGTAGTAGCCGTTAACAAGGGTAAGATTGTTGACGGAATAGGCGGAACATGCGCATCAGTAGGAACCCTAACTGCAGGCTCCCTCGACCTGGAGGTAGTTGTTAGGGTAGAGCGGTGGGATAGGTGGGACGTGTTTCACGGAGGTCTGTTCCACTATGTAAACACGTTTGACATGAGTGATCTTGCAAAGGCGTTTGAAAGAGGTGAAGAGCCCTTGGCTTCAGCATTTAGGGGCTTTATAGAGGCCGTAGCAAAAGACATCATGAGAGCCCTTGTTACAAACCCACGTGCAGAAGCAGTAATGCTAACTGGTAGGCATAGTAGGTTAGGGCTTGTCAAGAAACTGTTGCAAGATCTTTTAAAGGATGTAGAGCTTTTGTATGTAGACCCCATTAAGGGTGCTCAGATGAGTAAGGAAGCTGCGCAAGGGTACGCAGCAATAGGTGAAGGCATTGTTGGAGGTGTTTTTAGAGACCTCGTAAAGCACATGGAAATAGAGAAGGCCTGTGGAACAGTAGCAGATTACTTAGTGCATGAAAAGTTGAGAAAGTTTAGGGAGTGGATCCAAAGCACGTATAAAGCTCTTGTTACACACCCCAAGCTTTGTACCACATAAAGAAAAGCTGTTATGACTTGCTCAACAACATTTCAATTTTTTCAACTATTTCCCAAGGGCTTTTAACCACTATAACGTTCCTCATTTTAGTCAACTCCTCTATGTTCTCCAGGTCAATTGGTCTTGGAATCAATTTTATTTTTTCCCAGCACCTAACAGCTCCGTATGGACATAGCTTTTCACATAATGCACAGCCAGTGCATTTGTTCAAGTCTATCCTAGGCCACCTGTCAATTACTTCGATAGCTTTAGTAGAGCATTTATTAATAAGTTGACATGGATTACAGTTCACTGAAGAACACACCGCTCTGTCTATATAGCAAGGGGTCTCTGTAATTATGTGCCCTTCTTCATTTGGAATGTCTGTGGGAAGCACTATAGTTGGCACAGAGCTCTTTCCAGCTTGCGCAAAGAGAGCTGTGGCTACTGTATCTGCAATTCCGTGCACAATCTTTGCTATTGTATTAGCTGTAGCAGGTGCTATGACCAATGCCCTGTATCTCCCTACATTAATTCTACCAACATAGTACATTCCTTCGTCACTGATTAAGAACTCTTCATAGTATCCTCCTGGAGAGACGCTTCTAAGCCTTGGTAAAACACCGAAAATTCTAGCTACTTCATAACCCCATTTAGTCAAAAACAGCGTTATTTTAAGTTCAAATCTTTCCTTCACGTACTCTAAAACACTTACACACTCTCTGAGGTAAGCTCCGCCACCAGTTACGACCCAGGCAATAGTGTTTGTTTTCATAAGCTTTACCAGTTATGTGAGTGTGAATATAAAGGCCCTAATTTCAATAAATATGTTGTGTTTGCTTGTAGGTGTTAGAGGGCGTGGCTAAAGTACTTATTGTCACGGGAAGGCTCGCAGAGCCTATTATAAGAAAGATATTAGCTGAGGTGAAAACAGAGCATAAAGTTGATGTTATTGTTACGCCAGTACAGGTAGCAGCCTTTCTCACAGCTGAGTATGTAGCAGAGCACCTCAAGCAATGCAATGTAAGAGATTACGACTACATACTGCTACCAGGTCTTGTCAGAGGTTCTGGAAGAATTGTTGAAGAGGCTACCGGTGTAAAGACTGTTAAGGGTACTGTAAATGCCTACGACCTTGTAGAGATACTGACACTGAGTGATTTAAGTATACTGTCTCCAGATGTTCCTGCTGATGAGGTATTAGGCAACATTATTGAGGAGAAGAATAGGGAGATTTTGAAGCGTGTTGAAGGAATGCTAGCGAGTGAGAATAGTGTAGCTGTTGGAAAGATAAGGGTTCCTCTAAACCCCCCACCAATTAGGGTAGCTGTAGAAATTTCAGAAGCTCATACACTAAATACAGAAAGGCTAGTTAAGGAGGCTACGAGGTATGTTGAGAGCGGTGCTGATGTAATTGTGCTTGGCTTTGAAGCCCTTTATTCACATGCTCAAAAGGTCTTTGATGTTGTAAAGGTGCTGAAAAGAGAAGTTGATGTGCCTATAGCTGTAGACACATCGATACCTAGTGAAATCAACGTTGCTCTACAGGCGGGAGCAGACATGGTTATAAATGTTGACTTGACTAACATAGATAAAGTCATGCACGTAGATAGAGAGGTAGCTGTTGTTACAATTCCAAGAGATCCTGTAACCAATACTATACCTAAGGAACCTCAGGCTAGGGTAGAGATTCTCGAGAAGGCTGTAAATACTATCAAGAGTAAAGGGTTTGAGAAAGTCTTTGCAGACGCCATCTTAGAACCTTTTTGCCAAACCTTTTCATCGCTTTTAGCATACCACATGTTCAAGCAGAGAAACCCTAGAGTCCCTCTATTTGCTGGAGTAGGTAATGTAACAGAGCTCGCAGACGTTGACAGCGTTGGTGTGAACGCCTCTCTTGTGATGTTGCTTCAGGAAATAGGGGTCAGCATGGTGTTAGTAGTTGAAAAAAGTGTGAAGACCATGGGCTCAACACTAGAGGCAAAAATAGCCTCACAAATGGCTACACTTGCGTACTACAAGAGCTCTCCACCAAAGAACTTAGGAATATCCTTACTAATGCTAAAAGATAAGAAGAGATATGATGAAGAGACTGATGAGGAGTATGACACGGTTATATATGCAGTTGGAGAGGAAAAGCCTTATACTCTTGATCCTGTAGGAGTGTTTAAGATTAGGGTAAATCATAAGCTTGAATGTATAGAGGCCTTGTATATTGGTAGGAAAGGCAGGATTTTGATTAGGGGTAGAAGTGCGAGGGCAATTCAGCACGAAATTCTTGAAAGGGGGCTTGTTTCTCAACTTTCACATGCAATGTACCTTGGTAGGGAGCTTGCAAAAGCAGAGATAGCTTTGCAATTAGGTAAAAACTATGTGCAGGAAAAGCCTCTTTTCTCAAAACCTAAGTACATTAAAATCTGATACTCTTTCAAAGACTTGAGGAGATAGAGAGCCAACATTTACAAACCTTCACTACTTAATGTAGAGCTATACTACATAAAATAGCTTTCTATAGAGCTGTGCCATAGTTTAAAACCATTATACAACAGCTTATAACTCTGCATACACTAAGTCACCCGATACAATAGGTGTTTAAGAGTTCAATGACCAGTAGCTTAGCTAGTAAACTAAGTTTTGTGGATTTTGGTAGCATATGCAATGGTTGTAAGGTGAATTGCTGTAAGAAGTTCTATGCTGTATTGCTACCAGAAGAAGAAGAGAAGTTTAAGGGTGTTGCATTTAGTGTAGAAACTCCTCTAGGCTATGTGAAGGCTATTGGTGCTAAAGATGGTAAACCCTGCCCCTTTTTAGATGAGAAAGGGCTTTGCAGTATTTATCCTGAAAGGTCCTTTGATTGCAGGCTTTGGCCAATACTACTCTACTACGACTTTAACACAGGTGAGAATGTGGTGTACCTAGATTTAGAGTGTCCAGCTGTAGAGAAAGGGCTTATAGACAAGGAGTTTGTCGAAAAGGTTATAGAAGTTTTAAGGAGCATAAAAGTAGATGAGGATTGGCTTAAGAAGTACACGCTTGCCCCATGGCCAAATAGACTAAAAGAGGTTTATAGATTTAAGTGAATTCAATGTCAATGCAGTGCACCATTCCATGCATAGAATACCTTTTTACAAATTTCTCTGCAAATATTGTGAGCACAGGGTCTTTTGTCATTGAGACAACCGTGTAAACAATCTTTGCAACATCTTCACAAGTGTTTGTGTACATCTTCAAAAGTCTTTCAATATTGCCATCCTCAATAGTGGCCCAGTGCCAAATACCATCACTTTGAAACATGTTTATGTGGCTTGGGAAGCCGTTTCCAAAACCATAAATCTCTACTCTATTGCTTGGGGAGACCTTTATACGGAGGCCGTGCCCCCTACTTTCATCAAAGAACTCTATGAGGTTTATTTCACAACCGTTTTCACACCTCTTAATAGAGATGATCTTTTGGGACACGATCCCGACCATTTCAGAGTCTCTATGTGAGTTTTTGTAAAAAAGGATATTACCTTTTCGCATATTTAAGAATTTTATATGCTTTACTGTCTCATTTCTCTAAATTGGCTATGAAAAAGCCTTCGCTATTATCTATATGTGGTAGTGTCCTTCTAACACTATCCCAAATGGAGTACGCTCGGTACCCCCTAGATGCTGGTATTGCTGGGTCTACAAGTCTGTGTTCAACACCCTTCTTCAATACATACTCTATCACCTCCTCACCCTCATCTGGTAGTACTGAGCAAGTTGCGTAGGTCACTCTCTCACTATACTTCAATGCATTTATTAGCAGACTTCTCTGAATCTCACTCATCCTCTTGGGTATACCACTGTCCCTTAAGATAACCTTTACCGCTGGGTCCTTAGATAGTGCTCCACTACTGCTACAAGGAGCATCAATAAGTGTAGCATCTGAGCGCCTGCTTAGAGATAGAAACCTGCTATCCCCTAAAACAAAGTCAACTCTACTCACATCAACACCATACCTCTGCAGCAAAAGTCTCATAACCTCTAACCTCCTTCTAGATAGGTCTACAGCTATAACCCTAGCCCTATTCTCTGTTAATTGCATTATCAGGGAGGTTTTAATTCCTGGTGCTGCTGCAAAATCGTATATGAGCATACCTGGCTCTGGTCTAAGCGCTATAACGGTAAGCACACTTGCTTTGTCCTGCACTATTATCGAACCGTTTTTAAATAAGTCAAGTCTCCTAATGGGAGCCCTGCTCTTAACAATTCTCACAAGAAAGGGGATGCCCTTCTCAGCCTCATAAACAATACCATTTTTCTCAAGTTCGTGCAGCGCTTTATCAACATCAATTCTGAGAGTGTTTATCCTTACCCACACAACCCTTCTGTTCATAGCACTAAGCATGTCAACAGCTTCATCAATAGGCATCACCTTTGTCAGCCTATCAAAAAGCCACTTTGGGTAAGAAAGCCTTGCCCAGGGCTCTTCAATACTCCCTAAAATCTCGTCTATACTGGGCACATCTCTTTTAACACCTTTTCTCAGCTTTGAATCTACCTTCCTACCCTCCTCAAGAAACCAAGTATACAAAAAGAGCCTGGCAAGCATTCTATGGCTATACCTCCTGACTTTACTACCCCTCTCAGCAAGGTAGAGGAGCATGTAGTAATTTGAAATAAATTTCAGTGCTAGCTTAAACAAAAACTCTCTATCTAAAAGAGCTTTACCACAGCCATACCTTTTACACACATACGAAAATGCTCTTCTCGTACTAATCCTCTTCTTCTCGATAACGTAAAGAGTATTCGCCAACACCATTGCTATGCTATCGACATTCATAGCTCTTCAGAAAGATGTTTTGAAAAAGAAATTAAAAAGCTTCAGCTGTGTATACTTCTTGCCAAAACCCTCTTTGGATCCTTTAAAAACAGTACAAAAAGCCATATTACTAGTGCCACAAGGAGTAGGGAAAAGCCTAATAGTGTAGCCTCAGCACTAATCTCAATAAATTCCTCACCATTTAAATAACTGTAAACGGCATCCACAAAGCTCATTACTGTAGCTCCCCAGAGTATTGTTGCTAAGTAGTTTAAGCACAGATTCTCCCCCTTCGCCTTACCGACATACCATAGAGCGGTAGTGATTACTGCAGCATAGCCTAGTATTAACAACCACATATAGTGCGCACCTTAACTAAGCTTTTTAACCAGGAGCACAAAAAAAGGCTTTCTGGTGTACCTAAGTGGCGTGCTTCATAATACCTTCAATACTAGCTATAGTGGTGTCCATAGTAAAAAGAGTTGCAAAAAAGGTTTCAGCAAAAATTAATTTGGGATTGCTAGAGGGTATGCTGTGGGGTGGAGCAGGCATCTTAGCATTAGAGCATGTATGGCACGGGGAGGTTGTTCCATGGCCACCTTTCTTAACGGCTATGCAGAGCTCAGAAGAATGGGCTACAGCACTTCACGAAATGGCTACAGTTGGTGTTACTATGGCTTTAGCTACAGTAGGTGTTTGGGGAGGGGTGCTGCTATTTGATAAACTAGCTAGGGTGATGCAAACTCATAGAGTTGCTATTGAGAAGAAAGTGGTAACAACTCTTTCCACAAAGTGAAGGCCTTTTAAATAAGTAGCCCAAGCCCCCTCTATTTTTGTTGCATTAATTCACGTTCTTATCATACTAGTAAAGTATAAATGTTCTCAAACAGCTTTATCTCTTGCTACCTAGGTGATAAGATAAATGTGCCTAGGGGTATTAGCAAAAGTTGTAGAGGTTGGTGATGTGGTTTCTAAGGTTAGCTTAGGGGGTGTGGTTGTTGAGGTTGTTAACGGTGTTGGCGATTTGAAGCCAGGTGACATTGTCATAGTGCATGCAGGGCTCGTTATACAGAGGGTGACTGTTGAAGATGTGCTTAACAACCTCTATGCTATCTATGAGCTTCAGAAAACACACTATGAATTCAATGGTTTTAGCGAGGGGGAGGCGTGTAAAATGGCTTTAGAAGATGTTAGGAGGCTGGGGGCTGAGCTTGGGCTAGATCCAAAGCTAGTTGAAGAGGCTATGAGAGACTTTAGGGAAGAGGAAGTGGTGAGGTTCTTTACATAGCTTTAGCAGTGTGAATAGTTTCAATGCTTTACAAAATACATGAAAACCTCTCTGCCATTGAGGACCTGCCTCTCGCCTATCTCTCACTACCTGAACTCAAGGCCATGCTCTTAGCTGATGTGCATCTCGGCTTTGAGGAGTACATGGCTACAAAGGGGCTGTTTCTTCCGAGGCTTCAGCTCGAGAAGGTTATTGAGATTATTGAAAGGGGTTTAAGCTACGTAAATGTGGACGCACTGGTAATTGTTGGCGATGTCAAGCACCTATTCGATAAGCTTGGCAGAAAGGAGTCTAAGGATCTCAGAGAGTTCCTGACCTACGTCAAGAAGAAGTTTAGTAGAGTCATACTGGTTCGCGGAAATCACGACAACTTTGTTTACCCACTTTCTCAGAGATATGGTGTAGAGTTTTATGAGAGTTTTCAAATAGGCTCAGCACTCTTCATACACGGCCACAAAGACTTTCAGCTCGACAACTACAGCACCATCATCATGGGTCACGAGCACCCAAGTATAGTTTTAAAAGACCCTGTTACTGAAACAGCATCAAAGTTTCCATGCTTTCTCAAAGTACCCTTACAAAACAACTCAACCCTGGTAATACTTCCAGCTGCTGGAGCATACCAGTCAGGCACAGCCGTATCCACCTCAACAGAGAGTTTTCTCTCCCCCATTGTGAAGAAGTACGGCATCCTTAGAAACGCAATACCCTATGTAATTGTTGAAGCTGATGGCGTGTACGAGCTTCCAACACTTGCAGCTATAGAGGAGCTTTTCACCATGCTCTAGCCCATGATTTAAAAAGAGCTTATAAACTCTATTTAAGGTATATAAGTTCTGAGTTTAAAAGGAAGTTCATTGAGTGTGAGACTATTTCAGATCTAGATTCCTACTATAGGCAATTCTATGAAAAGTACTTAGTGAGTTTAAACAATCCATTCATACAGGTTAAAGTCGAGAACATAGTTGCTACTGTAACAATTGGGCAACCCATAGACTTAGAGTACCTTGACAAAGCGTTGCCCAATGTCGAGTACGACCCAGAGCAGTTCCCAGGCCTTGTACTAAGACTTGAAGCCCCGAAAGTAACAGCGCTTGTATTTAGATCTGGTAGGATGGTTGTAACAGGGGCTAAAAGCACACCTACGCTGATAAAAGCTGTGAAGAAGATTATAAAAATGCTTTTGAAGTACTACGTAACCATAACTACTAAGCCAAGAATACAAATTCAGAATATAGTGGCTTCTGCTAATCTTGGTGCAGAGGTGATGCTAGAGAAAGTTGCCTTCCTACTAGAGAACACCATGTATGAGCCAGAGCAGTTCCCAGGGCTCATCTACAGAATGAGCGACCCTCATGTTGTTCTCCTCATATTTAGTAGCGGTAAAATGGTTATAACAGGGGCTAAGAGCGAAGATGAGGTGTTTCTAGCTGTAAGAAATGTTTACATGAAGCTAAAGGAGCTCGGGTGCTTGAGGGAGGTTAAGAAGGAGGAAGAGATACTATCTGAAGAACTTGAGGGTATAGAAGTTGGGAAGGCGAAGAAAAGGATAACTCTAAGGGACTTGGAGGTCTAGAGCTGTAGAGGAAGCTTTTACTTTGCAAACACGCTCATCTTAGTACAACATCAATGCTCTTTTTTACTATAAAGAGCCCAGATCTTAACAGCATCAATATCTGCTCCCGTTATCTTTTCTCTAACGAGGTCTATCTTTACAGCAGCTGGCACAGTTACCCACTCTCCTAACAATATTGCTTCACCAATGTTTAAACCAGGTAGCTCCTCCATAACATCTTGCATAACTGGCTCGCAGTACCTCGATATGTACACCTGGTCCTCTGGGTGAACAATTCTGAGAATAGCCAAGTTACCAAGTTGACTCAGTATAGTTGGGTCTAAGCCTCTCGGTCTCTGTGAAACCATGGTGATGCCTATGCCAAACTTCCTTCCCTCTCTAGCAACCATTGAAGCTCTTTGCTTTGTTGCTGTCTCCTCCCCTACTGGTACGAACACGTGAGCCTCTTCTATGACAACTATGATAGGCGTGGGGAAGCCTCTTGCACCATTGCTCCACACACTTGCTTTTCTAGCTTCTAAAAGCCTTGAGAGCCAGTGTGCTATAACAGCGTCAGCGTGATTCAAGTGGAGTTCGCTAAGGTCAACAGCATTTATTGCGCCTATCGCTATCCTTTCCGTAACGTCACCAGAATCTTCTTTCAAAATTTTCCTCAAAAAACCTTCATAAACATTTACCGCGTCTAAGACCTTCTGTGCAGATGTGCCATACCTAGCAACCTTTCCCTGAACACACTTCTTTAAACTGCTGAAGAAGTCTCTACTCAGTTCCACATCTACGGAATCCAGGCACTCCTTTAAAACCATTCTCTGCCTCGTCGCGTTTCGCGGTATGTTCAAAAGCCTTGAAAGCTCATCTAAAGTTAGTCGTGCAGGATCCAACACAGGTTTGATGACAGTTGCACTCGGTAGAGACAGGTACTCGCCATGGTAATCAAATATGACGGTTGTTCCACCAAGATCTGAAACTCTTTTTGCAAGTAATGCAACGAGGTTACTTTTACCCATACCAGTCATGGCAAGTATTCCTAAGTGCCTTGAGACAACCTTATTTATGTTTATCCTAACCTCTACGTCGGGTTCTCTCAAAAGAGTGCCCACTCTCACATGGGCTAGAGTACTAGGTGTAAACACTCTTTCCAATATTGTTTTTGGAGCCTTGTAGACCTCTGTCCCTGGAGGTGGTGGAACGGGCGGTATGTGGAGCTTTGTGGAACTATTGTCTACTGAACCAAGGATCTTTATCTTACCCCTGTGGTAGAAAAGCCTCTCCCCCACTCTAATATTCTTTACAAGTCTCTCCACATCCCTAGGGTCCACAAGGTCCCTTGATATGACCAGGCTACCTGTTATTGATGTGGCTACGAATGCTAGTACTCTATAGCCGTGGTACTCCATGTATAAGTACTCCCCCATTGCTAATGGTCTAAAAGCTAGGATCTCGGCTTCATAGGGCTTGGCTTCACCAACTACATAGCCCACGATCTCGCTTTCTCTACTTAGATTGACTTCAAAAAGCTCTTGTAGTGTCATGCACTCACCTATACAGGTTCTCTGCTATAGGGGTCTTCTAAAACGCCGAGCACAGCGGCTATTCTCTCCACATCACTATTACTCACTTTAGCAACTTGATCTGCTCTCATTAATGGGTATGGGTATCCAGAAACTGTAGCTACTGAAAGCACGTCTATTAGGTGTCGAACTCTCGGCTCTACGGGCTCATCAAGCTCCCCTATTAGCTCAACTCTGTAGACTCTTGAGTACGGCTCAAACCTTGCATAAGACATGTAAATAGACGCTTTGAGCCCTGTCACACTCTTCATGCTATGCATAAATATTTTCGTAGCTGAGGCTATGCCCATATGCTTTGACTCAGCTAAGTCCAGGGGCTTTGTATAACCAGGTAAGCCCCCTGTGTACCTCTCAAAGTAGTATATATCCCCCTTCACGAAGCCCAGGACATCCTTTGCTGTAGAGTTTTTAGAGAGGAACACAAATTTTCGCGGGTAAAGGGAGAGTGTTATGAGGAGGTTCTTCAACACCTCAGAAAGCCTAACCCCCTTGGAGTTGAGAAGCTCGTGCTCGCTCTCCAGCATGGCTCTCCTCAGCTTTGAGAACATTGCTATAGCACTGCCGTCGACAAGAATTATGTCTGCAAGTGTTACAAGCTTTATCATTGTCTCAACTTCTCTAGCTATTGATAGCAGTGAAAGTTCGTACTCTATGTTGCTAGTGGATGCCACATCCACATCAACAACGCCATTGCACTGCTCACCCCCCCTAGGCTCAACCAAAACCCATGCAGTATTCTGTATGTAGAGGGCATATCCTCTGAACTCCTTGTAGTTATAGCCGCTATCTATAGCTACAATACTGAGCCTTTTTGCATATGGGTTGTGGGCGCCTCTATATGGTATCCACAGCTTCTTCACCTCTCTAGCAACATCAATACTTATTACCTCATCAATCTTACTCCTCAGAGAACCAAAGAGTACTAGTGCTGTATCTAGTGTTTGTGTCAGCACGTATATCAACCAGGTAACACTGGTAAACTACTACTGTATTATCTAAACGAGTAGAGGATTATAAGGGAGAGAGGTGCCCGAAATTAATGTGTAGGTGGTGTGATTGGAATAGTAGAGTGCAATAGTGCATGCCTGGATACTGTCAAGGAGATCTTGAAGTCGTCAGTGGGGTGGTATCACTCATACTTTGCATCGACATGTGTAGAGGAGGGTATTTGCAGAGTGCTCATAGCAAGTGAAAGTGGTGTGGACATAGGTACCGCAGTGTTTTACGAGGCTTTAACAAAACCCTTTCCAACCACAGTTATATACTATGTCGCTGTAAATAGTGCTTTTAGAAGGCGAGGTGTGGGTAAGGCACTTGTAGCCTCAGTTGAGAGCCTGTTTGATGATAATGGCAGGGTCTTCCTAGCTACAACGAGGAGGAGCAACACTCCCTCTAGGAGGTTGTTCCAGGGGCTGGGCTACGATGAGGTGTTCATAGAGCTTCTCGAAGGCATGGTTGCTGAAGTTATTGAGAAGCTTACATGCTCTTACGAAGATGATGTGGTTCTGTTCAAGGGTGTGAAGGATATAGGTGTTTTTGCACATTTTCACGAAAACCTGATTGTAGCTGAGAAAACCTGGGAGAGGGTGTGCTATGGGCCTTGGAAGCGGCTTAGAGGACCTTAGCTTAGCACTGTTTAAGCACCTGCTCTAGTACTATACGTTTTAATCTTCTTAATCTTCAGAGCTTTACTACAATGCTACTCTACTTTGAGAACCACGTCAGCCTTAAACTTTTTCCTAATCTCTTCCTCAACATGCTTTACAAAAGAGTCTAAGTTAGTAGCACTTGGGTTTCGCACCTTCACCGCTATATCACCGTGATATGCGTCACCAAATACTCTCCTAATTCTAACTCTCTTCACTTCAAATCCTAGTTCTGAGAGGTATCTTGAGATCTTTGAGGATACCTCCATCTGGCTACAGTCGCTAATAGTGTAGACAATTTCATTTAAATTACTCCACAACTCTACAACTAGGTATAGCGTTAGTGCTATAGCTGTGACGTAGTCTATCCAGAAGCTTATGAGTATACCACCAAGCGATGAGGCTACTGTTGCAAGCCCCTCTATGAACTCTATTGCTGTAAACCTTGCGTAGTAGATTGTTAGGGGCTTCTCCTTTCTTGACGTGGCTATAGCTAGCGCGTAAAAAGCCATACCTATGGCAGCACACGCTGGTGCGTAAATTGATATTGTGTAGGGTTTTCCAAAGTAGCTAGCAATGTCAACAACTACTACCCCTAAAACAAATGAGTACAGCATGAGGGTTGCTATAGGTCCTCCGAATGCTAACCTCAGATGCCCGAAGGGATGGTCGTGATCTGGGGGCTCAAGGCTCTTTCTATAGAAGGTGTAGATGAGGGCTATCGACAGTGTGTTGGCTATGGAGGTCAGGGCATCTACATAGACTGATTTAGAGCTCCCTAAAACACCCCCCAGCACCTTGAAGAGCCCAGCTAAAAAGCTTAGTGCAATGCTTAGCTGAAGCCATTTTGTTGCATGCATTGCACTTCACGGCTTTAGTAGGGGCACCATCTTGATTAAGCTCAGTGTTGCTACTAGTAAAAAGCACTACTAGCTAAACACTGTGCGATAATCAGAGTTACAGGCCTCCCTTCTTCAACACTTCTCTAGAGAATGCCACTAAGGCTGGTACAAGGTCTTTCAACACGCCTTTCCAAGGGCTCTCACCTCTTTTATACAGCTCTAGGTACTGAGAAACCCTGTCCTGCTCTTCATCAACATAGCCTGTTATGATCCTTGCAAACGCTGGGTCTAGCACTACGAAGAGCACATGCTCTACAGGAGCAATCCACACACCCTTGTCCTTAGCCTTGAGCAGCGCCTCAATAACCTCTCTATCACTAGCATCCTCTCTTAAATCTAGTAACGCTGCGTAGTGATGATCTATGTAGTGTAGTGCAAAGAGAGCCTTTGTTTCGCCATCCTTAGAGCAGATATAAAGCCCGTACTCTGAGGAGTCAGGTAAAACTGTGTGTGCCTCTTCAGAGACCTGGCACCCGATGTTCTTCAAATACTCAAAAAATTTGACACCGTTGTGCACAGTTATGAATGAGACTAGCAATCGGTGCTCACTTGTTAAACTATGTTAATTCATAGAGTTTAAGAATTTTTCACAGAGTTTTTCACTAAGAGTGTAGGTGAAGCGCTATGAGCGTGAAGATGGCTGATGTTAGTGGTAAAGAGGAGGTCAGTAGAGAGGCTGTCGCTATGGGGTGTATAAGGCTTAGGAGGGAAACTATTGAGAGGATTAGAGGGGGCGGGGTTGAGAAGGGGGATGTCGTGACGGCAACGTCTGTGGTTGCCATAGCCTCTGCGAAGTTGACCCACGTGCTCTTACCATTCTGCCACCCAATTAAGATAGACTATGTCGAGCCCAGGGTCACTGTAGAAGATGACGGTGTTTGTGTAGAGGTGTTAGTTAGAGCTAGAGAGAGAACAGGGGTTGAGATGGAGGCTCTCACAGCAGTTGCTATAGCACTTCTAAATGTGTGGGATATGGTGAAGAAGTATGAGAAGGATGAGAAGGGGCTGTACCCCTACACAGAGATTACAAGTATACGAGTCGTTGAAAAAGTGAAAAAGGTGTAGGATTGAAATTAGAGGGGTTTCACCACTTCTTTGGCTTGTAAAGCGGGTGCTCAACAACATCCTTTTTACTCAGTATCTCCTCAATATTTGGCTCTCCACTCATAGCCCTCTTAATAGCTAGCTTAGTAGCCTCATAGTTGTACTTAAACACCTTATCAGGGTCTTTTGCAGCTGGGTGAATGAATACCCCACATATTATTACAACGTCCTCAACAACGTCCTTGGGGATGACGCCCTCTGCAACAGAGTCAGCAACAGCTTTAGCAACAGCGTACTGGGCAGGGCCAAATATTAGCCCTGCTTGCACTAAATTCTTAATAGTTACCTTAGGCACTATTAGCGTAACAGGCTTGACCAGGAGGTTTGGAGTGAGTACAGCAAATAGCTTTGTGTGTCCATATGTCTGGTGCGCTAAGCCAAATGCAAAGCCTATGCCAGCAGGACCGTCCTTGTCCCCTATTATCAGGTCTATGTGGGCAATCTCAGGCTCTTCACCAACTAGTGCCTCTCCAAATCTCATGCCAATTTTGGTCATAGAGCTACCCCATATACTCCCTACTAGAACTCATATATAAGTGAATCTGAAAGTAACTGCCTCTAACTCTAAGTGCTAGGCCTTCGCTTGCTCTACCGCTTAGTGTCAGCTAGGGGCAGCATGTAGTCTCCTGGGCCCCCAAGGTAGAGCCTGTACTTCACCTTCCCACTTCCATACTCTACCCTCTCTAGGGACCCCCTCGCCAACACCACCTCGCCTTTCTTTGCAATTTCATTAAACCTCCCTCTGAGTGTATATATCTCCTCTATTTCTGCCTTAGATCCTCTGATTATCTCTTCAACACTGACTCTGTATCTACATGGGGTGTATATGGACTCGCTGTCATCCTCTATCCAAAGCCTCGCCTCAACAATGCCCATTTTCATACAAGTGTAAACACCATATACATCATCTCCCCGGGGTTCTCTAATCAATCTTATGAAGTACTCCCTGCTCTTGAATAATCCCTCTAAAACCCTTCTGCTCTCTAGTTCTGCAAAGGCTTTGAATGCCATGGGTGTTTCAAGGGATCTCTCTTTATACAGCTTTTCAAGGGCCTCTTTACCATATCTCCTAAGCCCTAGCTTACCCTCATTAATAGCCTCAGCTAGAAACCTATACATTCTCAGCGCATTGCTCTCGCCGTAGACAACAAGGTCTATATCTGAGTCATGAGTATAGAGGTCAACAAGTATTGAGCCCGAGACTCCAACACCCCTAACCCCCCCAACTTCGTTAATGAGCTTTAGGAGCTCCTTCGCATCACATACTACCGGGCTTGAGCACTCTTCGCTTTTCAGAATTTTTGCAGTTTTTTCAATTGGGTTGTAGAGATGTCTAACATCATCTAATCTCACTATTGGTATAGGTCTGTAGCAGTAGTAAGAATCTATTGTGACAAAACCTGGGTACTTGCTAAAAATGTACTGCAGCTGTTGCTCAACACCTGCAACCTTAGCGTACCTAAGGCCAGAGGGGTGTAGTCTTTCACCAGATTCGCTGGGTATGTACTTCGGGAATGCAACTACAGATTTGGGCGGATGTGAAACTCCCTTGACGTAGAAAATAGTGCCGTCTTTTAACATGAGGTAGTAGCCTTCAACTACACCGAGGCTCACTTCAAAAACCTCTAAAACCTGTTCTAACTACATGTTTTGAAGCTGAGGAAGGTATTTAGCCTTAGCAATTTGTGTTCAAAATGAGCAAGGTTATAGGGGGTTCAAGAAACAGGCTGTACATCTACGTACATGGCATGCCCCTTGTGGGCCACATCGCTTTTGGTGTAATAGACAGGGGCACGAATATTCTTCAAGTCAGGCCTACAACTATCTGCCCCTACAACTGCATTTTCTGTAGTGTTGATGCGGGCCCCTACTCTCGCTATAGGCAAGCGGAGTTTGTTGTTGATTGGAGGCATTTAATTAGGTGGGCTAAGCTTGTTATTGAGGCTAAGGGTGGCGATGTTCTTGAAGCCCTTATAAATGGAGTTGGCGAGCCTCCTACACATCCAAATATAGTTGAGATTGTAGCAGAGCTCAAGAGGATTACCCGAGGGTTGCTATGGAGACCAGAGGCTACACACTAACACAGAGTCTTATTGACGCATTGAGTAGGGCTGGTTTGGATAGAATGAACATAAGCATTGATACTTTGAATGCTGAGAAGGGCTCCTTCCTCCAAGGCGTTCCATGGTATAGTGTTAAGAGAGTCAAGGAGCTTGTAGAGTATATAGCTAGGGAAACTAGTATAGATGTTCATCTAACACCTGTCTGGGTACCAGGAGTGAATGATAAGGACATTGAGGAGCTTATTGAGTGGGGTTTGAGAATAGGTGTTGGAAAGAGGTTCCCGCCATTTGGAATACAGAAGTATGAAGTGCATAAGTATGGCAGGAGGGTTCCAGGGGTTAGAGAGCCTACATGGAGAGAGTTTAGAGAGTTTTTGAAGAGGCTAGAAAGTAGGTTTGGCATACCACTTTATTACAAGAAGCTCGACTTTGGGTTTAAGTATACAAAGAGATACCCGATAATGTATGGCCGAGGAGAGCGCCTACACGTAACCATAGCCATGCCTGGGTGGTTGAGGGGGGAGGTTATAGCTGTAGACAGCAACTCTAGCACTCTCATAACTGTGGTTAATATGGAGTGGCGCCAAGAGATTGTAGGTAAGAAGATCAGGGTAGTGATCTTAGAGAATCAGGACGGCATATACATCGCAAAGCCCTTATAAATCAGTTAAGCAACGCTTAATAGTGAATGATGAATAGCCGCAATTGCTGATCATTGATGAGAGGGTGGGTTGCTGAAGCAAATGCTTTGAACTACCACTGTGGAGCTCGAATTTGTCTCGCTAACTCATTTCCACTTTGCACTTCTCTCCCTCCTCTGCTCTGGTTTTGCAAACCTCTTTAGATACTGCAATAGCGAGCTCCTCTGGATTTTCAAACACCTTCACCTCTGCTAAGGCACGAGAGTCTATGTGAGGTGCGAGTAACTCTACTTTATCACTTGAAAAACCTGATCTCAGTATGTATACAGGCATCCCCTCAGCATAGGCTGTGACTATCTCTTGTATAGTTCCACTCTCTCCCCCCAGCGCAATTAAGGCGTCGCAG
>Ga0105158_1000158_pt1 | contig 31216 bp, 35 predicted proteins | sample LHCtaG_FD_81567 | JGI IMG/M metagenome (GOLD analysis project Ga0105158, IMG submission 81567) | Hot spring microbial communities from Little Hot Creek, USA to study Microbial Dark Matter (Phase II) - LHC4sed_matched | ecosystem: Environmental > Aquatic > Thermal springs > Hot (42-90C) >...
ATCCCTAAACATAGATAAAGCCCCGAGAAAGAAACCCGCTCCATACGACGTATTCACATAGGCGACAGGTAGGAAATCACACTCCAGAGTGCACATGCACATTTGAAAAGAACGCACCTCACGCGTACAGTCACAGATATCCTTTTAAATACCTTTTTATCCATATTTTACTTCAATTATATTATCATGAAAGGTGGAGGAAATTATGGAGCCGAAAGGTTACCTTGCACTCTTCATGGTGGTGTCCCTTGCTTTCACATTCGTCTATGCCGTCTACACTATTCCGGCACAGGTGGCTCTCGGAGGCCTCTTCTATTTTGTTGATGCCAGAATATGGGCTTCTTCCCTCGCCTACGGTGGGATGGCTGGAGCGGCGGCAGTTTTAGTGCTGCTTGCTTATAGGGCGTTGAAGCCGCTGGTTGGAGCTGGAAGGCGTGTAATGGAGTACTTCACTCTATCACTAGCTTTCTACACGATGAGCGCCGCTGCCATGACTGTTGGGTTGACTTTCTTTATTCTCATAGGCAGGTCGTTCGACCCAACTGTTTGGTATGGGCTAATTTACCCCTACTGTCTTCCTGTGGCAATGATGTTCTCAGGCATCGCACCATACTTCATGCTCAAGTTCAGCTACTGGATGGCCGAGCAGAAGGATCCCGGAATGGTCAGGGACGTCTCCGTGCTGGCGCCGCTGGCGCTCCTCCTGCTCATAATGGTGTTCCCCCAGAACTGGTTTGGTGTTCTTGATCCAAGGTTCAGCCTTATAGACATGCAGCTGAAAACATACCCGTTAGGAAGCCTAGACCCCTTCTTCAGCTTCGGCGTGAAAGTTTACCCAGACCTGAGGCCTTTTTCAAACGGTTTACTACTACTGATCAACTTGGCTGCGATAACCCAGATAATCGTGTTCCTACACCGTAAAGCGATAAGCGAGCCAGACCCGGTTAGGGCTGCTAGGCTCAGAACAGTGATCTTCGGCTTCATCCTGATACTAGGATTCTTCGCCTGCTACACCATCGACGCATTGATAGGAGGACCCTTCACAATCATGATGTTCATCGGCTTCATCCTAATGCTACTGGCAATAGTATTATTATACCTTGGAACAGCAGCCCCGGAATGGTACGTGTCCCGGCTTCAAAGAAGGACGAAGGCAACAAGTAGTTGACTGATGACGCAAATCGTTAAACAAACAAGCATAGTTAGACTTCCCTAAACGCCCATTAGCAAGAAATGAAAGTGGTGGAACGGGAGTGCACATACGTCTGAACTTTACCTTACTTGACGACGCGTACTCTGCCAATGTTCTGTATGCGGGCAACTCGGGCTCTGGAGTCGCCTTGTCGATGTGAATCATGCAGCGTTGAGAAGTAGGTGCCGGGTTCAGAGAAGGCATAAGTTCTCTTTCAGAGCCATATGGGTTCGCGGCGCGTCAAGGTTCTCATTAACTGGAAAATCGCCTGACCCTTCAAAGTCCCATTCCGCAGCCACTATAATGCCTGCACCCGGCGGCACCTCGATGACGACGGAGAATCGAACGGACTCGCCTACTGAGACAATAGTGCACTCGCCACCATTCGCCGTCGCGGTGATCACGCGTTGACCTCTACGCTCCGCAGCCGTCAGGGGATCATCACCTAGCCATCCACCACCTTATGGGAAGTCCTCGCGGGAGGCGGAGCCCTCTTTCAACCCATGCGCACACGTCACGTAGCGCCTGCTCTATGATGCCAACATACCCAACATACGAGAGTTAAGCTTGAATAAGCCGTTGAAGCATCCAAGACGCAGGTTGAAGGAACAAAGACAAAGCATCCGTGTTAAAGCCTTTTACCTCTCATCCGAAATAGACGCAAAGATGTTCACATATTTCACCCGAGAGGTTTCCGTAAAAGAGGAGGGAGAGATGAAAGTTAACACTGAGCCAGAACAGATGCTTCTCAACCTCTGTAAAGGTGGAAAACTTCGACGTGAACATTCTTGTTGGGCTGGAAGAACCAGTAAGCTTTAGGTTCCCGAACTCGTAAGAGTGAATCAGAAACGTTTTCGGCTGTAAAGTTAGCCTAGTTAAAGGTATGGATAGTGTTCCTTAGGTTCCGTCTCGTAGAAAACTTCTTTGATCTCCTGAATCCTTTCCTCTATAATATCTCTATCTCCTTTCGGGATCTCTTGTATAGTGCCTGCTATGTCTTTCTTGAATAAAGACAACGACGCTTGATTGGCGTCAAACCCTGACATATTTTCTAGCAAACTCGCGTATTAATGGTTGCTTCTTTAAGTAGGCTGTCCACCCCTTTGAAATTTCTTAGCCTCCATGACCTCCATGGGAATCAGAATTACGTTGTTGAAACGCTGGCGGTAATCACGATATACACAACTGGATACTGTTACATCCTTTCTAAAAATCCTGATGATTTTGTCAAAGCATGAATCCCAAGTTGACGGATGAAAAAGGGGGTATATCTCTTTTTGAGTGCCATCTATTGGGATGAAACCATTTAAGCAAGGGCCGAAGCCGGCTACCGGATAAATTGCAACTCGAGAACAGCCTTTACTCCAAACATGCTGGATAACAGCTTCCCTCAGACGTTTAAACCCGTCCACTTGTTTCTTGAAAACATTTTTAATATAACTTTTCGTATCCTCCTTAGGAATCCTTGCCAAGGCATATTCCTCGGCAATCTTTGGGTTTGGGCCCTTAAAAGATAACTCAATGCAGATCCGTCCTGATTTCACTTCATTAACAACAGACAGCATCTCATTTACGATCTCTTCAATCTCGTTTCTTGGAGCATCAGCAAACCATATGCCATTCGTCTGGATCACTACTCGTGGCTCAAGGTTTGCGCCCTGTTCAAGCATCCATTTCAGAGAAAGCTTTGCAAGCTCTATAGTAGCAACTGCTCGCTCCCAATAAAGAAACGGCTCACCACCTTGAATACGAGCCCACTTAATATAGTCCTTGTTGTTGGTTCTAACATTCACTGCTGGGTTATTAAAAAACCATTCCTTCACCTGGCACACAGCAATTTGCTCTGTACCCTTGTTAACTTTAATACTTGGATTAGCGTCTTTTTGAGAAACGTAGCATACACCGCAACCTAAAGAACACCCAATCCACCTGATAACAAGCGCCCCCGCATTTCCCTCCCTTTCAACGCGCCATCTTATATGTAGTTCTCTTTTTTCATTATCACACCTTCCACGGCTAAATAACGTACAAAGACGACACGATATTAAAGTCTTGTTTGAACAAATTTATTTTTGTTTTCTAATTATGGACGTGCAGTTCAAAAAGACGACAAATTAAAAATTAGCAGCTCAGGAGCACTAAAAGACACCAACAAAACGGTTAGAAGTGAATTATTCGGGATTTTCCTTGATTTTAGATGTCAGTTTGAACGGCGTGCCTTGTGATTTCAAATGAGCATGCGTGATGTTTGGAGCAGAATTTTTCACATTTTTCCGCCCAAACCCTTTCTCTATAAGCTAAACCGCATTCTTCGCAGATATAGAGAATTTTATCATCCTTCCTTACTTCTTTTACCATGACCGCCGACCCCCCTTAGCTTTAGGATATCTTCAGGAAAACAGCCAAGCCACTAATAAATATATATGCTCGAGGAGTAGAAGGGGGCTGGAAGAAGCTTGCGAAACCGAGCAAGGAATAAGGGTCATCCAAGTCAACGTGAACCACCCGTAATCTAAAGAATTCGCAGGTAAAACGCCCAAGTGCAGGCTACACCCTAAGGAGCTTACGTTCCTCCCACCACGAAGGAAGCCGCCATTTAAGACATAACTAAATTTTAGGCACCTTTTCTGGTTGTTTCAATTTTCGCTTAAGGCTTCATAGGTAAGCTTGCCGGTTTTAAATAGAGAACCTTTAACCTGTTTGTCCTCTTTGGAATGAAGATATCAGAGAGGTATGGGATTACGCGCGTTGACCAGAAGATCCTTTAGCGATTTTGTAAGCAAATTGCTGTTATGGTGGCTGATTTAGCGAGGATTTATTTTTGTTGTGTTGGGTGGGCGGGCTTGTACCAGAGGATTAAATGTGTGTTTGGGGAGAGGAATATTTCGGCTGGGCTGACGCCCCAGTCGGTTAGGGGCGACCAGGAGGGGGTGCCGTCGATGTCCGGTCCGCATGGGATGCCGGCTACGGTGAAGGATGCCTTGTAGGATGCCCAGACAATTTCGCTGCAGTAGTAGCTGTCTCCGTATATTCGCTTCTGGAAGCAGTTCCAGTTGCAGGGTTTCCCCACTTGGTTGAGGGCGAACCATGCTACGTTGAGCCTGATGTGGAGGGGAGCGTTAACTCTCAGCACGCAGAACTCCTCGCATCCGGTTACGTACCAGGCGGAGCTACACACGACGCCTTTCACTGTTCCCTCAACTGCTATTTCCTCCCCCAACGTATATCATGGCGTGCGTCCAGTAGGGTGAGTAGCGTATGCCGACGAGCAGGTCTTCGACCCCGCTGCCTCTAGCCAGTATTATGTCTCCGGGCTGTATTACTTCTTCGAGGCGGCGCCTAGCGGATTCCCTGTCCGCCGTCATCTCACACGTCGTGAAGACGACTTCTGTGACTTGCGCCGGGAAAAGATTGAAGAAGTTAGCCATTAGTGGAAGCATTAGCGCCGCGATTATGATTAGCAAAGCTGCGGCTCGCCGCCTCATGAACCCGCCCACCACTAAGCCTTCTCGCATATTTCCTGTTGATGTCGGCAACTGAGACGTTTTAGCCTTAACGCTGAGTAAAAACACCTAAAACGTTAAAATGCTTTTTAACTCCCTGACAGAAGCCTGCGGGATAAGGAAGATTTTATACTTTTATACGTATTGGTGGTTTTGTGGCTGGAAAGGAAGGTTACTCTCTCGCTGGATGGTGAGCTGGTTAGGAGAGTGAAGAGTAGGCTGGCTTTGAACGGTAAGAGCCTGAGTAGTGTTGTAGAGGAGTTTCCGAGTATTTATGACGGGTTCGAGTTTCTCGATGGGCTCTGTGAGGAATAGTTGGAGAGCAGGTTCTACACTGGTTTCGAGGTTAAAGCCGACAGGCCTGCTGGGGCCAGCGCTGAGAAAGTTGTGCGGGAGGTTAGAGATGAAAGTTAGAGATGAAAGAGAGGAGCGATACTTGGACGCTGACGCCAAGTTAAAAGGTACGTTGAGGAGGAGGGAAGCGGCTGGTTGACGATTTCTACGACAGGGCGCACGTAGGGAAAGCTGAGCTGGGCTTCCCAATATGGAACATAGGCGAGGTGGCGGCGATCCTTGGCAAGTACGAGAGGAGGGGCGTCCTGAAGAGCGCCAAGCAAGTTTTTGCTAGGTTTGTCGGGGAGACGCGTCTCCTCGTAAAGCTTAACCAGTTAAGGCTCACACAGCTAAACTCCGTCATCATGTTTGATTCTACGAAATATGTTTTCAAGCATGGGTTATACATGGCTGACGCCGTCCAGCTGGCATCCGCTAAGGATTTCGAGCTCTTCCTCACATACGACAAAAAACTAGCTAAAGTAGCAGGGGAGGAGGGGCTCAGGCTGGCAACAGACAAAAACACGCAGTAAAAATACGTGAAGAGGGCTTCACCAACTCCCGGGTGAACTTTAAAACTTCACTCCCAAAGCTGAACAGCGCATCCTTGATGTAGACTGTTTTCCTCGTTGTGGCGACCCTAAGGGCTACTTCTGAAACTTATGTTTTCCTCCAATAAGATTCTGGTTTTCATTGCAAATAGAAGATTGCCTACCGTGCTTTCTGTGTCCCCTTTGAGAGGAATATTTTTAATGATCATTGGCTGCTACCGTTTTCGACTACTTCTTACTTCTTTTTGACGTATTTTTTGAGGGCGGTAAATGCGCATTTACGCACCCACTCGTTTTTGTCTCCTAGAAGGTCTTTAATCTTCACCATTACTTCTGGGGAAGTGAGACCCCTTTCAGCGTATTTTGCGAGTGCGAGAGCTGCCAGCCCGCACACCTCTTTGTCATTGTCGTCTAGCAACCTGACGAGTTTCTCAAGCGCATTGCGGTCGATATACTTTCTGATGGCGTACACGGCAATGGCTATTATTGCATATCCGCGCGTCAGGCTCTTCTCGTCGTCTAGGAGCTCGACGAGCTTTTCTAGCGCTTTTGGCTCTGTCAGACCCTTATCAGCATACTTCGCAAGGGCATATGCGGCGTAGCCACGTGTCAAGCCGCTTTCGTCGTCTAGGAGCTCGACGAGCTTCTTGATCGCTTTGGGCTCAGTCAACTCCCTGTCAGCGTATTTTGCGAGCGCGTATGCAGCGTAGCCACGAACAATCCCGTTTTCGTCTCCCAGTAGTTTGACAAGCTTTCTCGGCACATTCGAGTCGGTTATTCCTCTCGTAGCGTATTTTGCGAGCGCGTATGCAGCGTAGCCACGAACCTCCCCGTCCCTGTCGTCCAGTAGTTCTATGAGCTTCACTATGGACTCGGGGATCATGAAGCCTCTCTCAACATACTCCACAAGCCTCTCCGCCACGTCTTTCCTCACGTGGGGCTCCTCTTCAAACGCCCCCTCCAAACCATGCTCAAACTCGAACACTCTCATCCCCCCACTCACAAAAAATAAGGCGACTGGAATTTATTTTTTATGTGTTAGAGAAGGCTTCGGTTGGGGATTCTTGGGTAGACGTACATGGAAACTTAAGCCTCGATGCTCTAGAATGGGCTAAAAAGATTTTTCCTTGGCTCGCAGTGTATTGAGATACCGGCTGGTTTTACTCGCCTCCCAGAGAAGCTTCTTATTGTTCTCTAAAGGTAACTTTTATTATTTTTACAGGCAAATGTTATTTTGCTGTTTGATTTGTTTTCTGGGAGGAGTTATTCATGGCTGGTTTTATAGTTGCTTGGGATTTTGGGACGAGTAGTGTAAAGGCTGTTGTGTGTACTACTGAGGGCGAGGTTGTAGGCTCTGCTGTGGCAGGCTACGAGCTTTATCATCCTCAGCCTGGGTGGGCGGAGCAGAACCCTAAAGAATGGTGGGAGGCTGTTTCCAAGTCGACGAGGGAAGCTGTTGAGGCCGCCAAGGTTAAGGTGAAGGATGTCGAGGCAGTCTCGATCTCAGCGCAGATGGCTGGACTGGTGCCTGTCGACCGGAACGGGGAACCGCTTAGGCCCGCGATAATATGGCTTGACAGCAGGGCTGATGAGCAGGCTAAGCGGCTGGCGGGCAACATTCTCTCGATGCTCTTGACGTTTGTCAGGATAACTGGAGGAGCCCCGGGACCGAAGGATGTGATTTCGAAGATCGCTTGGCTTGAGGAGAATGAACCACAGGTTTTCGAGAAGGCGTATAAGTTTCTGGACGCGAAAGACTACCTGATCTTCAGGCTTACGGGGAAGTATTACACGTCGTGGGACTGCGCCAGCGTAACCTGGATGTTTGACAGCCGGAAGGGGAGGATGAGGTGGTCTGAGTCTATATGCGGAAAGGCCGGCATACCTTTAGAGAAGCTTTGCGAGCCTGTTCCGTCGCCGACAATAGTAGGCGAGCTGACCGCCGAGGCCGCTAAGGATCTAGGGCTTAAAGAGGGGACCCCGGTGGTCTGCGGTTGCGGGGACATTACGGCAGCCACCGTTGGCAGTGGAGCTGTAAGGGAGAAGCAGGTCCACGCCTACATAGGGACGAGCAGCTGGGTCGTGGCCCCTGTAAGGGACAGGAAGCTCAGCATAAGGTACTACATTGGTTCGCTCTGCAGCGCTGACCCAACGAAGTACATTCTGGTCGGCGAGCAGGAGTGCTCAGGCGTCTGCTACCGGTGGCTTAGGGATAATCTGGGCTACAAGTATATGGTTGAGGCTGAGAAAGAAGGGGTGGACACCTACAGGATTATGGATAGGGTTGCGGCGGAGGCTGAGCCTGGGTCAAAGAGGTTGATCTTCACCCCCTGGATGTATGGTGAACGCTCGCCTTTAAACGACCACACCGTTAGAGGAGGCTTCGTAAACCTGAGCTTGACGCATGGCGAAGCGCATGTTTTGAGGGCGATACTTGAGGGGGTTGCGTATCACATGCGGTGGATTCTTGAGGGGGTGCAGAAGCTCATAGGCAGGGTTTCCTCGATCAACCTCATCGGGGGCGGGGCTCAGAGCGAGCTGTGGTGCCAGATAATAGCGGATGTTGCGGGGGTGAGGGTGAGACAAATGAAGGACCCCTTGGAGGCCGGGTCACGTGGAGCCGCATTGACTGCTTCCGTAGCGCTGGGATACTACAAGAGCTTCGACGAGCTGGAAAAGGTTGTGCCTGTAAGGAAGGAGTTTGAGCCAAACCCCGAGAACAGGGGGATATACGACGAGCTCTACCAGAATTTCAAGCGAGTATACAAGAAGCTCAAGAAAATGTACAAGGAGCTCAACAGGGAGATCAAGTAGGTTATGGTTTAGCCTCGACCACCTTTGATTTCATGTAGTGCCTCGCCTCTTCTCTAGTCGCGATGTGAAGCTCCACAGGGGCATCTAGCGGCAAACCATGCTTATCCATTGCTTTCGTGATGGTCTTCACGTAAAGGTTTTTCCTATCAACCCCTTCCGGCACCACGATCAATATGTCTATATCACTATATACAGTTGTTTTCTCCTCCGCTACTCCCCCCACCACGTAGACTTCAACACCCGGAACAACTTCCAGCGCCGCCCTAGCCGCGCTTTGAGCATACTCCCTCCATTTCCTAGGATGCTGAAAGTGATACTTAACCCAGCTTGACGGCATTTTCAACCGCCCTAAGAAGACTGAAGAGCCGCTCTGCAGCCCTTAGAAGTCTATACACGTCCTTATCGGAATAGCTTATTTCGCCCTGCTTTCAGTATAAGCTTCCTCTGCAAGTATAAGTTCCTCCCTGAACATGCTGATAAACGACCCTACTCTTTCAGACAGTTCTCTGAAGCCATTGTCTTCTAGAGACTTGGAGAGAAAGCCTAGCAGGCTCCTTATGCTGTGGCCTCGAATTTTCTCCCCGAACAGCTCATAATACACGGCTTTAACGTATAGTTGGAGAGACTGCTCTACGAAGAACATGGCAAGATTAGGGTCGAAGGCTTCCTCTGCCTCCCTGATAAAGTTTTCTGCCCGTTTCTTCAGCCTAGCAGCGTATTCTCCACTCAAGTCCAACACGCTCTCGATTCCTTGAAGACTTAAGAGATGATTACTAATTAAAATACTGACCCGGAAAACATGTGAGGGAATATAGAGGTAGCTCTTCTTAATGGTCACTAGTTGTTGAAGAATTCTCCCCTTCACAGGTAACCGTTATATTTTTCTTTGACGTCTTTCTTCTTCTGGGGGTTGGCTTGGCTGATATTACCGACCATGTTCTCCTGATCTTATCTATTAAGAGGGCTGGAAAGTTTTTTGAGGGGAATCATATTTGTGAGAAGGTTTCAAGGGATTCAGGGGTTTCCGACGTTGAGGTTAGAAGAGTTCTTGCGAGGCTTGCAGAGGAAGGAATGGTTGAGGAGTTTGATGGTAAGTATCGTATACTCCCAAAGGGTTTTGAAAGGCTCGAGGGCAGGATTGGGGAGGTTTGGAGCCAGCTCAACAAGTCTTACCGGGCGGTTTACCTTGCGAGGAAGTATTACCCTAAGGTTGCAGGGTTGATGATGCCCTACCTCAGAGGGAGAGCCATCTCGGTCGTCAAGGTTTTCTCAGACGACAATGACCCGATTAACAGCTTCAAGCCGTCATTCGTTAGATATGCTAGGCATAAGCCAAAGAAACAGCCCATAACAGTTGACAGTGAGAGGGAGCTCTTAGACCTCGTCGACCAGCACGCGATCGACTTTTTCCCCGTGATACATGGGGTTGAAGCTAGGAAGCCTGACTGGTTTGTTTTCGAGATCGGCGCCGGAGAAAAATTTGGGAACGACTTTGCTCCGGTCAAGCTTGTCTGTAAGTTTGCCTGTGATTGTTTAAGGGATCACGGCGTCAAGCCCGCCGTCAAGTTTTCGGGTTCAAGGGAAATTCAACTCTGGACCGTGTTTGAGGATCACAGGCTCCCAGAAGGCTACAGCGACTACTTCACCTTATACAAGGACATGGTTGCGTTCATTCAGAGACGGGTTGAGGAGAGAATTCAGGGCGGAGAAGGAAAAGAATTGTTTTACAAGGTGACGCGCGAAGGAAAGCCGGCAACCACGACGCAAACAGCGAGGAGGAAGGAAGTAGACGACCAGGTTATAATAGACCCATCTCCGATTAAGGTCAACGGGACTATTAGAGCGCCATACTCGATGAGCTATGAGACGTGGCTGACCTCCTGCCCCATCAACGACTTAGATAAGTTTGAGCTTGAAATGGCGTCGATAGAGAACGTTCTCAGAAAACCGCCGGAGTTCAAGCTCGAAAAATCAGATCCACAAACGCTCATAGAAGACCTCATGAAAGAAAAGCAAGGTTAGTGTAAGATCGATTAAAGGGCCTCCTCTCTTCAGCAGCTCCTGGCATCTGAGGATGGCTTCCAGCTACTACCTATAACCTGTATGCTTTACTTTGAAAGCTGAGGGGCTTACGTGCTACTTTGGCGTTATTCCTGTGAATTTTTGTGGTGGTGTCTTCTTTTTCTCTAGGAAGTTTTTGCTTCTCTGCCTGAACTCGCCGGAAGTCCAGATCATGGCAGTCACGTCCCTTGCAAGCTGCCAGTTGAGCATTGCCAGGTCGGTCCAGAACTTGAGGCAGGACTTGACGACCCTAAAAGCCTGAGGACTCGTCCTGTCTATGACTTCCAGCGCGAGTCTGCGGGCTTCGCTTTCAACTTCACCGTCCTCGACGACCCTGTTTACCAGTCCAAACTTGTAGGCTTCCTCGGCGCTTAGAGTACGGGCCGTGAACAGGAGTTCTCTAGCTCTTTTCTCCCCAATTATTAGGGGGAGCATTTGGACGCCTCCTCCCATGGCTGTGGAGCCTACTAGAAGCTCGGGTTGCCCGAATCTGGCTGATTTTCCAGCTACGACGAGGTCGCACATGACGACGAGCTCGTTTCCCCCAGCGACGCATGGCCCCTTAACGGCGGCGACGACCAGTTTACCCGTCTCCCTCACGAGCTCCAGAATGTTCCAATACGCTTTAAGCCACCTTAACCCGTCCTCGAAGCTTTGCCCCATTATTTCTTTCAGGTCTGCCCCAGCGCTAAACACGTTCCCCTCGCCGGTTATGATCACCGCGCACACTCTGTCGTCCCTGTCGGCTTCTACTAAGGCGCCATGTAGCTCCTTAAGCATCTCCAAGTGGAGGACATTTAGTCTCTCAGGGTAGTTCAGCCTCACCCACGCTATCCTCTCGTCCTCGTCCCTTTCGAGCTTAACCTTCACTTTTCTCCTTCCTCCTTTCTATCTTGTAGAAGTCATACCAGCCACCCATGCTACCTTGCTTCGTCCTCCTGTCTCCAAGATACCCTGATATGACGAGCTTCTTAAGGGAAACAGGTGGGAAGTAATGTTCTTCCCTCGTCTCAGCGTAAAGATACTCGCCTATGTGAAGCATCGTGTCTAAGCCAATCAAGTCCATTAGTTCGAACGGCCCCATTGGGAATCCGAATGCCAGCTTGCACATCTCATCTATCTCCCTTACCCCCGCCACCCCAGCCTCGAAAAGCCTTATGGCCTCCATAAGCCAGCAGCATATAAACCTCGTCGTGAAGAAACCAGGCACATCATTAGCCTCGATGGGGGTCTTCCCCAGTTTTTCTGCAAGCTTCACCGTCAGTTCGAATGTTTCATCCGACGTTAACGCCCCTCTGACGACCTCTACCAGCTTCATTACTGGGGCTGGATTGAACCAGTGCATGCCTATGAACCTGTCCCTTCTTTTGACCGATGATGCAAGGTCGCTTATAAGTATGCCAGACGTGTTGGAAGCGAAAACTGCCTCCTCTTTACAGACGTCGTCGAGCTCCGAGAAAACCTTCTTTTTCAGGCCAGCATCCTCAGGCACAGCCTCTATGAGGAAGTCCACGTCTCTAAGGTCTTGGGTAGAAGTCGTCGGCTTGATTCTTCCCATAACCTCCTCGACCTCTTTCTCGCTCATCTTTCCTTTCTGAACCAGTTTATCCAACCCGAATGGCCCCGACCTTATAAGTCGAAGCGCGTTCTCGAGGATCTCGTCATTAACGTCGACAAGCACAACCTTGTAGCCGCTCCTAGCGCAGACTTGAGCTATGCCGTGCCCCATCACGCCAGCCCCAATCACTCCCACAATCCTCACGTCGTCAATCCTCAAAGACCCGCCTCCATACACTGCAAAGGCAAACGTGACATATCGCGAAACCCGTTTTTTAATGTTCCCCCCTTGAAGACGACGTGAAGAAGAGCGGAGCTCGACATGGTACCGTAGCATTCCAAGATGAGGAAACTCTTTTATGGGTGAAGGGCTTCACGACTGGTATATGCCTGAGTGAATAACTGGGAAGGGAGGTGTCGTTGTTGCCTCGTGAAGGACATGTTAGCCTTGAGGATCTGAACTGGGAGTTTGGTTGCAGCATGGATGAGGGAGCTCTTCACCTCTTCACTGAGGAGGAGAACAAGTTTAGGATGGAGTTTAGGGAGTTCGTGAGGAAGGAGGTTCTGCCCGTCGTCGACAGAATCGACAAGGAAAAGAACTTCGATTTGATACATGAAGCTGTGAGGAAAATGGGGAGGACGGGCTACATCGGCGTCTCCTTCCCTAAGGAGGTTGGAGGATGGGGAAAGGGGCTGGTTCACCAAGTGATAATTGGTGAGGAGCTTTCAGCGGCGAGCTACGCTGTTGCTGTAACTTACGGCGCATCAGCGGTGTTATACGCGATGCCGATAGTGAGGTTTTGAACAAAGGAGCAGAAAGAAAAGTTTCTCAAGCTGATCATGACGGGGGAGGAACTTGACGCGATAGGGATAACTGAGCCAACTGGCGGGAGCGACGCCATAGGAGGAATGCAGGCGAGAGCCGTAAAGAAAGGATCGTACTACGTGATAAACGGGGAGAAGAGATTCATAACGAATGGAAGCCGAGCCAAGTACATTCTGCTCTACGCCGTCACAAACCCCGAAGTTAAGAGGCACCAAGGAATAAGCGCCTTCATATTCCCAACGGACACGGAGGGCTTTAAGGTAGTCAAGGACTACGAGCTCCTAGGAAGGCTTGGATCAGTCAACAGCCGCTTAGTCTTCAAGGACTGCAAAGTGCCGGAGGAGAACCTCCTCGGGGAGGAGAACGGAGGCTTAAAGGTTCTCATGGAGGGACTTGACAGTGAGCGGACTTTCACTTCGAGCCCAGTACCTCGGCATCGCTCGGTCAGCCTTCGAAATAGCCACCAAGTACGCCGCCGAAAGAGTGCAATTCAGGAGACCCATAAGGGAGTTCGAAGGGGTAAGCTTCAAGATAGCGGACATGTACGCCAACATTGAGGCAGCGAGGCTCATGGTCTTAAGGGCTGCCAGAATGATAGACAGCGGGCTCAGCGCCCCGAAAGAGGTTGCGGCGGCAAAGTTCTTCTCAGCGGACATGGCCGTGAAGGTCTGCCTAGACGCGATACAGATCGCTGGAGGGATAGGTATGACGAAGGAGTACCCACTGGAAAGGTATCTGCGGGACTCGAAGATGGGGCAGATAGGCGCTGGAACATCGGAAGTGCTAAGGTACCTCGTCCAACGAGAAATATACAGAAAGGTGGCAGGAGGCTAAACTCAGCAACCCCGGAACAGTGGCTCCCTTTTTTCGATGAACGCTCTCACTCCCTCTTCGTAGTCCTTTGTCTTGGCAGACTCAACCTGCGCCTTTCTTTCCTCCTCAAGGTGCTGTCTCAAGTTTGTCGCCCGCGTGGCTTGCTCGAGAAGCCTTTTCGTTCTTGCAAACGCAAGCGCTGGACCCTTAGCGATGAACCTAGCGAGCTCCATGACCTCCTCCATCAGCCTCTCTTGTGGGACAACACGGTTCACTATTCCAAGCTGAAAAGCCTCTTGCGCATCCACAATTCTCCCAGTGTAAAAGAGCTCGCCCGCCCTTAAGGGACCTATAAGCCTCGTCAGCAGGTATGTGCCTCCCATGCCGGGTATGAGCCCGAGCCTCACAAAGCTCTGAGCGAACCTAGCTTTATCCGAGGCTACGACAATATCGCAGGCTATTGCTAGGTTGAAACCTGCACCCATAGCGGGCCCGTTAACTGCCGCCACCACCAGCTTACTCATCTCCCTTATCTTGAGAGCCACCTTGTAGAGGGGCTCTGTCAGACGATCCATGAAGGCGTCCGGCTCTCCCTCCTCAATGGACTTGAGCATACCCTTAACGTCCCCGCCGGCGCTGAAAGCGCGCCCCTCTCCCGTGATGACCACAACCCTGACGGCGGCGTCCTCCTCGCACCTCCCTAGACACTCAAGCAGTTCACGTGCAGCATTATCGTCGAGAGCGTTAAGTCTCTCAGGGCGACTTAATTTTATGACAGCCACTCCATCCTCAACACTAAACTTCAAAGATTCATATTCCAAATCAAAACCTCCACCATATTATTATTTCATCCAGAGACAAAGGGGCTGAACTAAATTATTAGGGTTATCTCACCTATCCCACATGGCGTACCTCCAAGGGCGTTCAGGTAGCCTCAACGTGCTGAAGCTGGAAGCTAAAAAGCCTGCAGGCAGATCTCCCGCAGCGGAGTCCTAACGCCCCCTCTCCATTATCACTTTCCAGCTTAAACCATTTAACGAAACATATAAACCAAGGCTGCTCAAAATCCTCTTTTCCTTTTGAAATTTAACGGTAATTTCAGATGACCGCTTCTTCTGCTCCTTACTTTATTTCGAGATCTCATTAAGCCAGCCTTGCAGCGTCCCATGTTAATGACTGTAGCTTCTTCGAAGGGGGCTTACATTCCCGCTGCTAATGTGGCGCTTACCAACAAGGTCACACGCTTAACTATTCCCTTTGTCAGGTTTCAGGCTCACATGGATTCCAGCCGTTAAGTGTGAAGGTGGAAGAAGCATGCTAAAAACAAATTAAAACTAAACGAGTTACATCAGTTGAAATGAAGAGAAGATTGATGTCTTCTGGCTTACTTCTAATGTCAACGCGGCGGATTTTTAAGGACGACCAAGGGGCTTTTTGTGTGGAGGTGTCGCAATGGGTGATGGGTTGCTCGGTGGCGAGGCTGACTGCTGCGCTGCCGTTGTCGTGCTGGATGGGTGCAGCATCAGGGCGCTCAAGAGAGCCCGCACTCCCGTGATTAATGAGCTTGTCAAGCTTGGTGTTGCCACGTTTAGGTGTCGCTCGGTTGCTCCGACCGCCACGTACACGGGGCACGCTTCAATAGTTACAGGTGCCACCCCCGAGGTGCACGGCATCGTCGGGAACTTTTACTATGACAGGGGGCAGGGGAGGGTGGTGTGGTTCGACGTTGACGATGTCAACGCACATCTCGAGGCGCCAACAATCTTCGAGTGGGTGGGGGCTGGAGGGTGTGTTGGGGAGCCGGTTACAAGGGGAGCGAAGTGTAAGGTGTCCAAAGAAGAGGTTCAGGCTAGGGACGTGTGGCGGCAGGATGACTATGCTGTCTCGAAAGCCGTGGAGATGATTGAGAAGGATAGGCCTGTGTTGCTCGTAATTAACCTGCCAGGTGTGGATGGAGTAGGAGAAAGGTATGGTGCATCGAGTAGGGAAGCATCCAAGATACTGGAGGAGGATGATAAGATTATCGGTAAGTTGCAGGGGGCTTTGGAGGAGTGTTATGAGGATTACTTGCTCGTGGTGACAGCTGACCACGGTATGACCGACGTGAGGGAGAACATTGACGTTGAAGGGTTGCTGGACGGGCTTAACCCTGTGGTTTGCGCCTCCCACAGGTTTGCCCACATATACCTGAAAAACGTGGAAGAGGCTGAGAGGCGTCTAAGAAGAGATGGAAGGTTCAGCTTGATTCTTCTGCGAAGTGAAGCCGCAAAGCTTTCACTTCAGAATCCCCGGGTAGGGGACTTGATGGTCGCCGCTAAGCCAGGCTACGAAATTAGTAAGCAGAAGCTCAGGGGGAGCCATGGTGGCCTGACCCGTGACGAGGTGCTTGTTCCGCTGGTGGTGAGCAAGCCAGAGTACGCTGACGTGGTTCGGGACGGGGCATCAATAACTGACGTTGCGGGAATTATTAGGCGTTACCTTGTTGAGAGGAAGTGTGTTAGGGAGGCTAAGCGTCTGCTGAGCGGAGTTGACTCAGCTCATGGGTGGGAGCACGTTGAAAGGGTTCTCGCATACTCCACACGCCTAGCTTTAAGGTATGGGGCTAACGTGGAGGCTGTAAGGCTCGCAAGCGTGCTTCACGATGTTGGTAAGGGTGTATTAGAGGCAGACCACGTTGAGGAAAGCGTTAATGTCGCAGCTTCGCTTCTACGAGGGGTGTTGCCAGCTGGGGTACTGGAGAAAGTTTTAAGTGCGATTTCAAGTCACCACACTGACAGACCAGAAGGGCTTATGGGGCTGGAAGAGGCTATTCTCTGGGATTGCGACAAGCTGGACGCGCTGGGCGCTGTTGGCCTCGCGAGATGCCTCGAAGAGGAAGGGTGGAAGGGTGGGAGTATAAATAGCGCATTGAAGCATTTAAATAGGGATACTGAAATGTTTGCCCTGAGGATGCATTTCAGGGAGACCAGACGCCTCGCGAAGCTGAAAGTTAAATGGAGTAAGCAGGTTGTCAAGATGTTAGCGAGGGAGGTTAACTGGCTGTCAAACCATCTTGCAAAAATTTTCATTAATGCACGTCTTCATAGTTGATATTTCTTTGTGATAAAGCTTATATTTAGAAATAACACAATTATTAGTCAAGTAAATTTGATTTAAAATGGTTTATAATGTGAAATTTTTATTTAGCAACAGATAATTTGGAAAAAGACGTGGAGGTTATTGCGTGAAGGTCGTCGTGAAGGATAACAAGGTGGACTTGGCGCGCATAATACGTAACTCGTCTCCTGGAGACGAGATACTTTTGGATAAGGGAGATTACGTCGTCGACGAGGCCCTCATTGAGACAGACCTTGCCATAATAGGTAAGGGAGCTGACTCGACGAGGCTTCTCCTTGAGGGGCACGGCTTAATATGCGATGGCGTAAGAAGTTTCAGGATTGAAGGATTATCCCTTATCTGCTCAAGGGAGAGCGAGATCCTCAGCGTGAAGTATGGAAGGGTCGAAGCTAATAACTGCGAGTTCGCGGGCTGTGAGCTAGCCTCCTTCCACGTCGAAGTAGGAATAGCTAGGCTTGAGGGGTGCCGCTTTCACAATAACGGTTACGGCATGATTCTAGGTGAAGGTAGCATAGTATCAATTAAGAACTGCAAGTTCTCGGAGAACGAAGTTGCAGCAGTCTGGATGGAAGGCGGAGACTTAAGGATTGAAGAAAACACGTTCCAAGAAAACGGCTTAGGGGTTGCAGTCACTTGGAACTCGAGGGCTAAAATAATTGGTAACATGTTCGTGAATCACATGATAGACCCGGCGGTCGCCGTCATAGAGAAAGGTGATGCTATCATAACTGGAAACTTCTTCAGTAACTGCCGCTGCGGAGTAATGGTTTCACGCTACTCGACCGCGATGATTGAAAACAACACTTTCACGGCATGTGGCGACTTACAAACACCTGTCATATCGATAAGCGGCAACTGCAGCATCAAAGGGAACATATTAGAGTCGAACAGGTTCTTGGAGCTGCGCGGCTCACCCATAGCATCATGCGTTAGGGACATCAGCGAGAAATAACCTTAAATAACGGGTCTGAGACACGCTCCCCCCTACACTTAGGACACTTCGACGGCTTCTTAGGTTTATCAGAACTGAAAACGTAGCCGCACTTCAGGCAGCGAGGAGGAAACATAATGAGCTGCCACCGGGACTTATGCAGGGAGCGAGCAATGTGTACAAGGTCCTCATACACGTCCTTTCGATCTATTTCTAAAAGCAAAGATATCTGATCTGTGCTTAGGGGGGTCTCGGTCTCCTTTAATAGGCGAAGGATTTTTTCGCGTCGCGTCTCCCAAGGCTCAGCCATCAAACCACCATCTTCATAATCATAATTTTACGAGTAGGGGGGTGAAACCCCTCTTGTCGCATGCAACGTTAAAAACTTTGACTCCTCCCACGACGCTTTCAAGGCAATCGTCCCGGCACTTGTGGCTGTGCCCGTGGAACACGTAATCCACACCGTACGCCTCTAAGAGTTCCATGAAGGCTGATGAGCCGCAAAGACCTATAAATGGGTCTCCTCTGACCGTTTCAGGAGTCGGGGAAAAATGCATGATCACAACCTTCACCCCGGCATCCTCAATACACCTTAGTCCAGCCTCAAGCTTCTTCAACTCCATATTGGTCGCCTTCAACGCTCTCTCACGTCTCTCAAGCTCGACGTCAGCTTTATGGCTGAAGGAGTAGTCATACCACCCCATGGTTCCAGCGACCCCAAGGTCTAAGTCCTCCAAGTAGTAGCCCTCCCCATCCAGCAACTTGAGGCAGTAGGGAGTCGACAAAGTTTTCCGTAGACTTGGGTCATACCACTTGTCATGATTACCTACCACCATGAACCGGTACCTGGCGCTAACGGAGTAAAGCATGTTGATAGCATGCTTCACGTTATCATCGTAACGCCTAGCCATTGAAAGGTCACCGCAGAAAAGAAAGACGTTAACCGGAAAGTATTCAAGGCTCCTCACGCAGCGCTCAACGTTCTCGAGAGTGAAAACGTCCTTGAACTTCCCCTTAATTCCCAAGTGAAAGTCACCGGTTGCAGCCAGGAGCAACACTTGAACCTCCAGCCACCTTAAGGCGAAGACATAAACAAGGATAAAAATACTTCCTCGAGTGCAAATAAATACAATTTCGCAATTGCCATTTTAGCAGCATCCGGGCATTCGGAAAAGTCTCCTATTGATGGGCCGGCGAAACTATGGATGTAGTGTAACATTGGTGGGATGACGCTTATTGATAGGCAATCAACTGGGCGCTCCCGGGCGCCCTTTTAATGGTTGTTTATGAGTGCTTTTTTTTCAAGGAGAAGTCATGAAGCTGTTCTTGGTTGCTTAAGTGCGAAAAGTAGATAAGGGATAGTTTCTGATGAACTGAAACCTAGCTGTTCATCATGGAGGTTTACGGATGGTTACTGGAGTGTTCTTTCACCCCGAGTTTAAGGATAAGAACTGGCCTGTTATAGGTGATAAGTTTGCAGGGTTTCCCGAGGCCTTCGGCAGCCTTCTAAAGGATAAGAGAATAGTTCTTTTGGAGCCAAAGGAGGTGTCCGAGGAGCTCCTGCTTAAGGTTCACACGAAAGAACTGGTTGAAAAATTGAGGAGAGCATGGTATTATAGGGGCGCCCTCCTTTCGGTTGGCGGATGCCTAGAAGCCGCTGAGAAAATATTAATAGGCGAACTGGAGAACGCCCTTGTCTTCGTGGTTGCCGCAGGCCATCACGCTGGCCCCTCAAATGCTTGGGGTGGAACATATGTCTCATGCACCGGCCCCACGATAGCCTACTTGAAGGAGACCTATGGGGGGAAGAGACGCTACGCGATACTGGACACCGACTCGCACCATGGTGATGGAACGAGAGCAATATTCATGGGGCAGCGAGACGTTCTCCACGTCTGCTTCTGCAGCCAGAACCTCGTCGAGGATGAAGGGACGAAGGTTGACGTGGACGCTGGCTGGAATACAAACGACGAGGATTACTTACGCCTCGTGGAGGAGGAATTTGTCCCGAGAGTAAAGAAGTTTAGGCCGCACACTATAATTCACAAGCTTGGACATGACATCTGCCGTGGCGACTACGGCGACAGAGGGCTAACCGAGAAGGTCTGCGTGGAAACCGTACGCATCGTCGCAGAGGTGGCTGATGAAGTGTGCGACGGAAGATACCTCATCTTGACGCATGGAGGAAACAGAAGAGACCTCGCCGAGAAAATATATCCCGAAGCAGTAAGGATACTCGCGAAAATAGCGTGAAAATTGGAGGGGAAGGGGGTTAATTCGAGTCATTGCAGCTTTTCGCCGCAATAGGGACAGTAATTTGCATTTTCTGGAAGGTTACGCCCGCAAGCAAGACATTCAAGTGCTTTGGTCTTGTACTGTGTCAGGGTGGCAGGCTGAGGGGATCCACCTCCCAAGGCGTAAAACCAGAGCGTGAACCCTGTCAGATAGAGAGTTATCACGATGCCGGTTAGGAACCCTGCCGCTAGGCATGCCCCGAACATAGCCGGGAAAACGAACGTCACCAGGTTAAAGTCTAGGGGGGGATACGGCAACAGTAAGTGGAGGAATGACAGGAGTAGGAAGGATTGAAGCTGTATGGGGGTCACGCTCGAATACATGTAACTTACGAGTTCGCCAACTATGAGGTATATTACCCCGAATAACAGGATAAGGGCCAAAGTTTTCAGCTTCGCTCCGCTCGTGAGCTCTTTACTTCGCCGCAGCGCTTCTCTTACCCCTGCTCCTTCCACGATGACCGCCTGTGGGGCTAGGGCGTAGATCGTTGCGAAGTAGATCCCCGGCACAACAAAGAGGAGTAAACCTGCGGTTACTATTAGCGCCACTGTTATTGTTGTGGCTACAAGCTTAAGGTAACGCCTTAGGCTCATGTCGAGACTTTCGAGCAGCGCCGGGCGCCCATGCTCAACTATTCTGTGTACGAAGGCTATTATGAAACCGGTGGCTATGACGCCCAGCAGGATAGTTGCTAAAAGCGACGCTATAAAAGACATGAGGGATGCTTGACTCCACGCAGATGGCAGATTGGTGGAGTACGATTGGATCTGGATCAGGACGTATGAGAGCCTTTCTGCAAGGTATTGTATCGAGAATAGAAAGCCGACGGGCAATATAAGATAGGGTAGTGCTCTCGGGGTTAACTTGAGGGTTTCAACGAACACGTCGCCAGCTCCTTCAAGTATTTCGGGAGGGGACGGCTTGAAAAATATTCCTATGATGGTAAACGCCAAGGTGAGGATTCCGATGAACAGCAGCGAGTAGTATAGGGTTGTGAGAGTGTTTCCCTGAACAGTTAAGAATGTAACGTTATTCTGAGTTATTATCAAGACTGGCTGGTCCCCCTGGTTCTCCCACATGGCAATTACCACGTAATCTTTAGCCGGAGGATAGACGGCGAAAAATGTTGATGAAACCTCAGCGTCGAGGAGCACGTCCTGCCAAGAGGGCAGGACGCCGGGTTCTACAACTGGAACAGGGTGGATGCCGTAAACCTTGAACTTCACAGGCTGACTTGACGCCACCAAACCGAAAACACAGCTCAACGGTGAAGGCAACTTCAAGGGCTGATAGGCTCTCCCTTCGGGAGGGAGATATATCAGAGAAAAACCGTCTGAAGGAGCGTTCGGAAGATAAAAAGAGCCTATGACCAGTGGGCTATAATTGTGAGAGGACACGTATGGTATAAGGCTAGGTGAGGCGGACAGCATAATCAAGGAGAAAGATAATAGGAAGGCGCAGATAAAGATGAGACCCTTATAGATGCGAGAAACAGTTTTCTCATCGTTGCTCATTATACCACCATAATTTCCAAACTATTTTTGTCTGCCTGTTTTCCAGCCGCCATAAATATCCATGGCCACTCACTCCACCCACAAATCCACGGCATTCGCAAACACCAGAAAATCCTAATTGATTTCTTTCTCGCCCTGAAATGTCCTCCTGCAATCCAAGACTAAGGCGTTAGCAACAACATGTAGTATACGAGCTCAGAGTCATCTTTAGTACTTTTTCTCTTAAAAATATTTGTATAAAAACAAAATGAAAAATCTCCTACGCCCTTCCATTACGAAGCCCGACAAAGCTATTAGATAAAAGAGAAGATTTACTGGCAGTCTCCTGGCGTTAGCCAAGTAGCTTTTAGCCCCTTTGCCTGCCATTCAATGCGTTAAAGAGGAGCCGAGATCCCTAGCGTGGCTGTCACAGAAGGAAACTCGGCATTCAAGGGTCCCTCTGAGATGAAGCAAGCGGCAATAGTTATTCCGGGAGCAGCCCTGCTTTATAATGCGTACTGAAATCTGTTATGCCGGCATCATCTTTTTGTTTGGGCTAGTTGTGAAATGTGAGGTTTATGCCCGTGAAATAGTGAGCACGCTTTTCTGTACGGGTGGTTTTTCTCTTACTAGTTGGCGGGTTAGCTCCCTGTCTATGGCGTCCTTGATCGCTTGTCTGATGGCGTACCCTCCCATGTGGAGGTATGTGTCTCCTATGGTTTTGTCGTATTGCATAGACGCTGTGCATGGATATGCGTGGTGCGCCTCGGATATCTTCTCGTTCATCCTATAGATCCTCGTGAGTTTTATCTGCTGCATGACGTAGAAAGTGCTCCCGCAGGGCGCTGTTCTGACCACGTGCCCCTTAGTTATAATGTTCCCCTGTATCTCGACTTCAACTATTGGCCTGCCAACTTTGCATTCCTTGATGAAGCGGTCTATTATGTCGCCCGTCCCTCTTTCATCCAAGACACAAAATGGCCTCGGGAAGGCGCTCACGACACCTATCTCTTCAAGACTCCTCTCCACCTGCTTCTGGAGCCCAGCAGGACACCAGCTCCCATCTTCTATCGGGACAATGACACCCTTAACCCCCATAATCTCAGCCAAAACCGATATGCTCGCAAGAATATCTTGGTGCACTCCGACAACTATTAACAAATCGCACTTCGGCGGGTTCCTCGGAAAGTAATCTTCAGGTTTGTCCAAGTAAGGAGGAAGATCGCGGGGGATTCTGTTGAGACCATAAATGTAATTTGCGAATGAACCATAATCACGCCTGCAGTGCTCGCATGCATCGCCACACGACGTGCAGAAAGTGGAAAAGTTGATCAGGTTGCCAGCCACCTTCTCCCCAAAATCGTCCCCATACAGAAAGTATATTCTCAACATGAAACCCTTCTCAAACTCATCCAAGTTTGTTTCTGTATTAATATAATATATTTTTAATGTCAATACTAGCCTAACTTTAATTTCATTTTTGACGATAAAATATTAACAACGCGGCCGAGCTACAACAATAATCTCGATCTGTGACTGTCAATCAATGTTTAAATACAAACACCAAGTAAATGTGTTTTGATGAATCCGTCCCTCCATTTAATAAGGGTAGCTTGGGGGGCGTTACAAAAATATAAGCGATAAAGCTCATAGTTGAAAGAATTAAAAGTTTTTTAAATTTACTCGTCAAGGTGATGGAGGAGGTGGGAAAGTTGAGGGTTAAGGTGTCCTTCATTCACATTATATCTAAGGAGGTTGGTGTGCGGGAAGAGGAGGTCGAAGTCGAGGGAAACGCAAGCCTGAAGAAGCTACTCGCGCTATTAGCTGGAAAGCATGGTGAAGCATTCAAAAAGTATGTTTACGACAGCGACAAGGACGAGGTTAAGGGCTATGCCATAATAACGGTGAATGGGAAAATCATTCAGAGAGGCAGTATAGAAAGCGTGAAGCTGGCAGAAGGGGATCGCGTGTTTTTCGGCATAGGAGCTGCAGGCGGGTGACCATCAGGTACCTTGTGCCCCTCTTTTCCCGTTCTTTTTTTGAACTGAGGAAATTGCAGAGCGCACTTCCTTCCATCAGCTTCCAGATTAACTTAGCATTTTTACTTGGGGAATTTTTCCTTAGGGTCGAGTACTGTTACCTCTCTTTTGCTGCCAGAGTTTCCCCTTGTATTGATGTATTACTGGGCATCCTAGGCACTTGTTTTTCTGGAAGTACTGGCATTCTCTGCAACGGGTTTTCGATCCACAGGGCGGGTTTTCTGCAGTCTTGAAACTCATTTTCACCGGGATAATGAACTCCTTCGCTGACGATATTATTATGTTAAACTCCACGCTTTGAACGTCGCTGTTTGGCCTTATGTGGGCGTCCACTATTGTTTCTATTGTTTCTATGTTCTCGCTTAGGAACATCATGCACACGTTGTTCTTACCAGACACTAGGAATCCATTAACAAAGTAAGGACAGTCCTTGAAGGATTCAAGCAGAGCCAACGGGTTTCTCGCGGTGATCTCCACCTTCGCCAAGTAGACTCCCATCTTCGCCGGGTTTACCCCCACCAGTTTCGATATAATACCTGAAGACTTGAGCTTCCTCAACCTCACGGCGACCGATGGTTGGGAGATCCCTATCTGCTCCGCAATGAACTCCTGTGAAGCATCAGGGTAGTTGCTCAAAATGGTTATAATAGCCTTGTCCCTATCATCCAGCATCTCAAAGAAGGACATGGAGACACACCTTCCTTAGAAACAATCCATGCTATTCAACTATGCCATCTTATTTATTGAACTTTAATTTATTAAGATAGGTAATCTATTGGTAATAACTTGCAGTGCCATTTTTATTTTTACTTTAATCAAACGAGTTTTAACGAGGAATGGGAACTAGAGGACAACTTTGAGGTCGAAATTATATGGACGAATTAATGAAGTGGAGGGATCATAAAAGGACGCGATTGCCCTAACTTCCACGCCTGCTTTTTTTGCATTCAGAAGTAGGCTGTAGAGCTCCGCATCTGCTGAAGCGTTAGGCTTGAAAGCGACGGCTTTGGGCAAGGCGGCCATGAAAACGATTATGCTTTTCCCGCCGCCTATAGCGTGACGAGTAAGCTCTTTCACGTGTCTTCTCCCCCTAAGTGAGGGGCAGTCAGGGTACAACGCGTATTTATCACTTCTCAGAACAGCGCTCTTAACCTCCACGTAAGCGTGTTCACTTTCCTTCCTCATAAGGTAATCTATGACTGAGTCGCCCAGCTTAACATTTCTTCTTGAGATCATCCAGCCTTTAAGCCACTGTATGAGGCCGGCGTTTAGCCATGCTTCGAAAGCCTTCATTTGGAGCTGGGTGTCCAAGATTGCACCGGCCCCCTGATCCTCCACCGCGAAAAGCCTGCAATTGGTTTTCCCTGACTCCTTGACCGTGCAGAAACCCCGTCTCCCCTCAACCAAGAGGTCAAGCAGTCTCCCGGTGTTGTTCACATAAGCCTTTAATGGTTCTCCCTCCACAAGCACCTCAACCACGAAACGGTTCAACCTCCTCCCGACAATGCACTCTAATGCACCCTCAACCCTCAGCAGCCCCTCTCCAGCCACCTTAACGCCCCTCCAACAACTGGACAAGCAAAGAAATGTAGGAAAGAAGATACATGTTCACGTGGCAACCTTATCAAACAAAGGGCAGAATAGCTGAAAGTGTTTTTCGATGACGCGTTGTCTCCTATCGAAGAGTTTAATTAATGAATTGTTTTCTTAAATTTTCAAGGTTTGGAGGGTTTTGGATGGAGCTCAGAGAGTTGCCGAGGGAAGTTGACGAGGTTACTATTACACGGGCGATTATAAGGTCTGCCGCTGAGGACTGGATTAGGATCGCCGACTCGGATGTGGTTGTTGTCGGTGCAGGTCCCTCGGGGCTTACCGCCGCAAGGTATGTTGCGGAGGCAGGCTTCAGAGCCGTGGTGTTTGAGAGAAGGCTCTCGTATGGCGGAGGCATAGGTGGCGGCGGTATGCTCTGGCATAAGGTGGTGGTCTCCCAGCCTGCCGACGAAATACTCAGGGAGGTCGGGTGCAGGATTGAGGAGGCTGGTGACGGGGTATACGTTGTGGACGCGGCGGAGATGCTGGCGCGTCTAGCAACAGCAGCGATAGATGCGGGGGCCAAAGTGATATTCGGCGTCACGGTTGAAGACCTCATGTACACGCTGAACCCGCTTAGGGTGACGGGGGTCGTTGTTCAGTGGAGTGCGGTAAACCTAGCGGGACTCCACGTTGACCCTGTGGCTGTGAGGGCGAGGGCTGTAGTAGACTGCACGGGGCACGATGCCGAGGTTCTGAGGGTTGCATCCAAGAAGATTCCTGAGGTTAACATAGAGGTTTTGGGTGAAAGATCTATGAACGCGCCTGCCGGGGAAAGGTTTGTCGTTGAAAAGACTGGCGAGGTTTGCCCCGGACTCTACGCTTCAGGAATGGCTGTCTGCGCTCTGCACGGTGGCCCAAGGATGGGGCCGATCTTTGGGGGAATGCTGCTTTCAGGCAGGAAAGTGGCGAGGGATGTTATCAGGTCCCTAAGCAGGGCTTAACTCCTTAAAGCGAAGAACCAACCTGATCATTTTTCCTCCATGTCTTCGTGACTCTGGCTTTCACTCCGCTTCTCTCCTCGAAGGCTGCCTCTACCTCAACCAGTTTGGGTTCGACAGCCTTCACCACGTCGCTCAAAACCGTGGCTACAACTTCCTCATGGTGTATGGGCTTATCCTTAAAGGTTTCAAAGTATTCTTTGAGAGACTCATACTCTATCAGCCTTTCCTCGGGAACATATCTTACTTTTATTGTTGCTCGATCCGGCGTCCCGGTTACAGGGCATAGGCACGTGAAGTTGCTGTAAGTGAAGATGGCTTCATGCTCCCCCTGCAAGTTAGGTAGCGTCCTTATCTTTACATGCTCCTTTTTAAGACCCTCGAGAACCGTGAGGAGCTCGTCCACCGTTTTTACAGTGTGACTCGAGATATATAGGGGCCACGGCGACCTGACCTCCTCTGGGCAGTACGCCACTACGGGCTTCCCCTTAAGGGCTGAGAAGAAAGACTCAACCGTGGCTCCGAAGCTTGGCCTAGTGGCTATGAAAACGACCACGTCCGCCTCCCTGCACCTTTCAAGGTCCCACAAGACAATCTTTCCGCACATCTCCCGGAAATCCCTAAAGTCTTCTATGCCAGTGTAATCAGCACCCTCGAATTGATCCACGACCTCATACCCAGCCATCCTAAGAGCGTCTTGGAGACGTAAAATTTCCTCCTTTCCGCCGTAACCCACTGAGCCGCAGACTATTACTCTCAACCCGCCGCTCAACAAGTCCACCATACGGAAAAACAAAAAGGAAGCAAATTAAATTTACCGATGGGCGCGCAAACGCTAGAGGCTACGGCAACCTTCAGTTAACCGCGCAGATTCCCCGCCGCTGTTCAAATTATCAAACGCCTTTTTGAAGATTGATGCATGGCGGCGAGGGAAGGGTAAGTTTAAAATGGTCAGGGTAATAATGGTTTCAAAGAGAAGTGAGGTGCTTTCCTTGGAGGTTTGGCGCTACATAGACTTTGACTTGATTGACCCGCCGACCAGTGGCGCTTTAGCAGAGGCTATACTGATCGCGCGTTCAGAGAGGAAATGTCCCAACACGTTCTTCATATACAGGAGGAAGCCGCCTGCCGTGTCCATAGGGTACTTTCAAGCGGTGAACAACACGGTTGATCTTGCAGCATGCCGCGAACTTGGAGTAGAAGTGAGCAGAAGGATAACTGGTGGAGGAGCAATATACTCTGATGAAAACGGGATAATATACTCGATAGTGGTGAATGAGGATAACCCGAAGGTTCCAAAGAACATAGCCGAGTCTTACGGTGTTCTCTGCAGGGGGATAATTGAGGCATTAAAAATCCTTGGCTTGGACGCGGTCTTCCAGCCAGTCAACGACATACTTGTAGGTGGAAGGAAGATAAGCGGTAGCTCACAGACGAGGAGGCGAGGCGTAGTCCTCCACCATGGAACTCTCTTGGCCAAGGCAGACATAGAGACGATGAAGAGGGTGCTCAGGATCCCTGATGAAAAAATGAGTGATAAAGCTGCTAAAAGCCTCGAGGAGCGTGTCACAAGCTTGGAAAAGCTCCTCGGAAGAGAGGTAAGTATGCATGAAGTCAAGGAGGCGGTTAAGAAGGGCTTCGAGAAAGCCTTGAACGTGAAGTTCGAGGACGGTAAGCTAACAAAGTACGAGGAGGAACACGTCAGAAAACTCGTAGAAGAGAAGTACTCGAGGGACGAGTGGAACCTTAGGAGGTAGATAATAAGGAAGGGCGGGGGCGGCCTAATCTTTTTCATTCCATCTGGGTGGGGGGAGGAGGGAGAGGAGGAATGAAAAACCAGCAAGGCCGCCCCCGCTGGTTGGAGGGAGGGGAGGAGGGAGGTGAGAGGAATACTTATTTTTCGTCAAACAAACAAAAAACATGCATCATATATAAACTTTACGTATTTACTTCCATAAAGAAAATATATATATATGTTTGTTTTTATGACAGCATGTTTTTACATAAATAGATAGAAAGATTAGTAGCAAGACAAAGGATTATTTACATTTCCATCTCTCTTGGTATAGTGCTTCCAAGAACTCTTCGAGTGTGGGACTCCACTGGAGAGACACAATCCTTCTCTTCGCGCCGTAGGTAATAGTTCCCTGAACGCTTGCCTTGCAGCATCTGACCACGTAGTAATCTGCTTTAGCGGGTGTTCTGCGGGCTAGGTGAGCTGGGCACATGTCAACAAGCTTTACGTCCAGTTTTGGGTTGACCTCCTTGACGGTTGCAAGAGTTACAGGGCACCCTAGAAGAGTGTAGCTTCCCTCAATAAGCCCTATTTTTTCCGCGTCCCTGTCCAGAGAGAGAGCACCTTCGAAGCCTTGGAGCTTACATGGCATGATCAATTTTTCTTCTTGAATAAGCTCCAGTAAGTTTACCACTGTAGTTGAGAACTTCATGTCACGCCTCACAAGTCCTTCACGGATCACCTGGTTGACGTAGTCGACGAGTTTGGGATGCGGAGGCTCAACTTCAACCACATGGATGCATGTGCCTGGTGGCTCGAATAGGGCTAGCCCGACGTGCTGATACCTTGCCCTGTAAGCTATGCACCTAACTTTCCCAGTAGCCATCCCGGATAGTAATGCTAGGATTTCCCTCTTCGATGATGGATCAACGTCGACTTCAACGAAGAGTGTCTCGTCCTCGCCGCTAACTAGCCACGCGTCTGACACTTTTCTCAGGAGACCTTCTCCCTCAGTTTTCAATTTGAATACACGCCACTTTTCTCCCTCGCCTGCGAGAACGTACTCGGTTACGTGGAAGACACGCTTTCCCACTATGTCGCCGGCTTCGACGCTACCTTCAACCACCTTAACTTTCTGGGGGTGGACAACTTTCGGCATCGCTACTCCCTTGTTACAGGTCTTTCTGGGGAACTATGTCGCAGGCCGTGCATTTTAGGCACATGGTTTTGAACTTACGTGTGTCTATCCCTCTTTCCTCGAGCACGTCCCTGTGTTTTAAGGCGTGTCTTATCATTCTGTCGGCGTTCGGCCTCGCGGCTCTTCCGCCTGTGGCCTCGTTAAGTCTCCCCATTACTAGGGGGTGGAGGGTTAATGGTCTCAGCGACGCTACGACGCCCCAATCAGCCAGCACTCTTGCTCCCTCATCCACGGATGCCTCAGGCTCGCCGAGCCCAACTATTATATTTGAGCACACCCTGTTGTCGCCGAAAACCTCAGCTGCATACCTCACCATTTCAAGGTTAAGCCTGTAGTCCAGTTCTGGGCATACTATTCTGAAGGTTTTTGGGTCGAAGCTTTCAACGTTCACCTTGATCTCGTCCGCCCCAGCCTCGTAGAGCAGGTTGACGTGCCGCTTCTCGGTTACAAGCGGCTCGACTCCTATGGGGAGGCTGTCTCCGAAATGTTCCCTCAGCGCCTTCACGACTCTAGCCATGTGCTTCACGCTCTCCTCAGGAGTGTCGAAGACGCCTGTTGTCAGCGCAACCCCTTCTATTCTCCTTCTCACTCTTTCAACGATCCTTACGACGACTTCATCCCTCATGACTCTCCTGTTGACGTGCGAGGAGAGGAGTGGCGTTGCACAGAAAAGGCAGCCGTAACGGCAGTTGGAGTCAAGGTTGAGGAATGCTTGCCTCGGGCAGTGGAGCACGCTCTCAACCTCGACGACAGGATACGTTTCTCCTTGGAAGCGTAGTCCCTCTCCGGGTATGTAGGAGCAGCCGTCATCCATCGGTGAAAGGGAGAGCCTGACTAGCTTCTTCTCGAAGCCGAAGAAGACGCAGTCGAGGCCTGCACTTGGACCTGCCGTGGAGTGGTCTGGGATGTATGCGAGTTCTTTCTTGTTTGCCACGTAGACTTTACCATGCTCCAGTAGTCTAGCCTTGAAAAGGGTTGCCTTCGGAACGCTCAACGCCATCCTTTCCTGAAAATTTTTAGGGGGACGGAGAGTTCTGTTTCACAGACATGTGAGACATGGTGGTCGTTTGAAGAAAAACCTTGTGGACGCGTTAGAGGAAGCGCTAAAGGAGCCCTTGTCGATCAGTGAGGTAAAGAAGTTTATCGAGCGAGACGATTATGGAGGCGGCCTCCTAGAGGCGGCTAGGAGGGCTGCTGAGGCTCGTGTTCCACGCGTCCTGAGGGCTTACTATCCGTCCAGCCTCTTCCCGCCCATATCGGTGACTGGGGCGAGGTGCGAGCTTAACTGCGCCCACTGTAACAGGCGTTACTTGCGTCACATGATCTCTGCGGAAACCCCCGAGAAGCTTTACGAGGTGTGTGTTAGCCTGTATGAGCGGGGTGCTGTTGGCTGTCTCATAAGTGGAGGGAGCACTAGGGAAGGATACGTGCCTCTCGAACCCTTCGTGGACGCTATAAGACTGGTGAAGAGGGAGACAGACCTTATTCTAAACGTTCACACGGGGCTAGTAGGCAGAGAGCTTGCACGGCGGTTAGCTGAGGCAGGCGTGGATGTCGCCTCCCTAGATGTCGCAGGGGATACGGATACTGTGAGGACGATCTACGGGCTAAACAGGGAGGCAGAGGACTACTTTGAGGCATTGAGAGTTCACGTTGAAGCAGGAATAAAACACGTCGTACCTCACATATGTATAGGACTCCATTATGGGGAGCTGAAGGGGGAGTTTATGGCGTTAGAAGCAGTTAGAAGGATAAAGCCGGAAACGTTAGTCTTCATAGTGCTGACCCCGACGAGGGGCACACGCATGGAGGGCGCCCCGCCCCCCGACCCGCTCACCGTAGCCAAGGTTATCGCCGCCGCGAGACTGATGCTTAAGGACACGATGATAATCTTAGGATGCATGAGACCGGCTGGCATGGTGAGGGAGAAGATCGATTTACTAGCCCTAAACATGGTTGACGGAATAGTTCTCCCAGCGCAAAAAACCATAAAGGAAGCCGAGAGAAGAGGGTTCATGATTAAAAGGTTGAGTGCATGCTGCGCCATCCCACGCGACTATGAACCCCTAGTGGAAGCCAAACAAAAAGCACAAAATTGGACTAATCGAACATTAAGCCACTTTAAGAGCAGCCCAAGCCACACGACCAGCAAACGTCCCCCTTTAGGCTGAGGAAGAAATAATTATGTGTTAGAGGCGTTCTTTAAGCCATTTTTTGATGCAATTTA
>Ga0105158_1000161_pt1 | contig 30462 bp, 30 predicted proteins | sample LHCtaG_FD_81567 | JGI IMG/M metagenome (GOLD analysis project Ga0105158, IMG submission 81567) | Hot spring microbial communities from Little Hot Creek, USA to study Microbial Dark Matter (Phase II) - LHC4sed_matched | ecosystem: Environmental > Aquatic > Thermal springs > Hot (42-90C) >...
AATTTTATTCTAGGAGGGGCAAGCCCTGAGTGGACCTAAGCCAATTTATCTAGATCCAAGCCAGTCGACAAAAGGGTTGAGGATCTCCTCAGCAGGATGACGCTTGAGGAGAAGATTTTGGAAGCTTTCCTTCAAGCCGCTTCAGCGCTAGGAAGCTTCTCCAGGCTTCATTATTCTTGTTTATTATCTGCTGGGCTGCTGCGGAGCCTATAAGCGGAGCGGCGTAGAAGTGCCTAGAATACCAGTCAAACTTCCTGTAGTGGATGCATGCTTGTCTGCGCTCGAAGTTCACCTCATTATATAGTCTGGCCAGTTGTCCGCCAGCTTCCATAGAACGGGGCAGCCTTCAACTATGAATGTATTCGTTCTCTCCACGCTTCAATCAACCTCTTAACAGCGTCGCCGCAGGTTTCCCTCGGATGAACCTTCAAGCATTTAAACTCTTCAACAGCGTCCCTCTTTATCCTGATAGGCATCGACATACTACGTCAAGCTATAATAGTAGTAGCGAGTATCTAGGCTTATCGGCAACTCATCCCAGAACTGAAGTTCTAGGCTTTCTTGTCGAGCCTTTATGTAAGTGAAGCCTCAAGCAGAAAAGCAATTAAATATCTATTTGGATATATCTTACTTGTTTAAGCAACGATTTCCTGAGGTGCAAAGAATGGTGATAAAGGCGTATATACTCTTTAAGGTTAATTCTGGAGCCGAGAAAGACGTCTGCAGGAAGGTGGCGGATCTAAACAATGTGTCTGAGGCAAGCATAATATTTGGAGAGTACGATATTATCGCCAAGGTCGCCGTGTCAGATATACCTCAGTTAAACGAGCTTCTGGATAAAGTTAGGAGCATACCAAGCGTTATATTGACCTCCACAATGATAGTTGCTCAAGAATACAAAGGAAAAGACAAGCGAGAGACGCTGAACCCCCAAGGCCAAAGGTAATCTTGACCTAGCTTAACGAAAACTCTTGCCTATGAGCAGCCTCATATCGCCCAAAACCGCTGAGGGAACCTGCATATCCTTCATGGTTCTGAGACCCGGTTGAGCATTGATGACCTTCGGTATTAAATTCACAATAACTGCTGCTGTCCCAATATCTCCATGAACGCACGGCACTATCCTCTCATTTATTGTCGGCGTCCCCTCAATAAATATTGAATCGCACTCCCAAGCCGCGCCGATGTAAGCCTTAAAGATAAGCGTTATAAACGGCTCACCTCTTAGGATCCCACAGGCCCTCTGGCTTACACCCGCCACATACCCGGGCTTAACTACAATAAAGCTGCTTTCAACCCTCTCCTCAGCTATAACCGGTTCAACAGCTTCCTCCAGTATATTGTCAAGTCTCACTCCTAATGCGTCAGCTACCATGGCAATTGACTGCTTTAAGCCAACATGACCAGTTATCTCGCCCCTAGCAACCTTCCCCCTAAATTCTTCAACACTCAATCCGGCGCCAATTTTCCTCTGAAATGGCAGTCTACGCTTGGATGCATCTATTACTCGCTCAACAATTATGCGCCTGATATCTTGGCAAAGAGCTGTCAAGGTTATTACAAGGGTATCCATAAGGAAGCCGGGGTTTATGCCGGCTCCAAGAACAGTAACCCTATGCTTCTTGGCAACATCATCGATTTCATTAGCAATGCTCTCGCTCACGATATATGGGTAGGAGAGCTCCTCGCATGTAGATATTACATTGAGGCCACGCTTGACGAGACCGATTATCTGTGGATAAGCCTTCTCTAAAAATGACGTCGTTGCATGTATAGCGACGTCGGCTTCAACGTTTAGGTCAGCGATGTCCTTGAGAACGGTTACCCCAATTTTTTCTCCAAGCCCAATAACCTCCCCCAGATCCCTACCAACCTTTTCCGGCGCTGGATCAACCGCCCCAACTATCTTAACACCCTTCTTCTTTAAGAGAAGCCTAGCGATCCCAGAGCCAACGTAACCTACACCTACAAATACAACCCTAACTTCAGACCCCCGCTGATTAACGCAACTCAATCAATAAACCCCCCATGAAGAATACTTTATTGAAAGACTATTTTAAATTGACTTGACTTTTCAAATGCTTCCTCATCGTAGATCTTCACTCCCCTAACAACTCTGGTTATTACCCCCCTCTCGCTTGGGTTATCTGGTTTTAGACCCATGTTAAGAGATTTAAATAGTCCTAGGAGTTGCCCAACGATGACGTCGACTATTGGTCTACAGTAGTCGGGTATCAGACTTCTCTCGCCGCCAACATTAATAACATAATCAGCGTAGCGCTCAACTTCACTGCTTAAGTCACAGCAGACAGCCACTTTTTTAAGCCCTAAGCCCTTACTTTTTAAGTCATCCATTAAGTCAACTTCATATCGCCTAATAAATGGATCTGAAGAAACAAAATATACAACTAATGTTTTATCGTCTATAGCAGCTTCCGGACCGTGCCTAACACCTAAATAGGAGTCAAATTTACATATAATCCTCCCGGAGGTTAGCTCCTGAAGCTTTAAATGCGATTCAGCAGCACAACCGTAAAGTGGCCCAGAGCCGAGGAAGAAGGCCCTGTTAAAATTTAAATCAGATATTTCCTTGATTAAGTCAGCATATTCACTGAGGATCTTACCAGCAGCTAGAGAGGCGTCGCGAAGCACCCTCCAATACTCATCTATCTGTTGGATATATGCTAGAAATTGGGCGGTCATAAGCATTGTTGTGAAGGAGGATGTCATCGCAAGTCCTTTATCATTAGCCTCCTCTGGAAGGACTATGCGGAGGACATTTCTTTCACCTTCATCTTCAGCCCTGCTCTTTAAGGAAAGAAGCCTACCATCCTTATTGCATGTGACAATTATATGGTTAATATCTTCACAGTGTTTATCGGCTAAGAGAAATGTCCCCAATATTTCCGGGCTCTCGCCAGATCTAGAAAAGCAGATTAATGTTGTTCGCACATCTTTGAGGAAAATCGACCTCCAGCCCGTTACAATGTCGGTGCACGCTTTTGACATAACATCAACACCCCATAGAGTGCGTAGGAGATCCTCGCATGAAAGACCAATGTAATGTGATGAGCCAGCTCCGGAGAGAATAACTTTAAGGCACCTATTAGATAGGATTCTTCCTTCAACAAACCCTCTTACTTCGTCCATCTTCTCCCTCAAAACCTCGAAACTTCTGATCCAAAGATCTGGCTGGGAGAGAATTTCCCTCAGCGTATATTTTATGCCCTTCCTCTCCAACTCATCCTCGGAGAGAGATGCCAAACCTTTTAGGAAACTCATAGAGCCAACCTACCTATCCTAGGCTTGAAGCCCGCTTTCTCCCATAAATGTTAAAACTCTCTCTTCATTTATCTCCCCTTCGGCTCCACCGATATGTAGGCAGGCTAATGCGCCCACGGCATTTGCAAATTTTACGGATTCCTCGAAATCTCTGCCCTTATGCACAAAATAGTATATGAAACCAGCGTCGAAGGAGTCTCCCGCCCCAGTTGTATCAACCGGTTCAATCTTAAATGCCTTAACATTTACAACTCTACCGCCACTAACCCCAAAAGCTCCCCTACTGCCACATTTTACAACAACTGTCTCAACCTTTAAGCTAAGAAACCTCAGAGAATCAAGGATATCTGCTAGCCCAGTTATGCCAGCTGCCTCGCTATCATTTGGTAGGAAAATGTCGACATACTCCAGTAGATCCCATATTAACTCATATTTACCAAGTGGATCACATTGTGGATCTAGGGAAGTCACTAAACCTCTTCTCTTTGCCTCAGCCAATATATCGCGCAGCCCCCTAAGTAGCTTAGGCTGAAGATATATTGATGAGACATGTAGGTGATCATACTCCTCAAATACTTCAGGATTTATATCCGAGGGTTCAAGGGCACCTATGCTGCCCATAAAGGTTATTAACGCCTTATTTTCCGGATAAGTTAGTGAAACTGTTACGCCAGTTCTAATATTCTCGTCGACAATAACCCTGTCGACTCCAACGCCATTAAGTTTAAGGGTGTTTAAAACTATCTCCCCATTACCGTCTTTTCCAACCTTTCCAATTATATCAACTCTGCCGCCAAGCTGAGCTAACCTGCAGGCGAAGATCGACGCCGAGCCGCCTAACAGAACTCTAATATCCTCACAGAGTATCTCTCGACCGAGCTCCGGAAACTCCCTCATGCCGCTGATTATTACGTCGACGTTTAAGTCGCCTATAACAAGGCTTCTCTTCATTGTAAAGCCACCATTTTTCATCACATCTTATCGACTAATTTTCAGGAACTTCAAGGAGGTTTTCAGCTATAACTAAAACTTTCTAGCGACAAAGTCCACTATGGATTGAAAGATCAATCTGCCATCCCCATATTTCGGCGGCTTCCCCATTTTAGTCCAGTCAGGTAGCTGCCAGCCGTAGTAGGCTCTTTCTGGGTGGGGCATTAGGCCGAAGATTGTTCCGTCTGGGTTGCATATGCCAGCTATATCGTAGAAGGAGCCATTTGGATTCTCTGGAAACTTCCCCCCAGCTGGATTACCATATTCATCACAATACCTGAAGACTACTTGATCATTATCTAAGAGCTTGTTGAGATCCTCCTCTTCTCTCCCCTTTAATAAAACGAACCTTCCCTCAGCGTGAGCCACGGGTATACGGAGAACATTTCCTCTATGTATAAGCCGAGTAAAGGCGCATTTTCCTCTCCCTTCATGCCTTAAGTAGACCCACATACATCTATACCCGGATGGAACATTTGTCGCCAGCGCTGCTTCCGGATAATCGCTTATGCCGTTTAATCCAGGAAGCAAACCCGCCTCAACCAGAACTTGAAAACCATTGCATATTCCAAGTATGGGCCTACCCTCCTCCGCGAAGGCCCTTATTTCCCCGCCTATTCTAGCCATAATTGTCTTCGCTAATATGGCTCCAGCCCTTACATAATCGCCATATGAGAAGCCGCCTGGAAAGACAAGTATCTGGTAATCGAGTAGACTCCTCTTTCTCGAAAGCTCATTTAAGTGGCATATTAAGGCTTTAACGCCCAAATCTTCGAAAGCCCTCTTAGTCTCGGCGTCACAATTTGTTCCGCCAACCCTAACTATGCAAACCTTGATTTCATCACGCTTCATGGAAGCTAGCCTCCGGATAAGGGGGTCTTCCAAGCATCAACCAGCTTGCCTACATCTGCATCAACAATTAATCTATTATCAATTCCATAAATCGTGAAGGATTCGTCGCCTCTGACCCTGCCGATCAACGCATAATGCACCCCCTCCATGGCTGACTCAAACTTTTCCCTATAATTTTCAGGGACTTCAACGAGGAAGCGGCTGTTAGATTCGGAGAAGAGTATGTGATCGTTCCTCCAGATTTGGCCAGCATATGGAACATTTCTCAGCCATATTTCTAGACCTAACCCTCCTGCCAGCGACATCTCCGCCGCCGCAACGGCTAAACCTCCATCAGAAAGGTCATGGCAAGCTCTAACATACCCCCTGCTGATAGCCCTTGCAACAGCCCTCATATTCCGTCTCGCCTCTTTAAGCCTAACCTTCGGAACATTCTTTCCAAGATAGCCCTTAAGCCTATAGTACTCTGAGCCGCCGAGCTCATTATAGGTGCACCCAACAATGTAAAGTAGGTTGCCGGGCTCCTTCAAATCCATTGAAACAATTCTCCTAACATCCGGAACTATCCCTATGGCTGTTATCAGAAGAGTCGGCGCAACTGGTCCGAGCGGCGACTCATTATATAAGCTGTCTTTCCCAGAGATGAAGGGCGTCCTAAAACCCATAGCAAATCTATAGCAGGCCGCGCAAGCCCTAACAAGCGATCCCAGTCTATCAGGCTTCTCCGGATTACCCCAAACGAAGTTGTCCAGTAAGGCTATCCTCCTACCGCCTACAGCGACATTATTTCTTATAGCCTCATCTATCGCCGAGGCAGTCATCCAGTAGGCGTCGATCTTACCATACCTTGGATTTATGCCGCAGGAAATCGCAATCCCCCTCCAGGAGCTGTCTAAGGGCTTTAATACCGCTGCGTCGCTCGGCCCATTATTTCTCCCGCAGAAAGGCTTTAGAACGGTGTTCCCCTTAACTTCGTGATCATATGTTCTAACAACAGACTCCCTGCTTGCAACATTTGGTGAGGAAAGGACTTTAAGTAGATCTTCTGTTAGGTTGTTTGGCTCCTCAAAGACGGGTTCATAAAGTTTAGGCCTAGCAAAAATGGCGGTTCTTCTAAATCTAGGCGGGCTGAATAGGAACGGTATATCGATTTCTGCCACCAGAAAATCTCTATAGAATATTTTTAGAACCTTATCGTCCGTCAGCTTACCTATAGGCGTTGCTTCAACATCCTCATCGCGAAATATCTCTAGGACTCTATCTAAATTCTCGTCTGGAACTGTGAGAAGCATCCTCTCCTGAGACTCAGAGATATAGATTTCCCATGGAGCAATATTGGAGTATTTGAGCGGAACCCTATCGAGATCCACTCTTGCCCCACACCCAAATCTATGCGCCGTCTCACCGACAGCGCTGGAGAGACCGCCGCCGCCCAGATCAGTTATAGATGTTGCCAGCTCAAGGTCTCTAGCGGCTATAATAGCCCTCTTCAGCTTCTCCTCCTCTATTGGATTCGCTATCTGCACAGCTGGTCTAGAAACCTCCTCGGATTTCTCACTTAACTCTAAAGACGCAAATGTAACGCCATGTATCCCATCTCGGCCAGTTCTACCGCCTACAAGAACGAGGTTATCGCCCGCCTTAGCTCTCTTTACATATTTGCTTATCGGCAATACGCCGACGCAGCCGCAGTAAACGACGACGTTTCCAGCGTAGCTCTCGTCAAAGTATATGGCTCCATTAACGGTTGGTATACCCATGTTGTTACCGTAATGACCTATGCCAGCGACAACGCCCATAAAAATGTATTTTGGATGCTTCACTCCGGGCGGAAGCTTCGCGTAATCATAGTTTAATGGTCCAAAGCCCAAGACATCCATGCACGCTATTGGGTCAGCCCACACGCCCAGCACATCGCGTATCACTCCCCCAACGCCGGTAGCTGCGCCGCCGAATGGCTCTATCGCCGAGGGATGATTGTGGGTCTCGACTTTAACCGCTATCCCATAGTTACCTTCAAAATGAATTATTCCAGCATTATCCTCGAAGACAGATATGCACCAGGGCTTATTAAGTTCACGTGTAGCTCTCGCTATGAACGTCTTAAATAGTGAATTTATTTCACGTCCATCTGGGAGGACAACTATACCCTTAAATGTCTTATGGTAGCAGTGTTCACTCCAGGTTTGCCCAAGCGTCTGCAATTCAACATCCGTTGGATTCCTACCCTTCCTAGAGAAGTAAGCCTTTACAGCCTTCATCTCTTCAAGGTTAAGCGCTAAACCCATCTCTTCGCTTATCCTAATTAATTCCTCGTCGCCGGCATCAAGTACATTGACCTCATAAACTTCGAAGGGCAGATCTTTCCTAATGTAAATCTGATGACTCAACCTCAGCTTCCTCCACATGATATATGTAGTCGTCCTTAACTGGATTAGCCAGCAGCCTTCTACACATCTCCTCAACAATAGCTTTGGCGTCATCTATGGACTTAGCCTCAAGGGTAATTTCATAGACCTTGCTAACTTTAACAGACTTAACTGGATACTTTAGTTCCATGAGAGCGCTCTTTGTGGTCTCGCCCTCTGGATCGATGTGGCCAGGCTTTAATCCAACTTCAACCCTAGCAATATATTTCATAAAAAATAAAGTTGCGGGGTTAAGGTAAATACCTTTTGTTTATCTACTACTGAAGCCAGAAGGATGGTGAAACTGCCTCCGGCTCACCTTCAAGCTCAAGCGCTATAACTGTATCTATTGGGTCAGGCGGCCTCTGAGGGAGACCGCGAATAAGTAGTCTGTCACCTCTCTGCTCAAATTGAAGTGGCTCACCGGTAGCAAGCATATAGGCACTAGCAACTTTATTCTTTAATCCAGCGATACATGCTTCTTTACCTGGCCAATAGAAGACGTGAACATAGAGTTTGCTGCCCTTAGCGGTAGTTAACCCTATATGATTGACTCTAATCGGCGCCGCCCCAGCGCCATAAATTGATTCACCGTTCTTCCTAAGCCATTCACCAACGGCTCTAAGCCTACGCTTATAGGCTTCTGGAATACTACCATCAGCTCTTGGACCAACATTCAATAGTAGGTTTCCATTTCCAGCGACGCAGCGAACGAGAAGGCGGACTATTTCAAGCGGACTCTTCAGATGAATGTCTCCAGCATGATAGCCCCACCAAGTCTCATCAATCGTCATACATGCCTCCCAAGGCCTATCATGGTATCTTATATGCTGCTCCGGGGTCTCAAAGTCTTCTGGTAGACCAGAGCGATTATTTATGATTATGTGGGGCTGCAGGCTACGAACCACGGCGTTAAGGCGCTCCGACTGCCAATCCTCAGCCGTGTAGGGCCAGGCTCCATCATACCACAGTATATCGATTTTACCATAGTTTCTCATAAGCTCGCGGACCTGTCCATGCACATACTCGCGGAACCTAGCCCAGCCCTCAGGGTTTTTGGCGGGTCCATCCCAATATTCTGGCCAACGCCAATCTAGCAGTGAGTAGTAGAAGCCTATTCTTACACCAGCTCTACGACATGCATCAACATACTCCGCAATAAAGTCCCTCTTTGCCGCCGCAGCCTTAACAGATGTGAAGTCTGAAACTCCGCTATCCCAAAGGCAGAAGCCGTCATGATGTCTAGTCGTTAAAACAATGTAGCGCATACCAGCCTCTTTGGCTAGAGCAACCCATTCATCAGCATTAAACCTCTTTGGGTTAAACTTACTGGCGAGTTTAGCGTACTCCGATTTTGGTATACGCTCAAAATACATAACCCATTCTCCACGGGCTGGGATTGCGTAGAGACCCCAGTGAATAAACATGCCGAATCTTGCTTCAACCCACCACCTTAACCTCTCAGGAACTTCAAATTTCTTTGAAGAAGACATTCACTTACCTCCGATAAATCCATTGTTATGGCAATAACTTTATAAGACTTCTCTATGGCTGATGCCCTAGAGGTTAAAGTTGGAGTGGAATCTTAACTGGTTTTCCTGTCTCCATAGACATGTTAGCTGCAATAGTTACTTCCATTGTTTTTAATCCATCTGCATACGTGCACAGTATTCTTGATGGATCATTAAATCTAACAGCGTCTATGAAGGCATCATCCTCTATTTCAAATATATTTGGCTCGCCTGAGACCTCTAGGGGCGCCATATTTACTCGCAACATCTTTAAATTATGTTCCCAGCCAGTAAATAAAGCGGTTGTTCTGTTAGCGTATATGCTTAATGTTACACCTCCGCCTCCAGCATTAGATGAACATGAAGCCCAGAGACACCCAACAGCGCCATTAGCAAACTTCACGTTAACAACGCTTGCATCCTCAACATTATATTCTGGCGGAGCAAACCTGTTAAGCCCCTTAGCAGGGTAAGCGCAAACCTCAGTTATTTCACCACATATAAATCTAGCTAAGTCCACTGTATGAGTTACCTGTTCATGAAATTGACCTCCACTTAGCTCCTTTCTTATCCACCATCTCCATATTGGCGAGTCTGGGGATGGCCTTGGTGTGCTGCCTATCCAGCCGCCCAAAACTAGTATTGGAGGATCCTCGCGAAGAACTTCTTTAACTAGTTGAACACCCCTTCTATAGCGGTTCATATACCCGACGCTTGTAAGCACCCTCCTCTTTTCAACTGCGGAGGCTATTTTTCTAGCTTGGTCGAGGAAAAGATTTATTGGCTTCTCAACGAAGAAGGGCACATTATGCTCTATCGCAGCCATCTCTGAGCCATGCGCATGTGGAGGGAGACAGAAGTATGCCGCGTCAAGCTCAACTTTCTCGAACATGTCTTCAGCCCTATCAAAGACAGATACGCCTTCAGCGCCGAACTTCTCAGCAGCCACCTTCGCCTTTCCAACATCTATATCACAGAAGGCGATAAGCGAAGCGTAGGAGTTTTTGACAAGCGCCTCCATATGTCTCCGAGCTATCCCACCGCAGCCGACAAATCCTACACGAACCTTTTCCAAGACCCCTACCTCCAAATCAAAAGACCTTGTTTCCTCACCTAAAATAGGCTTCTCAAATATTTGACGCATTTAGGCAACTCTACATTTGGGTCTCCGGGTACTCTGCATTCAAGCGCCATATAATTTCTGAAGCCAACCCTCTTCAATGCCCCGAAGCCCGATTTAAAGTCCGTATGACCGTATCCCGGCAGTAAACGGTTACTGTCTGCCAAATGTATATGCATAATGTATTCGCCGGCATCCTCAATGCTCTGCGCTATATTTGGCTCCTCAATGTTCATGTGGAAGAAGTCAGCCATAATCTTCACATGCTCCCTCCCAACAGCCTTACATACTTCAACAGCCTGCTGAAGCCTATTTATCAAGTGGGTTTCATATCGATTTAAGGGCTCTAGAAGAACATATGCTCCGACATCATCGGCATAGGCGCCTAGATTCTTACACTCCTCTACGAGAATCTTAATTTCAACTTCCCTAATATCTGAGTAGAGGGGATAAAGATCTGAGATCTTTGGTCCACTGAATGTTGGAACGGTTATTACGCCGACGCCCCCAAGCTCAGCACATAATTTAAGTCTCTCCTTTATACTCTCTATGGCAAGCTCCCTGGATTTTCGGTCAGGGCCAAGAAGATCCCCGCTGTATCCACTACAAACTGTTGAAAGCTTAATCCGCGATGAACTCAGCGACTCCTTAACCTCTCTAAAACGCTGTGGAAGATCACTGCCCCAAACCTCAATTCCCTCAAAACCGAACTCCTCAGCCCTTCTAATCTTTTCACCGAAAACCTTACCTGGAACCAAATTCTCCTGAACAGCTAACTTCACGGCAATACCCCCATTAAAGCATCTGCAACTCATTCCGCACACTTGAAATGTTGATGCTCTAGCTATATCTAGCTTACTCAACGTTTCCAATCAAGAAGACAAAAATTTTGAGTAAAAACGCTTCCCAACAACTTTAGCGTGAAAATAGACCCGAAAGAAACCCTTAAAAGCCAAAATTATAAAGAAATATATGTGGCCGCCGTAACGTAGGGGCTTAAACAATATTTAAGAGCCGCGGAGCCTGGTAGCGTACGGACACCACGCATAGAAGCGCTGGTGGTATAGGCCTGTGGAGCCCGGAGGCCGGGTTCAAATCCCGGCGGCGGCCTCCAAATAAAAGTTTAAGGACAAAACGTGTTTATACAAAAATGCTGTGTTAAGGTTTCCCATCGTACAGCAACTTATGAAATGAAAAATTTAATATTTATGGTGACAAATAAATTGTAGAGTTGATGCCTTGGGGGAAGAATATTGGCTTTTCTAAAAAAGATAACTGAAAAAATTACGCCGCCAAAGGTTAGCCTAGGATTAAATTTTGGCAAGAATACTTATTTCCTCGGCGAGAACGTTGAGGGAGAATTGACTTTATCCTCCAATGAAGAGCTTGACGCTGATGAGGTGAGATGCGAGCTTCAGTGCATCGAGTCGGCGAAGGTTCAAAAGCGATACTATGACCCAAATTTAAGGCGTGAGGTTGTAAGAGATGTTTGGGAGACTGCAACACTATACTCTGTTAAGCCATCTCTCAGCGGCCCCATCCACTTATCAAAAGGCTTCATAAGTAAATTTCCATTCAGCATAAATATTCCAATCACAATGAAGCCCACATATAAGGGAATTGATAGAAAAGTCACGTGGCTAATTAAGGGGGTTGTAGCCGTTAAGGGTAGGCCGGACGCGACAAGCCCAACAATTGAGATTCAAGTCGCTCAACCAGCAGCCGCGCCAGTTATCAAGGAGAGGGAAGTGATTCGAGAGGTGGTGATGGTTCCATGTAAATATTGCGGAACACTATTTCCACAAACAGAGATTGTATGTCCAAACTGCGGAGCAAAGAGAACATCTTAAACCCGCTAACAATAGATTCAATGTTTGAAACAAAAGTAAGGATTTTAATTTCGCTAAGAAATTAGCTTCTCACCGCAGTTTGGACAGAATTTTGATCCCTGCTGCACATCGCCCCCGCACTTTGGACACTTAATTGAGGATAATAGTGAAGCGCCGCAGTTTATGCAGAACTTAGCTCCAGATGGATTCATTGTTCCACATTTCGAGCATGCTGTTCCAGCCACTTGTACCTGCAATGATGCACCGCAATTACTGCAAAACTTTGCTGCCTGCGGGTTTTGGAAGCCACACTTTGGGCATAGCACCATCTGTTGGACGGGGGCAGATGGAGCCGCCGGCTGCTGGAATAATGGTGGAATTATTGCCACACCAGCTCCTACAGCCGCTCCAGGGCTCTTTGATAGACTCTCAGCAGACTTCTGCACAGTTTCCATTCTTAGGACTTCTGGGGCCAAGACTCCTGTCCTTATATAGAAGATTCTATCCCTCCACTCGGGCGTCGTATCTATTCCCTCAAACTTTACATCGATTAGTTCCAGACCCACCCTCTTGAAAGCATCATACAAAGTGTTCTTAGCCAAGAAACTGGTTTCATCAAGCTTACCGTATACTTCGGTAAGCGAATATTGGCTCAACGTATCAATTAGCCTCTCATTAAAGTATCCTCTTAGAAACTCCTGTAGCCTTTCAGTTGTATATAACCCCTGGCCACCTACAACCTCATTCACAAATAGGTTTGGTTCTTCAACTCTAAACCAGAAGCTACCATAGAATTTCAGTGGAGCAAGCTCCTTCGTTTGACTCTGGGCCCCAAACTTTCCCTGAAACTGTTTAAGCGAGATGAATATAACGGTTGCCCTAAACGGAACTCTATCAAACCCGGACACCACCGATAATACTTTCGTGATTAATGGCAGGTTCGCCGTTGTTAAAACATGTCTACCAGCCCTAAAAACATCGTATGATTTTCCATCCCTAAAGAAGACAGCCGCCTCATATTCATGAACTATTAAGTTGTCTCCCCACGCAATCTCCTCGTTCGGATACTTCCAAACGATGTCGCCTTCCCTTACACCAACCCACTCAATAACCTTCGGCATCTAACCCATCAACCCCCTGAATATTTCAGCTCTTTTATCAATCAACATATCTATCTCCTCAACTTTTAATGTCAATTCATCAATAACTTTCCTCCACTCTTCTTTTCCAGGCTCTATTCCAGCTAAGGATTCCGCCCTCATCTTAATTGCCTCCGCCTTCTCTATTAGGCTTAAGTCATGCTGAATAACCATGTCAAGCTTATCTTCCCTAACTCTAATGGCATCAAACATCCCCGCGTATCCAGCAACAGCCCTATCTATGCGCTGTACTACTCTATCTAGGCGAGATAGCAGCGTATCAAATCTCCACATATCCTCGCTGGGTATCTTCTGCGACACAATGGGGTTAGTTAGATTCCTCCTCACAGCATTTTTAGCGGCCCTAAGCCTATTAACAACCTCCATTCTGACAAGCCTATCGGTCTCCCTACGCAGCTCCTTCTCCTTATATCCACGGTATCCGGGAACATAGCTAATAATTCTCTCCAGTAACCCCATCTCCCCGCGAACTCTCTCCAACCTCTCTTTCCCGCCCATCACTTTCGCCTCCAATATGCAATTGAACCTACAACTGCAAGGACAATTAGTAACAGACCGAGTAAAATTACCGGGTTTACTATCTTATAGAGGGCTGAGGTTAACCCGAGAGTTAATAGGATTAGCCCCCAAGACATATAGTAGAATATATCCTCCCGCGCCTTAACAGCATATGTAATTGTGTAAGCTCCCAAGGGGCCAAGGATCCATGCTAATAAACCCAGAGGCTCAAAGATTAAAATTCCTCCACCATATATTATGGCCGCCACACCAAACGAAATGGCTAAGATTAGAAGCGCACCCGCACCGTATCTTGTTTCCCTCGACTTTACGCGTTTTTCCATAAAATTGCCTTCAATATCTTAAAAACATATTATAATAAAAATAGAGCTAATTTTAAATATAAATCTTCCCCCTCCCCTGAGCGTATCCAGCTTATTCATAGATCCATCTCACTATGATTTTTTAGGCAGCATATTGTGGTTCTCAGGATTAATCTTTAGGCTTAGGATTAATCTGCAGTTGAAAAGTTTTGCAGCCTTTATAGCTCTAGGCTACGGATCTATTCAAAAATTTTGATCTACTGTAACTCCCTGTCGAGTTTTTGCGAGGAAGAAACTCAAATCGTTTTCAAGAGCTCAAGATCCCTAGCCGTCAGAGCATTGAAGTGAAAGATCGTTATGCCTGGAAGACCCCTTTCTTTGGCCAAGCCTATCTGGAGCATCATCTCTTCAGGCGTAAGGACCCCGGCGCTACTGCTCCTCCCTATACCCTCGAAGAGGGAAGTAGAGTCTCCAACAAGCCTTACATGCTCCTCCAAAAGTCTGCGGAAATTATCGAACTTTGTCGTGTAGCTCATAGGAGATACCATGTCTAGAAGCCCATCTCGACACCAGGAGACCCAGTCCTGTCCTTCGACTACCGCATCGTTCACATAGTTGGCCCTTGCTGCAAGGCTTAGCTTAAGACCCCTCTCCCTAGTAATCCTTCTAAGCCCCTCAACAGTCTCCCTGACGCATAGGTTCCTAGCCTCTATCTCCTTGTATACAATGCCCTGGCTCTTCAGATCATTCTCATCTAGGGCTTCCTTTCCCAACCAATCCATCCTAAGCTTCCTGCAAGCCTCACAGAGACAAGGGTTTTGAGCCAGGATTCCGGCGTTCGGATACCTCATGTAGTCCATATGAAGCCCACCAACCTCATAGCCTTCTAGGAGCTCTTCCCCAACCTTTATGGTCAGATCCCTGTTCTCTTTCCATGATGGACAGACCCATCCCTCAGCCCATTGAGGTAAATTGACTTCGGATCTCGCCTTATAGGTACGCTCTGGAAAGAGTCTGAAGAAGGGCGATATGCTTCCGAAGCCTATAATTGGATGGACCTCAACTCCCGAAGCCTTTCCTGCCTTTACAAGCCTCGAGAGCATATCGATGCTGGGCTTTGGAACAATCTTTGAAGCCCATAGAATCTTCTTCTCCGTTGCGATGAAGGCAAAGTAAATGCTTATACCTGCATCAGACATCCTTGAGAAGGCTGCGTTTATCGTATCCTGATCGTCTCTTCCCTCCGGAAATTCTATATAAGGATGACCCCAGACTGCTAATCTTATGCTTCCCGTAAGATCCCCCCTCTCCTCGTTTCTCCCACAACCTTATGTTAGCCTCAAATTCTTTTTCTTATTTTAGGAAGATAAGCTTTGTGGCTTAATTCTTCTGGCTTGAGTCAAACAGCTATAACCACTGGCCCATCATAATCTATAAAATATATCAAAAAAGTAGAAAAAATATGTTGGGAGCAGAGTGACTGCCAGCTTTCACTTTTGGAAGTGTGGGAGAAACTTTTTGTGTGCTTCAATGTAATCCTCAAGCAACTTTTTAGCCACGCTTAATGTTGGAACCATGGGGTCAAGTGCCAGTGCTTGCAATGCGATCTCTTTATCTCCTGTTAGTGCTGCTTCAACAGTCAGCTCCTGCTGCGCTATTCTCTGCTGCAATATTGCTTCAATACCCTTCGGCAACCTTCCAACACTTATACCCCTGAAGCCAAATGGACCAACTAAGGCAGGGATCTCCACTATAGCTTCTTCCGGAAGCCCTTCTATACATCCATTGTTGGGTATGTTAACGCCTTCAAAGAATTGAGTCCTGCCGCTAGTAATTATTTCCATAAGCTCATAGACAAAGGAGTGTTCAGTTACACCTATCCTTTTTTCAACAAGCTCCCTTATGGGTCTCTTCCCCTCTGCCCAGCCTAAAACCATGCTCCAAACTCTATCCCGCCACTCTCTGCTGTAAATTGTGTCTCCGGGGAAGAGCTTAAGTCCATAATTCGCGCCATAGTTTGTCTCCGGGCTTAGGAAGTATGGGAAAAACTCAGATACATGATGGTCTCCTTGAACTGGATATAAGCCGAAGGTCTCCATAAGTTCGACAGAAACATATGCGTGAAATGGACGGCTATATTTGAGCGCTTCATCTTTTATGCTCTTAATTTTTTTCTTAAACTCTGGATAAATATCCTTTCCATTCACATAAGCCTCTAAAATCCACGTTAGATGGTTTACGCCAGCCGATATAAATCTAACGTCCTCAGGTCTACATCCAATAACGTTTGATATAATGCGACGTGGCCCCCTTACACCTGTGCATAAACCCACAATATTCACTTTAGTCGCCTTTCTAACTGCCCTACAGATCGTAGTTAGAGGGTTTGATTCGTTGAAAACCACTGCCCTTGGACATATCTTTTCAATATCTCGGCATATTTCTACAATCGGCGGTATGTGTCTAAGAGCTCTTGAGAAGCCAGCTGGACCCACAGTGTCAGCTACGGTGTGATATATTCCATGTTTCTCAGCAATCTTAACATCAGTCTCTATGCCCCCAACCCCACCTACGGCGATTGTTATCACAACAAAGTCGGCGTTTTTGAGGATTTCTCTTCTATCGGTGCTGGCGTCGACACTAATTTCAGCTCTAGTTTCATCAATTACTCTTGAAGCTATCTTCCCCATTACTTTGAGCTTCTCCTCATCTATATCTACTAATCCTATCTCTATGCCCCTAAACGCTTCCGAGGTTGCCACTTCCGCCAATAATTCTGGAGTGAAAGCCAAGCTGCCAGCTCCAATAACAACAAGCTTCAAGGCTCTCACCGTTAATAATTGACGTCACATTATATCTATCTTTTTTGCGGCTTGCCATATTAGGCTGGAAAACGAAATGTTTTTGGGCATTAGATGTGCAGGTATATTTATGCGGGCATTTGCCACCCCCTATGAAGGGATTTTAGCGGTCTTTGAAGGGAAGGAAGTCGATAAGGTTCCATGGAACATTCGACATGAGTTCTGGTATCATTATAACATGGTAAAGGGGAGTTTACCGGCTAAATATAAAGGTAAAAGTTTACTTGAGATATGCTTGGAGTGGGGTGCCAGCTGGAGGTGCTATTCTGGATATTTTACGGATAGATTTGTCAAGGTGTCGTACACTGGCGATGTCGAAGTCAGCGCTGTCGCAAGCGATAGAAGAAACACAGTAGTGTTTAAAACACCTAAGGGCACACTGAGGCAGGTTAACGTAAAGGATGACGTTGGATTGACTTCCAGGACAATAGAGTATCCAATTAAGAGTTTAGATGATCTTAAACCTATGGAGTATATTTTAGAGAATATTAGGGTCGAATTTGATGGGAAAGTATATGCTAAGATGGAGGAGAACCTTAGGGGCCATGGGTTACTCTCATATTTCTTTCCAAGGTCGCCGTATCAAAGGCTTATACTGGAGTATATGGGCCTAGAGAGAACCATGAGTTTTCTACTTAGATATAAACGGGAGATTGAGGATTTCATGGGGGTGATTAAGGCTTCTAATGACGTATTCTACGAAGTTATGGCTCACACACCCATTAAAATCTTCAATTTAGGTGAAAATATAGATGTTAGAATGACGCCGCCGAAGATATTTGAGAGGTACTGTTTACCATACTACCGTGAAAGAGCAGACTTTCTACATAGAAGCGGCAAATATGTACATATACATGTTGATGGATATGCTAAACCTCTCTTGCCGTTATTGAGGGAGACGGGGTTAGATGGAATTGAGGCGTTAACCGTTAAACCTGTAGGAGACATGACCCTAGAAGACATTAAAAAGCATGTAGGCGAGGAGATGGTGATATTAGATGGCATACCTTACATATTTTTCATATCAGAGACAATAAGCCTAGAAAAATTCGACGAGTTCGTGAAAAAGATAATTTCGATGTTCCGAAATAACCTTGTGCTGGGTATATCAGACGAACTTCCCCCGCCGGCTGACGAATCTAGAGTAAAAAGAGTCTCGGGAATCATAGAGGAAGTTTGCCGACGCTGAATTCCACAAAGTTAACTATTCGCGAAACCATTTTAAAGTATCAACTCATAAACTTTTAAGGAGCTGAGATAATGTTGGAGGTAGGTGCATCTAAAGTTAGAATTACCCCTCCTATTGGAGTGCCTATGGATGGATATTCAGCTAGGGATAAACCATGTGAGGGAGTTCACGACCATATCTATGCCAGATGCTTGGTAATAAATGATGGAGAGCGCTCTCTGGCGCTAGCCTCACTAGATGTTCTTTACATAACTGGAAAAATAACTGAAAAAGTTAGGGAGACTGTGTCCAAAGAAACAGGTATTCCAAAGGAGTCTGTGTCTGTTATAGCAGTTCACAATCATTCGGGTCCATCAATTGTAGGCTTTCATACAACACAGCAAATGGGTTTTTTAAACGAATACTTGAGTCTCCTGCCTGGACTGATATCCTCCGGCATAATTAAAGCCTTTAATAGTAGACGGAGAGCTAAAGTTGGTTATGGAAAAGGCGAGGTTAAAGGATGGTCTATCAACAGAAGGAGACCACTTGACGGAAAAGTAGATAATGAAACTATAGCTGTTGGATTTGAGGATGAGAAGGGTCGTCTAGTATCCGCCCTAGTGAATTATACTTGTCACGCAGTTGTTTTGGGGGCAAACAATTTTATGATCTCCAGCGACTATCCAGGGTATGTTTCAAGAACCGTTGAGAAAGTTGAGGGAGGTATATGCCTATTTTTAAACGGCGCGTTTGGGAACATAAATCCATTAACTCCAAAAACACACATTGAGAGAGTCTATGACAGAACAGTCGGCGGATTCGACGATGCAATTCGCATGGGAAGAGTTATTGGAGGAGAAGCGCTAAAGATTTTGAATTCCGTCATATACCGGAATGATTTAACGTTGGCTTTGGCAAATAGAAGAGTTAGACTTAAACTTAGATCTATCCCAGAAACTTCTAGTGAAGAGATAGCTGCGCTTGAAGCCAAACTCAAAGAGGTTAGCGGTAGGGAAGCGAGCAATATAAAGTTTAAATTGCTGACGGCACGCTACTCCAACTTCATACGCAATTACTACCCTTCAGGATTCGCCGATGTAGAGGTTCAGGGATTCAGAATTGGAAACTTCGTAGCAGTTCTGCTGCCAGGCGAGGACTTTGTAGAATTGGGCTTAATGATCAAGTCGTATTCAAAAGACAATGTAACAATGGTTATTGGATGCGCCAATGAACTATTGGGTTACGTGCCGACTGAGGAGGCTTTTAATGAAGGCGGATATGAAGTGAACCTCCCAGTATGCATCCTTGAGCGAGATGCTGGCAAATTACTTGTTGAGGCAGCTTGCAGAGTTATAGATGATCTACTGTGATCCCCAGCATAAGTGCAACAATGTGGATGTTTAAGAGGAGATAGAGCTTTAATTCCTCAACGTATTCAATTCTTCTACAATAGCTAAAGAACTATCTGCTAAAGATACATATACAGCATGCTGATAAACTCAGAAAGCTAAATCTAAGGCAGGCAGCTAAAAACTAGAAGAAAAAAGCCGCAAAGCAAAAATTAAGAACCTTAGGATGGAATATCTTAGATGCCGAGCCAATCTGGCATCTTCTGCCCCCTCAGCAAATCCTCAATTCTCTCTCTTTCCCTTATCAATGCGTATTTTCCATCTTTGACTAGAACCTCAGCGCACCTTGGCCTAGAATTATATTGTGAACTCATTGAGAATCCATATGCTCCGGCATTTAATATTGCAAGTATGTCGCCTTCATAGACTTCTGGAAGCATTCTGTCTCTAGCTAATATGTCACCTGACTCGCATAGAGGCCCAGCAACATCATAGACCTCTTTCTCCACCTCATTAAGTCTGTTTGCAACGACTATTGGATGATATGAACCATACATTGCTGGTCTAATCAGCGTATTAAAGCCGGCATCTACGCCAATAAACTTCTTGAAGGGTGTAATCTTTACGGTATTAACTCTAGTTAGGAGCACACCAGCGTCGCAGACTATAAATCGGCCTGGTTCAATACAGAAGTCGGGTTCGCCTAAATCATATTCTCTAACTCTATCTTTAAATAGGCTGAGCATATTGCTTGCAAATCTGTCTAGGTTCAATGGTTTTTCATCAGGCTTATATGGGACACCTAACCCGCCGCCGAAATCTATAAACTCGAATGTTATGTTGAGCTGCCTCCTGACGTTATATGCTATTTTAAGGAGCTTCTCAGCGGCTAAGAGAAATGGCTCAACATCTAGAATCCCTGAACCAATATGCATGTGTATTCCAAACCTTTCAATTCCAGCATCCCTAGCTATTCTATATGCGTTTATAACATCAGATTCCCATATACCAAACTTGGAGTTTCTTCCAGCCGTAATTACGTGTTCATGATGCCCTGCCCCAATTTCCGGGTTAACCCTAACAGAAAGTATTTTAGGGACATAGAACTTAAGCAGCCTAGTTAGTTGGGAAATGGAGTCAATGTTAATCGTTACATCAGCTTTTACGAGAAAATCAAGTTCATCATTTCTAACGCTTGTTCCAGTGAAAAGTATTCTATCTGGTTGGAAGCCAGCTTTTAATGCTAAAAAAACCTCTCCTGGACTTACCGCATCAATATAAGCTCCCTCTATTTCTAGAACCCTCAAGACTGCTAGGCTCGTGTTTGCCTTAGCGGAGTAGTAGACTCTAACCTTACTATAGTACTCTAAAAGCTTATTTTTTAGCCTTTGGAAGTTTTCGCGTATGCGGTTCTCACTTAGCACGTAAAGCGGTGTATCGAATTCTTCAGCAAGCTTCATCGATGAAACGCCATCAACATATAACACTCCATTTCTATTCTCTAGGAAAGAATGCGGTAAAAATGCTACATTCATAATCTATTCCTCGGGGAAAATAGTTAAATGTAGCCTTTAGCGACAATCAGCTCCGCGCTTAATATGCCAGCTCCAGCAGCGCCTCTAATAGTGTTATGACCTAAACATAGGTATTTAATTGACATAACCGCGTCGCTTCTTATTCGACCAACAACCACACTCATACCTCTACCAGAATCCCTGTCGAGTCTAGGCTGCGGTCTATCGATTTCATCCCTAACAATTATTGGCTTCTCTGGAGCACTTGGTAGCTTAAGTATTTGTGGTTCGCCAACAAAGTTTCTAAATGCCTCTTTAACCTCCTCAACACTTGGCTTTTCCTCTAAATCCACATAGACGGCTTCTAAATGGCCATCTTTAACGTTAACCCTATTGCAGCTTGCGCTGATAGCTATGTTCGACGGCTTAACCCTTTCGCCATCAAACTCTCCGAGAATCTTTTTAGTTTCAGTTTCAATTTTCTCTTCCTCCCTAGCGATATATGGGATAACGTTGTCAATTATATCTAGAGAGGGGACCCCTGGATACCCAGCTCCACTCAAAGCCTGCATTGTCGTAACAATGACTCTTTTTAAGCCAAACTTCGTTAAGGGTTTTAATGTTAGGGCTAATTGTATCGTTGAACAGTTTGGATCAGTCGATATAAAGCCGCTCCAGCCCCGCCTGCGCTTCTGTATCGATATTAACTCAAGCTGCTCTGGGTTAACCTCAGGTATAAGCAGCGGGACATCCTCATCCATCCTATGGGCAGCAGCCTTGCTTAGCACTGGAAATTCTCTGGCGAAGATCTCTTCTATGGGGCCAGCTATGTCGCCGGGGAGAGCGGAGAATATTAAGTCTACATCCCCAGCCTCTTTAACATCTTTAAGACCTGTATTGACAACAGTTATTTCACTCACTTCCTTCGGCATTTCAGACTCTAAACGCCATATGCATGCATCCCTATACTTCTTGCCAGCTGAACGCTCAGAGGCTGCCAGAACCGATATTTCAAACCACGGATGCTTCTCTAGGAGCTGAATGAACCTCTGCCCGACGGCGCCAGTTGCAGCCAATATTGCTACACTTCTACGCTTCAAGCGCATCCCTCACAACCATAATAGCCTCGTTAATTTTGTCACCATTAACAAATATGTTTATCGTCGCTTTACTCGTAGTGACCTCAATAATGTTTATGCCTTTAGACGCCAACGCACCAGCTATCTTCGCAACCCAGCCCGGTGAATCAATGAAAACTGGATGTGAAACCTCGATGAGGCCGACGTTATTTAGGCAACTCAGAGCCTTGACAAAACTTAGGCTATGCAGTTTATTCATTAACCCCTTTAAGTCTCCAGTTGAAACGAAAACTGTAACAGAAAATCTTCCAGTGCTAACTCCGAGGATCTTGCTTCCAGCGAAGCATGAAAATATTTGGCTTAAATTCTCCGGGTTTATATTGCAGATTAAGCTTATGGAGGCAAGGTTTCTCTCTTCCCCAACCTCAAATGAATTTGAGTTGAAAACTCCCACTATTTCTGTCCCAGAAGATCTCAGATTGCCAGAGGAAAAGCTAACAACTCTTAGCCTTTGGCCTGGAAGCTTGTATTTTAAGGCTTCAGCTTTAATGATTTTTGCGCCTCCATGAGCCAAGGCAAACATTTCATGAATGCCAACTCTATCTAGGGTGCGGGGGCTCTCAACTATTTTTGGATCAGCTGATAAAACCCCTTCAGTCTCCTTGACAAGTATGATTTCCTCAGCCTTTAAGCAATTTGCTAGCACCATGGCGGTTGTATCGCTTCCACCCCTTCCAAGAGTCGTTACATTTCCATTTTTATCCTCTCCAAGAAAGCCGCATACGACCACTATTTTCCCGGCAGATAGAAGTGGCTCAATATATTTTTGGACACGTAAACTGGTCTCCCTCATATCTGGTTTAGCATCTCTAAAGCTTGAATCCGTGATTATAGGCCACTTCTCGCGGCCCGGTTCAAGATAAACTGCTTCTGCGCCAAGTGCCTTCAAGGCTGCGCAGAAGATCCGCGCGCTTGTCCGCTCACCCATTGAGACTATATCGGCATAATCTTTGTCGCTTACGTTCCCCAGATGAGAGATTATGTTAATGAAGTTGTCTGTTGTGTTACCTATAGCTGAGACTACTACAACAGTTTCCTTGAAGCCAGCTTTTAACACCATCTCGGCGGCTTTCTTAATTCTTTCCGCTGTAGCTAAGTCTGCTCCGCCAAACTTTACGATGACTCTACCGTTAACTAGGGACATATATCTCCCTAGGATAGCCCTAGGACGTCATCCATATTATAAATTCCCGGCTTATCCTGCTTATAAATCCACTCTGCAGCATATAATGCTCCCTGCGCAAAAACGCTTCTGGAGAAAGCTGTATGTTCGATGCGTATCATTTCATATGGACCTGCTATGATTACTTCGTGAACTCCAGGTATGCCGCCCGCCCTCACAGCCAATATCTCCATCTCTCCAGGCTTTCTGGGATTTAAGCCTTCACGGCCATATGATATACTCGTGTAACCTCTGGTCTCCGAGATTATCTCGCTAATCTTTTTTGCGGTTCCACTCGGCGCATCCCTTTTACCCGAATGATGCATCTCAACAATGCTGACATCATAATCTGCTGGAAAAACCTTCGTCATCCGTAAAAGCTTGAAAAGTATATTTACGCCTATAGCGAAGTTCGGCGAGAAAACTGCTGGAACCTTATTTGAAACAGCCTCCCTAATCTTTCTCATCTGTTCCTCACTGAAGCCCGTCGTCCCCATAACTATCCTCTTACCTAATTCAGCAACAACTGGCAGATTAGAAACTTCAGCTTCCGGAGTAGTAAACGTTACGTATACATCAGCTTCTTTAACCGCTTCAGGCATTCTTGACGGATCAACAATCTTAATGTTTAGGTCACATATTCCCGCATCTCTCAAAGTTTTATCTACGTTTGGATCCGTTTTAGCCGCGACTGCGCCGACTATTTTGAAGCCCCTTGCAATAGCTTCCCTAACGAGTACGCTGCCCATCCTTCCAGTTGCGCCGGCAACACACAACCTAATATTGTTCATAGGCTAAGCCCTTCCAGAAGCGCTCCTCATATAAACGTTCACTTAAATCTACATCGAAGAAGTCTTCTATTGGCTTGAGGATCTCAGGGTTCTTTTCATAGACTGTTCTAGCAGTATTCAAGATGACCTGTAAGCCTTTCTTAGTAATCTTTCCAAGTGGGCGTCTGCATGGACCCGAAGGCATACCCAAGATGCTCATAAGAGTTTTATATGGAAGCGGGTTTCTAGCTCTACATGAAACTGCACCATACGGTGTTTCCTCCTCAGTCCTAACTGTCACAATAGAGAATAGGGGCTTTAAGGCATCAAGAAGACCCGCCGCCTCCTCACTATTCTTCTCAAGAATAGCTCTCGTAAATCTCTCGGTTGCCCCAGGCGCAACGTTCGACGTCACAGAGATCACACCGCTTCCGCGAATCTCCGGGCTAACCATCATCTCATATGTTTTATCATCATCTCCAGACAATATGTCAAAATCGTCTCCGCAAAGCTTCCTAGTCAACTTCATATTTTCAATGTTTCCAGTGGCCTCCTTAACCGCCCTAACGTTCTTGAACTTCGAGTGGAGTATTGCTAAGTCCTGTGGTAAAAGTTGCGTTCCGGTTCTACCCGGTATAACATAGGGTATCACTTGGACATCTGGAAAAATGTTTGCAATAGGCTCAACGTATTCTCGTCTTATCTCTAGAGAACTTGGTCCATTATAATATGGGTCTACGAGAAGAATACATCTAACGCCAAAATCGTAAACCTCCTTCGTCATTTTAATAGTTTTCTCAGTACAGTTGCTTCCAGTTCCAGCTATGACAACACATTTGTCACCAGCTACTTCGAAGACTTCTTTAATAATGGCGATACTTTCCTCATGAGTTAACGTTGGGCTTTCACCAGTTGTTCCGACAGCTAATAGTCCACTTACACCCTCCTCAACCTGGAACTCAACAAGCCTTCTTAAGCCCTCAAAATCAACATCAAAGTTGCTCTTCGTAGGAGTTATTAGAGCCGTATAACACCCTTCAAACCTCTTCACTCTCACTTTCAATACCTCCTTAAAGTAATTTTTGTGACGGTGACTTTCTATTTATGTTTTTCGTCTCCATATTACGAAAAACGTAAAAAATTCAAAGAATATAACATTATTTCATATTCCACTGTGAGATATTTTTAATATGCGTCACCGTACCTGGAAAACCTAGCTTTTCATAAGTCTCTTCAGTCCATCTATACTCCTTTGGCCTTGGTCCCAAGAATACTATGTTTGTAGGCCAAAGTGCTCCAGCTAAGTAGGGTAAATCAGTATATTTTAGGCAGTTAAGCATCTCTATTGGTCGGTCGGTTCCATCTGGATTTGAGGGAGCTAGTTGGGTTGGCGGAGGATTATGCAGTATCACTGCTGACAGACCCTCTTTAAGTAGAGCAGTATAGAGGACTACCGCAGCCATCTCTCCACTCCCCATGAGGGCAATTCTATCTTTATCAACCCAGCCAAGGGATGATAGGGCTTCAATTGAACGAATTGCATCGTAAACTCTCATGCTTGCTATTGTTCTACCAATGAGCATGGCCGCTCGTCTAATGAACCATTGAAAATCTGGAGACCATGATGTCTCCCCTATACCTCTCACCTCAACAATAGCCCTCGCCCAGGAGGGGTTTAAACCACTAAGCATCTCGTCTCCAAAATATAGGTTTCTAGAGTTTCTGGCAAAAAAGACCAGTAGCGGTAGCGGCTCCTGAGCCTTAGCAGGCCTAATAACATGAATATGTAGTCTCCATGGCTCCTCGGGCGTATATCCTATTCTGTAACCTAGCCAAGGTAAACTCTCCCTCACAGACTCGATCTCAACCCTTAAATCGCATTGTTCTTTCGGGAAAGCGGTAAATGTCTTTTCAAGCAGAATATTTTTGAGCCACTGCTTATATCTGCGCAAATCCTCCGGGTTTTCGATTTTAGGCGGCTCAGCTCTTTTAATAAACCATTCGTGCACAGTATATACTCTTTCATCTTCCGGGGGGCTTCCATCAAACACTCTTAATTTCTCGTATGGCTCTTGTCTCTCAGGGCTCTCGTCTATGTCGCCAACCTCCTCAAGAGATGCATCAACACCCTTTAAATGCTTCAAAAACCAGCAGAAAATCTTTCGTCTAGAGATTTCATGATAAGCATGGCCTCCTGGAGTTTCTACAAGCATTATATTCTCCGGAGCGCCGAGAAGAGCATATAGTTTCTTGAGCTTATTGTATATTAATCTAACAGATTCTATATCGAAAATCCAGTCTCTTTCCCCCGATGCTATTAAAAGCGGTCGAGGTGCTATTAACGCCCCTACATCTGTTAGATCCCACATATAATTGTTTATCCAGAACATACAGTCGCAGTGGCCCTCTACAGTACGCTTTACCACTTGTGAGGCAATTGTCGCAGTTCCGCAGACTGGCGCAGATGCTTTAACCCTCCCATCTACTGCCGCAGTAAACCAGCTCATAGCTCCGCCGCCAGAAATTCCCGTTACCCCTATGCAGCGTGGATCTACATCATCTCTTGACTGTAAGAGATCTATTGCCCTAATAGCATTCCAAACCTCAACTCCAGCTGGAGTGTATCCCAAGCTATACCAGTGGAAGAAGCCGTAGTGGTACACTCCATGGTGTATGCCTGGAACTTCACCTTTCTGTATAGTTTCAATTATTAATGTTATGAAGCCTAGTTGGGTGAATTTGCGGGCGTGGGCTTGATAATGATATAGTTGGTCACGGGAGTGCCCGCATAAATATATTACGGCTGGGCTAGGCTGCCTTAATCCCTTTGGAATATAAAGGTTTCCAGCGACGTAAAGTTTGGGCAGACTCTCAAAAAATATTTTTTCAATCCTATAATCATCCCTTTCCAAGACGCCTGTAACTTTAACATTGGGCGGCGTCCTATCTCCGTGATCCTCGCTCCAATACTCCTCTAACCCAAGCATCTCAACAAATTTTTTTCTTCTAACCTTCTCTGTTTCAATCCACCAGTTCTGTGACCTAAGATCCGCTAATGATTTTTCAGTTGTCTTCACGGCTTCTCTACAAAGGTAGGAAAAAATATTCATTTTTATCACCCAGATTAAGACCTTGTTCAATATTAATGGATTGGGAATATTTACATTTTTTTAATTTATCATCTGGCGCATCAATTTCAATCAACTATATTGCCTACAGATTTAGTTCTTACGATTTTCGCAAAACGTTTTTACTTGAGGAAGTAAAACAGTATATTTGTGGACGAAATAGATCTAAAAATATTACACATATTGAAGGAAGATGCTAGAACCAAGTATGTGGATATAGCTCGGATAGTTGGTTTAACAGAGGGAGCTGTAAGGAGAAGGATAAAGCATCTTAAAAAAAATGGAATAATAAGAAGGTTTACTATTGAGACAAGCATTGAACTGGAAGGGATAGTTTTAGTTGAGACGGAAACAGCTAAAACAAAGGAAGTTACCGAAAAGATAAAGAAGATCGCAAACAGAGTCTTCGAAATTTCAGGGGAGCATGATATAGCTGCTTTAATTCAAGCTTTCACCATTGAAGAGTTAAACAGTAAAATAGATGAGATAAGGAAAATTCCATGGGTTCTGAATACAAAAACTCTCATAAAACTTAAAGATTAGCTGATGTTGAAAACTAAATGGCTTTGAGAGCACGGTACATTCTTTCATAGGCCTTCTCAAAGTCCTCGTCTCTAGAAAGCATCCCGCGGACCTCGCTATATATTTCCGTAAAGGCATCGAAATCCCCCTCCTTAATGATGCTTCTTAGCTTATCGGCTTTCAACATAAATTTATCCAGATACTTAATTGTGTATTCATTATTCATTTGTATTGATGCATAGAGGGCAGGATCCTCGCACATAACAGCCTCACTTATAACTGCTTGTAATGTAAATGTAGTTCCACCTAAGCGTTTAAGTACATTTATATTTTCCTCGCCGATAATTGATGCAAAGACTATGTTTATGAAATGTGTTAAGGCTAGCGTTAAAGCCATAACCCTGTCATGTAGATCGCAGTCAACTAAAATTATTTTGGCTTCAGGGAAAATTTTCTTCGCCAGCTCTTCTTCGAGCAGCGGGTCAATAACCGGTATCAATGCAATCTTCTCGCCGACCATCCCTCTGGCTCCTGACCCAAAGAGTGGATGCAGAGATAGAGTTTTCACGCCGCATTTAGCAATATTTTTCAAGACTGGAATAATTCTTGACTTTAGCGAAGCTATTTCCGCAAGTACTGTGCACTCGCTTAGCTCCGGCGCTATCTCAACTAAAACTTTCGGTGTTACATCGATTGGCGTTGAAATCAAAATGATGTCAGCTCTCTTCGCTGCTTCAACATTGCTTGCAGCCATTTTCACATTCATTGACTTAGCAATTTCTCCCACCTTATCTACATTTATATCCGATATAATAACTTCGTGGCCATGTTCAAGAAAGTATCTCGCAAACCATACGCCCATCTTGCCGGCTCCGCCAATTACAGCAATAAGCATTCTTGAAGCCTCCACATAAGTTTATGAGATTTATCTTGACTTCATTATTTCCCGCTGTACACGCTTAGATTCCTCAAGTAGCAAATTTAGAAGCTTAAGCGAGAAATCCACGTTCACATTATATTTCTTGCTTAAGTCTATAACTCTCGCCTTCAAGTCGTCCTCGACTAATGGATCTTCAACCGGCATATTATTTCTAGCCTTTATCTCACCGATTTTCCTCACCAGAGAGAGCCTCCTACTAGATAAACGGATTATTTCAAGGGTTATTCTGGCAACCTCTTCTCTAAGCACTTTAAGCTCCTCTAAGCTCAATTTTCTCCCTCGAGAAAATATATGCTACGTTTATGTAAAAGCTTTTCAAGAATAATATTAAGATAACATTTAATTGAAGCCAAACTATGTTTATAGCATGCTTGGAGGATAAACACATGCATCTACTGAATTTTAAGGGTTTGTCTGGAGAGCAAATAGAGGAGATTGTTGATAAAGGTATGGAAGTAAAGTATAATCCATCTGAGTACCGCGACGCCCTAAATGGGAAGAGCCTAGCTATGATATTTCAGAAGACCTCGACTAGAACTAGGGTCTCGTTTGAGGTTGCCATGACTCAGATGGGTGGACACGCAATATATTTAGACTGGAGGGCAACAAACTTTACTTTAGCAGACATATATGATGAAACCCAATATTTATCGCGGAACGTCGATTGCATACTAGCTCGGCTATTAAGGCATTCAGACCTTCAAGTTATGGCTAAGGCGTCAAGAGTCCCAGTGATAAATGGATGCGACGAGAAGTATCATCCAACTCAGATTATAGCTGACCTCATAACGATGAAGGATAAGAAGGGAACTTTAAGGGGCGTTAAACTGGTATATGTCGGCGTACATAATAACGTATGTAACTCTCTGATCGAGGCTTGCGTTAAGGTTGGCGTTGAGATAACAACTGTAACTCCAATTCTTAATGAGCCATCAAGGGATGATGAACTTCTAGAGGAGGCTAGGAAAACTGGTTTATGGAAGGCGACGCTAAATTTGAGGGAGGCAATTAAGGACGCTGACTTCGTTTATACAGATACTTGGGTTGACATGGAATTCTTCTTAGATTCAAGATATGCTGAGGAAAAAGAGAAGCGCATGAAGACCATGATGCCATATCAGATAAATAGGGAGAATATGGCTGGAAGCAGCGCGTGGATAATGCATGACATGCCAATACATCGGGGATATGAGATAAGTCCAGAAATGATTGAGGATCCAAGGTCAATAATATATGAGCAGAGCGAGAACAGGTTATATTCAGCGAAGGCAGTGCTACTTAAGCTGCTCGGCAAATAGTGGTTGGGCCTAGGGCGCGTCCAAAAATTGGCTATTATCCTAACTGAGCCATTATTTCTCCATGCATTGATGGCTGGTCTAGGCCTCATCCTCCTTTCGCGGCCCACGGCCTCGTCCCTTCAATCCATGGACAATAATGAATTTTTGGACACGCTCATGGGCCCAGGGCGTGTCCAACTTATTTATAGATCCATCTCACTATGATTTTTAGGCAGTATATTATGATTCTTAGGAGTATTCTTGTTTCTGTTGACTTCTTCGTTTTTATTCTGTCTCCGAATTCTACTGTTAGTGCTCCGAATATTCCCCCTCCAACGCTTCTATAAGCGTATAATGATTCAACGTATGCTCTGTCTCTTATCCTTGCTCCGTATCCCCTTGGGCTTGTTAAGCCCCTCTTCACCATTTAGCCTTTGGATACTATTGTGTTCAACACGGGTTTAGCGTCGAATGCCCCATCACCAAACATGAGCCCTCAGGTATGCCTCTGACAAACTCCACCTCAGAACCTGTCAGCTGGGCATGTACTGGGAATAGTGTGCTGCCACCCCTAACATTAATGAATAGCTCATGCAGCCCCCTCACCCAGTCAGCGAATTTAGTAGAGTCTATTATTGAGTAGTCGTATTCTATGG
>Ga0105158_1000162_pt1 | contig 30352 bp, 37 predicted proteins | sample LHCtaG_FD_81567 | JGI IMG/M metagenome (GOLD analysis project Ga0105158, IMG submission 81567) | Hot spring microbial communities from Little Hot Creek, USA to study Microbial Dark Matter (Phase II) - LHC4sed_matched | ecosystem: Environmental > Aquatic > Thermal springs > Hot (42-90C) >...
CAGATCAGAGTCCCCCTCAGCTCGCTTATCGAAGTCCTGAAAACGTTCATAGAAAGAGGGGTTACACGGGCGGAAACTTCAAATAGTGTGGGACAGGAAAAGTGGGGGGCCGGTAGCTCAGCCCGGTAGAGCGGCGGCGGGCTGCTGGACGCCCTGTCGAAGCTTTTAACCCGTAGGACCCGGGTTCAAGTCCCGGCCGGCCCGCCAAAAGGGAAATAAAAGCCTTAGCTCCCACTCTTGAAACTGGGATGAAGAATCAGAGTTACCTGGAGCGGTGACAGGAGGGCATTTGTCGGACCGCGCGGAACCTAGTTCTTGACCGCGACTATGCCGTAACCCTCGATCACCCTTTCCACAGTGAAACCCGCTCTGCGAAGCCTCTGAGCCACACCCTTCGCGAGATTCAAGCCTCTGTGCTTACCGGGGGCACCTGTGTAGTGGAAGATACGTGCACCTTTCCTCATCACTCTGTGCAGCTTGAGATAGAACTCGAGACTGTAGAGCTCGCCTGCGAGCGCAAACGTCGGCGGGTCATGTATGACGTTGTCGAAGCTCTCGTCCTCTAGCTGGTCTAACACCTCGAAAGCATCACCAAGGATTATCTCAGCCCTTTCGAGAAGGGCTGAAAAAGGGTTGTGCTCGGCGATCCAAAGGACGTTCTCGTCCCTCTCTACAGTCACGACACTAGCGCCGCGCAGAAGGCTCTGGCAGGCTGTGTAGCCAAGCCCGGTGCACACATCAAGCACGCGCGCGCCCCTTCTTACCCCGGCTAGCTCGACCTTCCTCCTCGCATCACTGAGGGGGTCTGTTCCCACTATGTTGTGCATGTGAATACCGTTGATCTCAAGCGTAGGTGCTACTTTCTCGCCTAAGTAGCGGAGCTTGTAGTAGCTCCGCTCCCTCACCTCCAGGAAGTAAGCGCCCTCGGGACCGGCGTAGAGGAGCTTGTCCGACCCCACCAGCCGCGCTAGCACCTCAGTCGCAACCTCAATCCTCCCATGCTCGAGGAGAAGCTCTGAACGCGGAGGATTAACACACGCCGTGATAGTTTTGAGGCCGAAGTTCACGGGGACCTGGAGGCAGCCCTGGCTTGCGAGAAGAAGCTCCGCAGTCTTCGGGGTAATTACAACCCCCCTGCGCGGAGTGAAGCTGTACCTCTCCATGGCTGAACTGCGTAGGAAAAGCATGGCATGGTGCGGGGGCCGGGATTCGAACCCGGGCAGGCCAACGCCAGCGGAGGTCTGACGCACACGCGGCCTCAGTCCGCCCCCTTTGACCTAGCTCGGGCACCCCCGCTGCTCCTTCTAGCGAAAAGGAGGGATTTAAGAATTTCCCCGCGGGATGATGCGCCACCTCCTCAGCGCAACAGCTTTTTGCCAAGCCCAAGCAAGAGCAGCACCTCGACCACGCGTGCCGTCACCTTTCTGGTTTAACAGACAGCTATAAGTGCTACAGCAAGCAGCCGCCGCGGCATCTCACTCGGGCAGGTTCTTCGGAAAAGCTCCCACGAGCTCGACAAAGTCTTTCACAATGATTAAGTGATCTAATCAAGTGATTAAGCATGCATTATAGCGAGTACCCACCAAAAGACATCCGTCTAACGTACAGCGTGGTGAACCTTAGTAGGTCTCACCTCCACGTAGAAGGCCCTCTGCCAGCCAGCACTTCTCAGCCGCTCGTCGACAGCAAACAGGACACCGTGCGTTGCGGAACCTAAGGCTACGCATATCACCCTCCTACCGCTCATCAGGGCAAGCGCCAGAACGAGGGGCCCTGCGCGTCGACTGCGCACTGATGATCGTAGCCTTAGGACGAGCCTGCGGAGCCTTTCCCCTCTGCTCAGAGGAGCTACCTCCCGCAGTGTCTCGTAGAGCTGTTCAAAGTAATGGGAGTAGTCCCCTCTTGGGTGCACGTGCGCCAGCCCGGCCACCTGCAGGTCGAGCAGCGCCACCTCCTCATCCTTGTTTACAAAGTATACCCCAACTCCTCTGAGACTGCGCACCCTCAAGTGAAACCCCTAGTAGCGGTACGCCGCGCTTTAAAAGGGCTACGGCAAGTACGCAGGGAGCCGAGCACCGGTAGAGGTGAGCTAGAATAAATGAGGGGGGCTTCCTCGCAGGCGTTCGCAGACTTGAGGGGCACAAACCTTTAAAACCCTACTATATTTCTGAGTTCAATGAAGCCCGGTGGTGTAGCGGCCAAGCATGGCGGGCTCTGGCCCCGCAGATCCGGGGTTCGAATCCCCGCCGGGCTACCAGTTTTCCCGAACATCCTGCTTTACTCTCTACCCATGTAGAGTCTGTTCTATGCCGAGCGTCCTGCTTCCATAGCCGCATAGGTCGCTGAGTTAAAAAAGCGAAAACCTGGAAGGAGGAGGATTTGCACGATATCGTTTTTCCTCAGCCGCCTCCTAATACAAAAGGGTAGGGTGTGGTGCGGCCGCCGGGATTCGAACCCGGGATCTGCGGCGTGGAAGGCCGCCATCCTACCAGGCTAGACTACGGCCGCCCAGAACTGGGACTCCCCAGGGGCTTTAAATATTTCCCGCGCGCACGAGACGCAAGGTGGGGAGGGAGAATTAAGCGTGTTAAACTTTCAGCATGGTTCTCTCCCGACATTAAACCCGTAGCGGGACTGTGGCAGAGCTCTTGGTACCTCGAGCTGGCCCCCGTCCAGCCTTCGGGCAGCTGATGATGATCGCTTCTCAGCGGGCGAGAGGAACGCGCGGGCGCCTGCGTGTCGCTAAACCTAATTACGCGCCGCTCCTGTGATCCGTGTGCGTAAAGAAGAACTCGCGGATAAGCACTACCACCTGGTGAAATCACGGCGTGCGAGGGAGGCGTTGTCGTACTCCTGGGGTTTTCTGGTGTTCGAAGAACCTCCTGAGTCGGTAAGCTTGGTGAGACTTCTTGTAGGAAACTCTAGACCGCTGGTGGTCGTCGGTGATGAAGCTAGCAGGAGCTTCTCTCGGTACTACCGGTGGGATGTAGCAGTCGTGGACTTCAGGAGCAGGCGGGCGGCACTGGAGTGGAACCCAGCCCGCCCTGGCGTCGTCCTGGAGTGTGAAAATCCACCTTCAAGCATCTCTAGCAGCTGCGTGAGGGCGCTGAAGGATGCGCTGACCGCATGGGAGAAAGAAGGCCAGGTTATGGTGGTGGTCAAGGGTGAGGAGGACCTGCTATCGTTGCCCGCAATTCTCCTATGCCCTGACAGAGGGTGGGTTGTCTACGGCAACTGGAAGGGCTTTCTCAGCGTCATCCCCTGCACGCCCCTCTTCCGCAGCATTGCTAGGAGGCTCCTCCTCGAGTTCTTTGAGGAAGCTGAGAGCTCGCACTAGGTCGACATTTGCCTTTAAAGAGGAGACGGGGATCGCTGCCAGCCGCGCATACCTAGCAAGTGGAACCTCGGCTCCTTCAAGCTCGCCAGCCACGTAGACTACTGCCGCCGCGACGTTTCTCCGGCTTCTCCCTGTCAAGTGCTTCCTCGTGAGCGCGAGTAGCTCCTCGGCCCTCTGCAACAACCTCTCGCTGTTAATGCCCGAAAGGCCAGCGAGCACGCTCACGTACACCTTGAGCAGCAGCTCCCAGCTGTCGGCCACCACGCCCTCTTTCCTCAGGAAGGCAAGCGCGTTCAGAACATCGCCTAGCCTGACCCTGACCCCCCTTTTCCTCAGCTCATTCACGAGAGTCTTCAAGTTGGCCTTAGCATGCCTCTCCCGGCCTCTCAGGTAGGTAACCGCGAGAAGCAGAGCTGCTTTACGCACCTCCACCCCCTTCCTAGCGGCTGCCGCGGCGAAGCGCATGTAGTCACTGAGGATCACGCTGCACTCACGCTCACCCAGGTTCAGGGCGTACTTCAGGATAGCCAGCAGCCTCTTAGCCCTTAAGAGCGACTGCTCCCTGGCACCATAGCTCAGCCTCACCTGCAGCAGTTTCAGCGGCTGGGGGCCCGCCACGAAACTGCCGTGAACGACCCCGTCCAGCCTTGCCTCGCTGAGACGCTCCTCGTCCAACTCGCTCTCGAACACCACACCGTACACAGTGCCGCAAACCGGGCACACATAAACACCGCTATCCACTACTACCTGGCTGCCGCACCTCTCGCACTTCACGTGCGGGCACGCGCCGAGCGGAAATAAGTAGGGTGGTGACTACGCGGTGGAGGGGTCTCCGAGAAAGATTTTTAAACCTTTCGGCAGGGATCCCCAGCTTTAATCCCGTGTGCAGTGCTACTCGACAACGGGCATTGTTAGTGTGTGCCTAACACCGGGGATCTTCCTGATTCTCTCGACAACTATTGTGCGTAGCTCTTCGTCAGAGCTTCCAGCGACCTTCGCGATCACATCATACACTCCGTAGAGGAGATGTGCCTCCACCACGCCTTGCGTGCGTCTAAGCTCCTCCAGGACGGCTGTTTCCTTGCCTATGTCGCAGTTGATAAGCACGTAGGCGAGCCGCATACACATCTAGCTCGTAAACACAATACAAAAACATTCCTCTGCGAGACGCGCTGGCGCGTACAGGCATCACTTTTAAGAGTACTCTCTAGCAAGCACTGCGCATGAGCGGGGAAGCGTTTCCGCTGCTCAAGACATACACCCAGGAAGTCCGCCCTACTCTTTTCGGCAGGCAGTGCAGGCCGGAGGAGGGGCGGGTGGTGTTCGTCGGAGCCCCCTTTGATTCCACGACTTCGAGAATACCTGGTCAGAGACTAGCTCCGAGAAAGATTAGGGAGGCTTCGATGGAGCTCGAGACATTTGACCCGGTCACGGGAAGGGACTCGGAGGAGGCAGAGTACTGCGACGCTGGCGATATACCCCTAGTGGTCGACTACAGAGTACTCACCGAAATTCTGGGAAGTATCGCCCGCGAAGTCTTTGCTAGCGGTAAGATCCTAGCGGTGTGCGGTGGAGACCACTTTGTCACTTACCCCGCCGTAAAAGCGGCAACAGAGGTCTTCGGCAGGGTTCAGCTAGTAGTCTTCGATGCGCACTTAGACCTCAGGGATGAGTACCCACCACACTGCAAGTACTCTCACGCAACAGTGATGCGGAGACTAGTTGAAGAAAATGCACAGCTTCACGTAGTGTACTTTAAACCGAGAGCCTTCTCGAAGGAGGAATGGTCCTTTGCCTCCTCGCAAGAAAATATAGTCATCGCGGAGTCCACAGGAGATCTCCTGAGCGCGCTGAAAGAAGATTACAGGACTTACATATCTATAGACATCGACCACGTAGACCCCGCCTACGCCTCCGGGGTGGGAACCCCAGAGCCCCTAGGGAGAACACCGGAAGAGCTCATAGAAGCTGTAAAGACCTTAATCGAAAGGAGGAAAAACAAGATTGTGGGAATCGATATAGTCGAGGTGAACCCCCTCCTCGATCCCGCGAACACTACTTCAGCTCTCGCGGCTAAGCTCTGGGCCATAATACTGAGAGAGCTCTCCGCTATGTAATACGCGCGCGTCAAATCACATGACAAAAAACAATTTTTAGAAGAACAAGCTCTAGTAGATCTCCACCTCCACTCCGTAAGCACTGCCTTCCATGCTAACAATAACATCAATGTTGCTCAAGCCCTCGACTTTGCTTAGCGCGGAAACAAGGTCGCCCAGCTTGGTGAAGAGCTCGCTCGGAGACTCTCCGACGCCGCTAAGGCTGATCTTCACCTTACCCCCTTCAAGCTGCACATCGAGAGTATCGAAGCCTTTGAACATCGCCCGTACCTTCTTCTCGATATCGTTTCGCGTTAGCACAGTCACCTCAGCTTCCCGAAAGGAGATGCCGTGATAAAAAGCTAGCGCACAGAAGAACGCCTGAGAGCAGGTGCGCAGAATGGGGCCGCGGCCGGGATTCGAACCCGGGACCACCGGCTCCACAGGCCGGCGTGCTTCCAAAGGCTACACCACCGCGGCCTCACTTCAACGAAAGCAAAGGGGGTTAAAGGTTTTCGCGCTCGCGCGTGCAAAGCCTCGCCGATAAAAGCAGCAAGCCCGCGCACGGGTGTGCGCAAAACACAGATAGCAAGGCTTTAACCCCCTTGCACGACACGATTCATGCGCCGTGATGAGTTGAACCCGAAAAGAACGCCTGGATGTTTTAGGCCGTCGCTTCTGAGCGCCGTACCTTAAAGCTCTCCTTCCCACTCCTTGAGGAAGCGCTCCAGAAACTGCACCATGAACCTGTACCTCTCCTCAGCTATTCTCCTGGCGGGCTCTGTGTGGAGGGTATCCTTGACCTTCAGCAGCTTCTCGTAGAAGTGGTTGACCGCTGTAGCCGACCTCCCGTCATAGCGCGGCTTAGGCGGAACACCGGGATCGTAAAGGGGGGTGTTCGACCAGCCAGCTCTCGCGAAAACCCTGGCTATACCTACGGCTCCCAGCATGTCCAGCCTGTCCGCATCCTGCAGTATTCTGGCTTCGAGTGCTGTGGGGACGACTCCCTCCCTGAATCTATGTACCTCGATGCAGTAGGTGACTCTCTCGATCTTTTCCTCCGGGAAGCCCACCCTCTTGAGAATCTCCCGCGCTATCCTGGCCCCCTCCTTCGCGTGGTCCTCCACAAGCCCCTCATCTTCGTACGCTCTAGCCACATCATGCAGTAGCGCAGCAGCCCTGAGGGCGTCGAAGTCCACGGGCTCGCCGAGCTCCTGCGCGATCCTCACCGCTAGCTTGCAAACTCTCTCCGCGTGCGAGAAATCGTGATGCGGATGCTTGTAGTGCTTTCTAGCCTCCTCGCGTATCCTCTCAAAGACCTCCTCGCCGAGCACAGAGTGGTCAGCGCCTAGCGGGAGCTATTATGCCTTTTACCTGCCTGCGCATGCGCCAGTAGTGGTACTCGAGCGCTATGATCACGAGGAGCAGCACCAGTCCTACGGCGCCAATAACCAGCAGTACGAAGTCCCAGGTGCCAAGCACTATCTCCATACCTCTCCCGCATAATACCTATTACCAGGGTGAAGATATCGCTTATCTTGAGAAAAACCGATGATCCAAGAGCAGACAAGAGAGGTCATCCTGGTCAGGCTCGGCGAGGTGACTCTTAAGGGCAAAGCCAGGGACAGGTTTGAGAGGGTACTGTTGAGAAACATCAAGGAGGCGCTCGCAGCAGAGGGTATAAGTGCCCCCGTTGTAAGGGGGTACGGGAGGATATACGTCTACGCGGGGAGGGAGGCGCTGGAGCCTCTGAGAAGAGTCTTCGGGGTATGGTCTCTCTCCCCTGCAATCGAAATCTCCTTCAAGACGCTGGACGAGCTCCTAGAAGCTGCTGAGAGCTTCTTCAAAACTGCTGTGGCTGGGAAAAAGTTCGCGGTGAGGGCTAGGCGGGTGGGTGCGGAGGGTTTTACATCAATCGACCTGGAGAGACTCCTAGGCGCGAGACTCCTGCCGTACTCCTCCGGGGTGAATCTAAGTAGCCCTGAGGTAACCGCACACGTGGAAGTGCGCGGCAACAGGGCGTACTTTTTCACCGAGATCGTACCGGCGTACGGCGGCCTGCCCGTGGGGACGGAGGGCAGAGTCGTCGCCCTGATATCGGGAGGCTTCGATTCCGCGGTGGCCGCGTGGTACATGCTGAAGAGGGGGGCCGAGGTGCACTACCTGTTCTGCAACCTCGCGGGAGACCTCACGAAGCGGTACGTTCTGAGGGTGGCAAAAGTCCTGGCAGACAGGTGGAGCTACGGCTACAGGCCGAAGCTATATATTGTAGACTTCAGGCCTCTGATCTCCGAGCTGAGGAGGCGCGTGGACCCGGGAGTTCTCGGCGTGGTGCTGAAGAGGTATATGTACCGCGCTGCCGAGAAAGTAGCACGGAGAGTAGGCGCCTACGCTATAGTAACTGGAGAGAGCCTGGGGCAGGTGTCCTCTCAGACCCTGAAGAACCTCTATGCTATAGACTCTGCTGCCACAATGCCTGTTCTCAGACCCTTGATAGGCTTTGACAAGGAGGAGATAGTGAGGATGGCCCGGGAAATAGGGATTTACGAGGAGGCGTCGAGAGTTAAGGAGGTCTGCGGGGTCTTCTCGTCCCATCCGAGAACTGCCCGTACGCTCGAAGAGGCTCTTGTCAGCGAGAGCAAGATAGCGCCCCAGCTCCTGGAGAAGCTGCTGGCAGGCATAGAGGTCTACGACTTGAAGAACCTAGGCCCGGAAAGCCTTGAGACACCTGATGTGGACATAGACTTCGTTCCGGAGGGGGGCTTGGTGGTGGACGTGAGACCTCCTGAAAAGTACGCAGAGTGGCACATACCCGGCAGCATCAATATGAACGTGGAGGAGGTCTTCGAGCTGGTCGGCAGGGCTGCGGGGGGTAGGCCGATAGTGGTTGTCTGCGATGAAGGAGGGCTGAGCAGGGAGGTTGCGTACAGCCTCAGGCTGCTGGGCTATAGCGCTTACAGCTTAAAGGGGGGAGTGCGCAGGCTTCGCGAAAAAAGCGAAAGCTTAAGGAGGAGCTCCCAGGTCAGCTGAGAGGGTTCCTATTCTGATGCACTGCAGCGCGGCACGGGTAAAGGTTGTCGGCATTGTCCAGGGTGTGGGGTTCCGCCCTCATGTGTACAGGCTAGCCACGAGTCTGGGGCTGAGTGGCTATGTGAGAAACCTTGGAGGATCCGAGGTCGAGATCTGGGTCGAGGGAGCTGCTGAACAAGTACAGGAGTTCGTGAGAATTCTCAGGGAGAAGACGCCCCGGGCTGCTGAGATAGAGGAGATGGAGGTCAGCTGCGAGGAGCCGCGCGGCTACGCGGGATTCAGGATGGAGAGGAGTTCGGACGAGAAGGAAAAGATCTCCATGATCCCTCCGGACTTCGGCGTATGTGAGGACTGCCTGAAGGAGGTTCTAGACCCTGCTTCAAGGTGGTACTGCTACCCCTTTCACAGCTGTGCGTGGTGCGGCCCTAGGTTCTCTGTGATGTACAAGCCGCCCTATGACCGGGGTAACACCTCCTGGAGAGACTTCCCGCTATGCAGGAAGTGCCTGAGGGAGTACGAAGACGAGACAAACTTGCGGCGCTTCCACATTCAGGGGATTTCGTGCCCAGAGTGCGGTCCCAGGCTGTACCTAGTGGCGGATAACGGCGAGCCTGTTCCTGCAGCTGATCCACTGCGCGAAGCTGCTAGGCTCGTGGACGAGGGGTACATAGTCGCCGTGAAGGGTATCGGGGGCTTCCACCTAGCCTCGCTGGCCTCGGACGACGAAGTGTTGATGAAGCTCAGGGTGAGGAAGAGGAGGCCGAGGAAGCCTCTCGCGCTGATGGCGCTGGATGTGAGCACTGCCGAGAAGCTCGTGGAAGTGGACGAGAAAGCGAGGGAGCTTCTGGAGAGCCCGGCGAAGCCTATAGTAGTCCTGCCAAGGCGCACAGACAGCCCTGTGTCGGAGCTCGTGGCGCCCGGCTTGAGGAGCCTCGGCGTTATGCTCCCGTACACACCTCTGCACTACTTGCTGCTCCTAGAGACTAGGGACAAGTTCCTAGTGATGACCAGCGGCAACGAGAGCGGAGAACCCATAATTAGAGACGAGGAGGAGGCGCTGAGGAAGCTTAAAGGTGTGGCCGATTACTTCCTGCTGCACAACCGAAGAATAGTGAACAGAGTGGACGACAGTGTGGTAAGATTCACAGACGGGGAAGCGACATTCCTGCGGCGTAGCAGGGGCTACGCGCCGCGGTGGATCAGGCTGCCGCGCCCCGTGAAAAGGTGCGCTATCGCGGCAGGGGCTATGCTGATGAACACAGCGGCCGTAGCCACAGAGAACTACGTGATACCGACGCAGCACATCGGCGATGTCGAGAACATCGAGACTCTGGAATTCCTGGTTGAAGCCATCGAGTTCTTCGTCAAAGCCTATAACCTGAGGGTGAAGGAGAGCCTCGTAGTCGCGGACAAGCACCCCCTCTACCCCACCAGAGAGCTCGCCAGAGAGCTCGCGGAGAGGTGGCAGGCTGAATACGTGGAGGTTCAGCACCACGTCACGCACGTTGCGGCGCTGATGCTCGAGTACGGGCTCTCCGAGGCCTACGGTGTGGCCATTGACGGGGCTGGCTACGGCGACGACGGGCAGATCTGGGGCGGGGAGGTGATCTACGTCTCCGAAGACTCCAGCTACAGGCGCCTAGGCCACCTAGAGTACTTGCCCATGCCTGGAGGGGATAGAGCTACGCACTACCCCGCTAGGATGCTGCTCGGCGCACTCGTGAAAACCTCGGGTCTAGAGGATGGGCTCTCCATCTTCCTCAAGGGAAGATACCACGAGCTGCTGCCAGGAGGGCTTGTGGAGGCAACGCTCGCTGCTCGGCAAGCCGAGAACTCTCCGAGAACATCGAGCGCTGGGCGCTTCCTGGACGCTGTGGCAGCAGCACTCCGCATCGCTCACGAAAGATCCTACGAGGGCGAGCCAGCGATCGTGCTCGAAGAGTACAGCTGGGGTGGAAGCTTCGTGGAGCTCCCGCTCGAGGTTGAAAACGGCACGGTTCTCACGGGCGAGTTCCTGCTGAAGCTAGCAGGGGGTGAACTCTCCTCGGTACACCCGAGAGACCTCGCACGCAGCGCGCAGCAAAGCCTGGGGAGGTGCCTGGGCCTCATAGCCAAGGAGCAGGGAGCTAGGAGAGTCGTCGTCTCGGGAGGGGCTGCTGTGAACAGCTACATAGTGAGGGGGCTGAGGGATGTTCTCGGGCGGGACAACGTCCTCATACCGCGGAAACTCCCGCCTGGGGATGGTGGCATTTCCTCGGGGCAGATCTTTTACTCGGTTCTCAGTGACCGCATCTGACAGCAAACGTTGCACGCGGTATTTTCTTGGCCCTTCCTGCCCGCCGCTCCCTCCCCGCCCCGAAGGGCGGGGATGTGGGAAAGTTTATCGAAGCCCCGTAGGGGTGACCATGATGACCGTCTACGCACTTAGCAGCTCGAACGGTCTTGCAGCTAGAGTCGGGAGGGCTATAGGCGACAAGGTCGTTCTCCTCGAGGAGAAAGAGTTCCCGGATGGGGAGAGCTACGTGAGAGTGCCCCAGCGCCCAGAGGGGCCCGCGATCCTAGTAGCCTCCCTCCATCCCCCGCAGGACAAGAACTTCGTGAAGCTCCTGCTTGCGCTGGAAGCCCTGTCTGCAACGAAACCAGAGGGATTGTTCGTGGTGGTACCCTACCTTGCTTACGCGAGGCAAGACAAAAGGTTCCTGGAGGGAGAGCCTATCAGCGTCAAGGTCGTGCTGAAGAGCATTGAAGCCGCTGGTGCTGCAGGCCTCGTCGTGGTCGACGCGCACAAACCCTCGGCCCTCAGCGAGCACCTGAGCATCCCCTTCAGGAACGCCCTACCTAGCAGAGAGATCGCAGAGTACTTCAAGGAGAGACTGAGGGACCCCCTGGTCCTAGCCCCTGACGCAGGCGCTCTGGAGAGGGCTAGGAGCGTGGCTGAACACCTGGGCGCTGACTACGACTACCTGGTGAAGGAGAGGGACAGGGTGACGGGCGAGGTAAGAGCCCAGCCGAAGAGCGTGAGCGTGCAGGGTAGAGACGTGCTCATCGTCGATGATATAATCAGCACCGGCGGCACCGTCGCGCTAGCAGCGAGCACTGCTCTTAAGCAGGGTGCCCTCAGAGTCTTCGCTGCGTGCACGCACGCCGTGATGGTGAAAGGGGCCTTAGACCTCATGCTGAGCAGCGGCGTGGAGGAAGTGATCGCGACCGACACTGTGCCATCCCCTGTCTCCCGAATCACCGCAGCGCCAGCAATCGTAGAAGCGTTAAAATCGCTCTTCGACGAGGCTCTGTAGGTGCGCGACATGCCGGGTGTGGACACGATCCAGTTCCTGGCAGATATGGTGAGGATACCCTCAATATCCCTCTTCTCCGACGACGGCAGCATCATCCGGAGGAACTACAGGGAGGTTACCGAGCTTATCGCCAAGACAGCCAAAGAGGCCGGTCTCCTGGTCGAGGTTGTCGACCTTCTAAGCGGAGAGATCCCCACGCTGCTGATTAGACTACCTGAGGCTCCGAATAGGCCTTCCCTGGCCTTCGTAACCCACTACGACGTAGTACCTGCTCGAGGACCCTGGCGGGTGGAGGACCGAGAGGTAGACCCATTCGAGCCCGTCGTCACGGAGGAGCGAGTTTACGGCAGAGGGGCCGCCGACGACAAGTCCGCGATAGCAGCTGTGCTGAGCGGGCTAGCAGAGCTCGTGGACGAGGCGGGGAAGCTGAGGTACAACCCTGTCCTCGTGGTGACCGGCGACGAGGAGGTCGGAGGCGCGGGGGTCAGAGCGCTGCTGCAGAGGGGCTACCGCTGGGACCGTGTGATAATCGTGGACTCCGGCTCCGAGTACGTGGGCGTGGGTGCCAGCGGCGTGGTAGCAGGGTGGATCAAGGTGAGGGGCAAGTCGGGCCACGCCGGTTACCCCTTTGAGGCAAGGAACGCTGCGGAGGACCTTGTCGAGCTCCTGCAAGCGCTCAGGGAGTTCAAGGAGCAGAGGGCTAGAAAGATCTCGAGCCTACCCGCCCCGCCAGGCAGCTCTGTGGCAAGGGTCTGGGGCAGGTTCTCTATAACCATTCTCAAGCTGCCCCCCTCTGAGCCCGAGAAGCACAACAGGATCCCAGGAGAGGCATGGGCGGGCTTCGACCTGCGGCTAATCCCCGAGGAGAGCCTGGAGGAGGCGCTCGGCGAGCTTTACTCGGCGTTCTCAGCAGCTGTAGCAAAGACTGGTGTCAACGCCTTCCTAGAGGTTTTCAGCGCGCAGCGTGGGTGGTTCACGAAGAACGAGGAGTTCAAGGCCGAGGTGCTAGAGGCCGCTAGGCGCGCTTACAGGGCCTGCGGCATGCAGGGTGAAGTCGGTGTGGCGGCCGAGCTCGGTGGTAACGACGGGACATTCTTTGACGAGTACGGCATGGACGTCGTAGCCTTCGGAACTATACGCAGCGGGACGAACATCCACTCAGAAGGGGAGTTCGTATACATCAAAGACGTCGAAATGTACAAGAGGTTCGTGAGAGAGCTTCTGCTAGGGTGAGCAACTCTGGAGGTCACGGTGAAGTACGTCTCGCTGTTCAGAGATATTGCTGCGAAAAAGGAGGAGAGCATCGAGCTGCCGGGCGGGGCTAGGTTGCGGGATCTCATCCGAGTGCTCTCCGAGAGGTACAGCGGCCTGGGAGAGTATCTGGAGAGGGGAGAGTTCGTCGCATTGGTAAACGGAAAGGTAGCGGAGCTGGAGGAGGAGCTACCGGACAACTCCGAGGTCGTAGTGATGCCCCCCATCTCAGGGGGTTGACGAAGCATGCACCTAGGAAAAACGACAGCTTTTCAAATACCGAGAGTTTTTCATAACTGTGAGCACCAACCCACGAAATCTACCCGATGCGAATTGCGGATTCAGAGATGAAATACGCCCCGGAGAGCTACTGGAGGAAGCCCTCTCCGCCCTAGGCGACGACGTGGGTGCAGTTGCCGTGTTTGTGGGCAGGGTGAAAGGTGTTGTTGAAGGTAAGCGTGTCGACTCCCTTGAGTACGAGGTTCTCGAACCGCAGGCGTCCCTTACCCTACAGAGGATATGCGAGGAGGAGGCGGAGAAACACGGCCTGGCAGGTGTCAGAGTATACCACAAAAGGGGGCTCGCGAGGGTTGGGGAGCCTGTGCTTTTCATAGCTGCTGCATCAAAGGGACGGCGCGAGGCTCTAGAGGCTCTCAGGGAGATACTCGAGCGGGTTAAGCACGAGGCCTTCGTCTGGAAGCTGGAAAGGCGGGAGGACGGGGAGTACTGGGTTCTCGGCGACTCTAAGCGGGTACCCCGAGGTCAGGCTTCTTCAGCTTCTCGACAACCCTGATCCCCTCTATTGCGGTTGTGGGGTACTGTCCTCTCTCATCCTTCTCGAGCGCCTTCACCATGTCCCAGATCGTCAGGAGAGCAATACTGGCTCCCGTTAGGGCTTCCATCTCCACTCCTGTCTTACCGCTTGACTTCACCGTGACAACCACCTCTAACCCCTCCTCCTCAACCTTGATACCCACATCTACCGCAGTGATGGGGATGGGGTGGCATAGTGGGATCAGCTCCCACGTTCTCTTCACAGCTAGGATGGCAGCTGCTTTAGCGACCGTGATGACGTCGCCCTTGGGCACCTCGCCCTCGAGTATCGCCTTGATGGTCTCTTTCTTGAGCCTGATGAAGCCCCTGGCTGTGGCCTCCCTGTATACCTCCGGCTTCTCCGTTACGTCGACCATCTTGACGCCGATTCTACCGCTCATACTCTCCCTTGAGGCACAGCGAGTAAAAAAAGTATTTTTCCGCGGCGCGCTAACCCCGCCTGATTATAGCTAGCGCGTGGCCGACCTCCGGTATCACCAGGCTCCGGAGGGCTCTTTCGACGGCTCTGGGAGATCCCGGTAGGGCGAAGACTAGCTTACCCCTCACTATGCCAGCCGTTGCAGAGGATAGGTAGGCTGCCGAGGAAACATCGAAAAAGCTAAGAAACCTCATTAAGTCGCCGAAACCTTCCAGCTCTTTCTCGAAGAGCGGCTTGAGCGTGGTTACAGTAACATCGCTTGGCGCCGGGCCGGTACCTCCCGAGAAAACTATCACGTCCACGTCCTCGCGCTCCGCGAGGTCCGCGAGAACTCTGAGTATGTGCCTGGGGCTGTCGGGTACAAGCTCGTAGTGCACAATGGGGTACCCCTTCTCGGAGAGAACCCTGACAGCCACCTGGAGCGACTCGTCATTAACGACCTCCCCCTTCCTCCGAGCGTTGTAGCGCGAGGTGCTGACGGTTACGAATGCGAACCTGACTTGGGCTGGAGCCGCTCTCTTGTGCTCCTCGTGTGGAAAGCTCATCAGGCGACTCAAACGCGCAAGCGTTTAAACCAGCCGCTTTGTCAGGCTCACGGGGTCGGTAAGTTGGAGGCGGGCGGCTACAGCGACGAGGTTGTGAAATGGATGGAGGAGAACGGAGTCAAAGTATTCTCCAGGGTGCGTGTGCGCCTGAGCGACGGAGTGGAGCTGAGGGGGATCGTGATGCCTCGACCCCGTGTTGGGGACAGAGAGGTGCTCGTCCTCAAGCTGGATAACGGCTATAACGTGGGTGTCCACGCGAGCCGTATAGCGGAGGTAGAGGTTCTGGGTGAATACTCCGCTGTGGAAGAAGAGCGGGGGAGTGCTACAAGGGTGAAAGAGGGGCTGCCTAGGGTCCACTTTCTGGGCACGGGAGGCACCATCGCCTCGCGGGTCGACTACGTGACCGGAGCTGTGTACCCCTACTTCTCAGCGGAGGAGATATACTCTATGATACCGGAACTCGAGGAGATCGCTGTAATCTCGGCGGAGACGCTCTTCAGCATCTTCAGCGAGGACATGACGCCGAGCCACTGGTCGCAGCTGGCGCAGCACGTCAAAAGGGTGTTTGAGGCTGAGGCTCCTTCAGGCATCGTAATCGCGCACGGCACAGACACCATGCACTACTCAGCCGCTGCGCTTGCATTCGCCGCCAGGAAGCTGCCTGGACCTGTGGTCTTCACTGGTGCCCAGCGCTCCTCGGACAGGCCTTCTAGCGATGCCGCAGTGAATGTAATAGGCGCTACCCTGGTGGCTGCGAGAGCCCCCTTCGCGGAGTCTGTCATAGCTATGCACGGTAGCCCCGACGACAGGATAGTTCTTGTGCACAGGGGGGTGCGGGCGAGGAAGATGCACTCAAGTAGGAGAGATGCCTTCATGAGTATCAACAGTCTCCCACTTGCACAAGTGGACGTGCCCTCCCGGGAGCTCAGGATGCTCCTCGGGGAGTACAAACCGAGAAGCGATGAGGTCGAGGTTTACCCTAAGTTCAGCGACGGGGTCGCTCTGGTGAAGTTCTACCCGGGCATGCCTGGGGATGTACTTGAGTTCTACAGGGAGAGTGGCTACAAGGGCTTGGTGCTGGAGGGCACGGGGCTTGGACACGTGCGCAGCGAGCTGGTGGGGGTTGTGAGGAGACTTGTTAGAGACGGGGTCATAGTGGTGATGACAACGCAGTGCCTGTGGGGGCGCGTGAACATGAACGTGTATAGGACAGGGGTGGAGCTGCTAGAGGCAGGAGTCGTGCCGGCTGAGGACATGCTGCCCGAAGCTGCCTTCGCTAAGCTGAGCTGGGTTCTCGGCCAGACAGAGGACGTTGAGGAGGCTAAGAGACTCTTCCGCGAGAACCTGGCCTACGAGACATCTAAGAGGACGGAGTACCTCGCGTACCCCGGAGCTATGTGGTGGGAGAGATGCAGGTAGCAGAGCTCCCGAAAATAAGATGCGGGTTAGAGATTCACCAGATGCTGGATACCGCCGAGAAGCTGTTCTGCTCCTGTCCCACCAAGCTGACACAGGAGCCCGGCGAGTTTAAGATCTGGAGAAGGCTTAGGCTCGCAAAGAGCGAAATGGGGGAGGTGGATCCCGCGGCGCTCTTCGAGTACGAGAAGGGTGTTAGCTACCTCTACGAGTGCTACAACTCCACCACGTGCCTGGTAGAAATGGACGAGGAACCTCCGCACGAGCTGAACCGTGAGGCTCTGGAGCTCGCGATCAAGTTCGCTTTGATGGTGGGCGCTCATGTCTTCGACGAGATACATGTCATGAGGAAAATCGTAATCGACGGCTCCAACACAACCGGCTTCCAGCGCACAGCACTTGTCGCCGTCGGCGGAAGCATCCAGGTGGGCAACAAGGTTGTGCCCATCCAGACGATCTGCCTCGAGGAGGATGCAGCGAGGAAGACCTCCGAGGATAAGAACTCGAGAACAATCACGTACAGACTCGACAGGCTCGGAACCCCGCTTATAGAGGTCGCCACGGCGCCCGTGATAAGCAGTCCCGAGGAGGCTAGGGAGGTCGCGCTCAGGATAGGGCTCCTTCTGCGCTCTCTGGGCCGCGTGAAGAGGGAGCTTGGCAGTATAAGGCAGGATCTCAACATCTCAGTTGAGGGGGGTGCAAAGATCGAGGTTAAGGGAGTGCAGTATCTGGACCTTATACCTAAGGTTGTCGCTTACGAGGCGCTCAGGCAGCGAAACCTGCTAGAGATCAGGGATGAACTAGCCAGGCGCGGTGTCACGCGAGAAGCTCTGGAGTTCAGGCCTGTAGACGTGACTCACATCTTCGCGGAGACAAAGTCGCGCATCGCCAGGCAGGCTATCTCCGCAGGAGGTGTTGCCATGGCACTGAAGCTTCCGGGCTTCAGGGGGCTATTGGGCCGCGAAATCCAGCCTGGGAGAAGACTCGGCACGGAGCTCGCTGATCGCGCGCGTTACTGGGCTGAAGTCGGTGGGCTCTTCCACAGCGACGAGCTACCCGGTTACGGAATCACAGAGAGGGAGGTCGAGGAGGTGAGGAGGATACTCGGCTGCGAGGAGCTCGATGCCTTCATCCTGGTGTTCGAGAACAGGGAGAAAGCCGAGGAAGCCCTCCGAGCCGCCTGGGAGAGAGCTTTGGAAGCGCTTCAGGGAGTGCCTGAGGAAACCCGGGCTGCAAATTCTGATGGCACAACCCGGTATATGCGGCCAAGGCCCGGGAGCGCGAGAATGTACCCGGAAACTGATGTGCGCTCCATAAGGATCACGCGGGAGTGGCTTGAGAAGCTGCGGAGCGAGCTGCCAGAGCCTCCTGAGAGGACCCTCGAGCGCTTAATAGAGAAATACTCACTGCCTCGGGATATAGCCTGGAAGCTCTTCGACGCGCAGCAACTCTACCTCTTCGAGGAGCTGGTCGAGAAGACGGGCGCATCACCGCTGCTCGTGGCCTCCACCCTCACAAACACCCTGGTGAGCTTGCGTAGGGAGGGCGTGCCTGTGGATAATATCACCGAGCAGCACCTTGTCTCCGTATTCGCTCAGGTGGCGCGAGGGGTTATGGCTAAGGAGGCTATCCCCGACGTGCTCAAACTCCTGGCGACCAACCCCACGATGACTGTGGAAGAGGCTTTAAAGTCCATAGGCGGCTCTCTAGCCGAGGAGGAAGTTAGGAGGATCGTGAGAGAAGTGATAGCAGAATATTCGGACTACGTGCGCGAGAGGGGTGAGAGAGCTTTCGGCAGAATAATGGGCCTGGTCATGGAGAAGGTGAGAGGTAGGGCTGATGGCAAGCTGGTCTCCGAGATCGTGCGTGAGGAGCTTCGGAAGATTACCTCCTAGCCCTTCTAGCCTTCCTGAGCTCTATGAGAGCTCTAGCTATCTTTTTTATGACCTCTGACTTCTTATCGCTGGATTTCACAATGATTCTTCCTGGCTGCTCGTACCAGTACGCGGGGTACCTCGCCTGCTCCTCGGCAACCACTTGAGCATAACCAGCTGCTCTCGCCGCCTCGACAAGCTCGCTGAGAGAGGGCCTTTCAACTGCGAGACTCAGGGGGACCTTCCTCCCCTTGCTCCTGGGATGTGCCGCATCGAAGTATGCAGGCCAGATTACATAGCCGTCCTTCTTCCTCAAAACATTCACCGGGGCAATACTAGCTGTAACACGCCGAGGTACTACTCGATGAGAACAGCGTTTAGTACGCCGTCTTGTCCAGGCCTGGAGGTTACAACAGCCTTGCCCAGGGAAGTTTGAACAATAGCACCCTTAGTCACTATGCCCCTCCTGGCAAGGTTCCTGTCTGCGGGGTTGTCCAGCAGCTTAATCACCTTGGTCTTCAAGGTTTTGCCCTCCTTAGGCACGTAGACGTTAGCCTCAGCGACTACCTTAAGTCTCACCTTCCTTCCGCCGCCCTTGGTTCGTATGACCTTCACTACGTTCTTCTCCCCGATTGCAGTGAGCGTGGGGTAGCGGCCCATCCAGTACTTCCGCTTCACTTTGACGTGCCTGCCCTTCACACCTCCAGTTATCTTCCTCAGATCATTGCCGTGGTAGACGCCCACGAGCACTCAACCCCCTCCACCCTCACTGCACGGTTTTTATTCGTTTCCCCGGTGCCGTGCTAGGCGCGCAAGCACTAAAAACATGAAGTCTCCTTTCCAAAGCTGTATGCTGGTCGAAAAACTCGGCAGAGTGAGGATAATCTTCAGCGAACGTGTTGAGGCAAAGACCTTCATGACCGGCTTCCACGGTGTGGGCCAGGTAGGATGGATAGCGACCAGGTATATAGTGGACAGCATCGGTGCTCGTAGAGTCGGGTTTGTAATCTCGCCCTACATGCAGCCTTTTGTGACCGTGAGAGAGGGGGTCGTCGCACCCTATGAGTTGTACTCTAGGGAAGACTTCCTCTTCTTTGTCGCGAATGTCCCACTCTCGCAGAAGGACATGAGCCTCGTGAGCCTAGCGCTCGCCGAAGAGGTGGTAAAGTTAGGGGTCGAGTGCTCGATACTCTTCGGCGGGCTAGACAGGAGGTTCGCATCGGAGGAGGGGGAGCTCCTAAGGGTTGCTCCGACGAGCAGATTCAGAGCTAAGTACAGCGAGAGGATAGAGAGGCTGAAAGTGATGGAGGAGGGGCTCGGCATCGTGGGGCCGCTGGCCTACATGCTCGCGTTCTACGAGGCCCATGAGCACCCCGCACTGGCGATACTCCCTTACGCAGCTGCGGACAGACCTGACCCGCTGGCCGCGAGCCGGGCAGTAGAAGTAGCAGGACAGCTCGTGGGTCTCAGGGTAGATGTCTCAAGGCTTGTAGAGGAGGCAGAGCTGCTGGAGAGAAGGTACGAGGAGCTTGAGAAAAGAGTGAGCGAGCTCATGCGGGAGCGGGAGCCGCCTGCCTATCACGTGTGAGATCGTGGAGAGTCTCCAATGCCGCGCGTATCCTAGCTGCTAGGGGCTTGGGGTTGCTGAGGGCTTCCTGGTAGTTTTCGACACCAATACCCAAGAAGAGCACCTCCTCTGCCGCCAGGCTCTCGGAAAGCTTCCTTACGAACCTCTCGGGAAGGGTGTAGTATACCAGTACTACACCCTTGTACCCTTTGTTCAGGATGTACCAGAGGACATCTGCCGCTATCTCGTCCATAGCTAACTCGAACACGTTCCGCGAAGCCTCGTACTGCGAGAGCGGATAGACGCCGTCGAGCTCCAGGGGTATTAGGGAGAAGGGGTACGATAGCACCGCTGCATCGCTCATCCGGAAGATGTCCGTGTCCTGCAGCATCAGCTCCTTGATAAGCCCCGCCCTTGTGAAGGGCTTCTGGGGCGTCTCCTCGAAGAGAAGGAAGATATCCCGCGTCCTCTCCACCCTGTACTTAAGCCTCTCGTGGTGCCTCACAACTTCGGGGCGGTACCTGCTGAGTCTGCTTGCGAAGAACACCCCTCTAACCGGGAACCGGGTCACAGGGTGCTTAGTGGCTATGAATCGCGAATATCGCACGTATTCTCTCAGCGCCTCCATCATCGAGGGGTGAGCGCAGGCCCTGCTCTCCAGCAGCTCCCAGAGCCTCCCCTCCCTGATCGCCTCGCGTATCCTTCTCAGCTCCTCCAGCAGCACGTAGAGGTTGTGTTCGGCTATGAGCCTGATCCTCTCCTGCCTGGGCATCTCCTTGAGCTCTTTGGCAGAGTGCTTCGAGCACACGGGGCAGGAGCATGGCAGCTCCTCCACCTCGGAGAGCCTGAGCGTGCCGTAGGGCGTCATGAGCCTCTCGTCCCTCGAGTAAAGCGCGTAGGAGGCGGAGTCAAAGGTATCGACGCCCATCGCCACGGCGAGCGGTAGCATGAGCGGGTGACCAGCGCCGAAGAGGTGCAAAGGCGCTGCCCAGGGCAGGTTGAGCCTCGCCGTCATTACCAGCCTGACAAGCTCCTTGAAGTCGTACTCCTGCATCAGCTGCGTGGGACCTCCTACGGCGTACATCCCGGCTGGGAGCTCTGCCAGCTCCCTTGCTGCATAAGCCACAAGGGGTATGTGAGTCCCGCCCTGCACCGGCGCCACCAGTAACATTCCTTTGAGATCCAGTGAAAGAGCCTCGCGAACCCGCCTCAGCGTCTCCTCAACCTCAAGGCGGGCCTGGTCGTAAGGGGTATCGCGCCTGGTTGGTATGTCGAGAACCACGCCAATATCGGAGCCTATCTCCACCTGATACTCGACTATCTCGAGGGGCTTCACCTCGACCTTGCCGTAGATCATGAGCTGGTATGCTCCGGAGTCGGTGAACACGGGCCCGTCGACACCCAGGATTCCGTGAACCCCTACCTCCTTCGCCAGATCGCCGTAGCTCCGGTAGATTATGTAGGAGTTGGTCATGAGAAGCTGGTAGCCCATCCTCTGGATCTGCTGCGGCTCCACCACTGGCTTGGACGGGTTTATCACCGGAGTAAGAGTCGGGGTTTCCACAACCCCTCTCCGCGTGTAAAGCCTCCCAAGCCGCCCGAAGAGGTCTATCTCCCTGATCTCAAATGCGTCGCGCCACACGCAAGCCCCCACGCCCCACCGTGCACATGATATTAGGCTTGCGCGGCAGCGAAACGCATAAGCTGGCAAGATGGGTTTCACTGCGGCTAGCATGCTGGCAAGGGTGGAGAGCCTGGAGAAGCTCAGCTACGCAAAGGTGACGCGCCTAAGACTAGGCGATGGGCAGAGAAAAGTGGAGGTTGAAATCCCGGACAGAGTGCTCGCCGAGGCCGGCCTCACTCCGGGTGAGGGGGACCTTCTCGAAGTCGAAGTAAGGAAGGAGCTCGGAGATACGAGAGACTGGGACATCGTGATGCGAGGAGAGGTGTATCTCAAGCGGAGCAATCCTCCACGCGTCTACGTCTCGCTATGGGGGCTGCAGCTCGTCCTCGAAGACCCGGAGGCCTTGAAGAACTTCGATATCGGGGACAAACTCTACCTCTTCATACGCGCAAAGAAGTAAACGTCCACAAGGGGGGGTACGCTTGGTCTCGTACGAGGAAGCTGAGCGCATACTTAGGTGGGCGCGGGAGAAGGGAGCTGTGATAGAGGTGCAGTTCAAGGAGACTAGCCACAGGCTTAGAATAGACACGATGTACCGCGCGCTAGACGTCTCCGGCAATGTGATACCGTGGACCCGCGCGTTCGGCTCCTTGAAGCCGGCGGATGTGCTGAACTCCTTCACCGTGAAGCGAATAGTAGTCAGGGTGAGAGATGCAGTTGAGGAGCTGAGCAGCCTGAAAGAGCTCCTGGCGCGTATCTGAGGAGAGATGTGCAGAAAAAGAAATATAATGCGGATGATTAAATTAGCTACCTTGTGAGGTAGAAGTGCCGCGGATAGTTTCCGAGACTAATTTAACACTTGCTGAAATAGTGGAAATATTGGAGAGGGAGGAGAGCAAGAGGGAGCTATCTACCCTTGAGAGGTACACGCTGGAATACGCGAGAAAGTTTGCGAAAATAAAAGACCCGCGGGACGCTCGTAGAGCCGTTAAGCGGCTAATGGAGGAGATGGGACTACCAGAGGAGATAGCTGTGCAGCTCGTGAACATAACCCCAAGAGACCCTGGAGAGGTGAGACTCGTACTGGCCCCTTTAACCAAGGTGTACGATGAGGGGGAGCTCCGCAGGATAGTTGAAATTATAGAATCTTACACTTCCCAGTAATTAGTTGATAAAATTCTGGAGGGAGTGAAGCTTGTTCGACCGAGACCTTAGGGATTTTAGGCGTAGACCTCCCGAGACTTCAGCGTACGTCCTGGACGTGCTGCCTTTCGGAGACCCGATTAGGAGAATTAACCACCCCCTTGTGCAGTGTATAGGTGGGGAGAGATTCACCTTAATGGAACTACGCCCAGTGGGCAGCGCAGCCCCTTCCTTTAAGCCGGGGGAGAAGATTGACCTAACAGGTGGGCTCGAAAGCCAGATACTTTTCTTCGAGAGGGTCATCAGGTTTTCCGATCTGAGCTCGACAGCCAAGAACAACCTGAGGGAGGTGCTCTACATAATAGTTAGGGAGAAAGAGAAGAAGTTCGTGGACTTCTTTAATAACGCTCAACCTCTTTCCAAGCGAGCTCACGAGCTCGAGCTGCTGAAGGGTATTGGGAAGAAGACCCTCTGGAAGATACTCGAGGAGAGAAGGAAAAAGCCGTTTGAAAGCTTCGAAGACATTGCCAAGAGAATCGGCATCGATCCAGTTAAACTGATTGTAGAGAGAATTCTGGAAGAGCTCCAAGAGCCTCAGGCATGGTACTTGTTCGTAAGACCACCTCGCTTCGGCACGCAGCGGCAGGAAGGCAGGAAGCCTTCCCCCTAGCGGCTCGCCAGAGTACGATAGCTGGTACGCACGAGATTTTTAGGAGGGGGTAAAAGCTCCGGCGTGCATGTGACGAGGTATGGAGGAGCGGCTTTCGGTGCTTCTGAAGGCTGAAGAGGTGTTGAGGAGCGGCATCCCCCTGTGCGACAGTTGCTTCGGCAGGCTCTTCGGAATGCGAGGATACAAGCTGGCCAATAGCGAGAGAGGTAGAGCCCTGAAGACAGTGCTGCTGATGCAGGCGTTCTCCTACGCTTCGAGGAAAGCAGACCACGAGCTCCTGCGGCTGCTTGCCGAGAGCGGGTTCCGCCCCGCTGCAGAGATTGCTAACAAGCTGAAGATACCTTTCGAGCCTAAGACCTGTTTCATCTGCGAGGGCTTAACAGAGCATTTCGAAGACATAGCGAGGAGGATTATCGAGGAGTCTGCCGACTACGAGTACGAGACGTTCCAGGTGGGGGTGCGTCTGGCGCGCTCGATCATGAGCAGGGAGGAGCAGGTCTGGAGGATGTTCGGGCTCTCCGAGTCCGAGTCTCTGAAGAACGAGGTAAGCCGGGAGGTGGGTAAGCTCGTGGAGCGCCTCTCTTCTAAGCGCTACGTGAGCGAGAAACCCGAAATGCTGATTGTAATCAACATCCCTGAAGCAAAGCTCGAGTCGATAAGCATAGAATTTCATCCCTCGCCTGTCTTCCTCTGCGGTCGCTACCTGAAGCTCGTGAGAGGGCTCCCTCAAAGCCCCTGGCCATACACTGATGAGAGAGTTCTGTACCCAACATCCATTGAGGAGCTAATCACGGCACCTCTCGTCGAGCAGTTCAAAGCCTCCGGTGCCAAGCTGCACGCAGCCGGTCGCGAGGACATCGACGCCCGCACCCTAGGCACCGGTAGGCCCTTTGTGGTCGAGATAAAGAGACCTAAGCTGCGCACGCTTGATTCAAAGAAGCTTGAGGAGCTCATCAACGAGCGTGCGCAGGGCCTGATCGAGGTGCATTCGCTTAGGTACTGTGGCAGGGAGTACATCAAGAAGTACAAGAGCCTCGCAGAGCTAGCTAAGAAGTCGTACATTGTGAGGGTGGAGTTTGATAGGGTTGTCAGCGAGGAGGAGCTTGCGAAACTTTGCGGGTCTCTTCAAAACGTGGTTGTTGACCAGAGAACTCCTAGGAGGGTTCTGCACAGGAGACCTGACAAGCTGAGGAGGAAGCTGGTTTACAAGGTTGAACCTAGGAAGATCTCAGAGCGGGAAGTAGAGTTCTACATAGAGGCTCAGGGAGGCTTCTACGTCAAGGAGTTCATCCATGGCGATGAGGGACGGACCAGGCCGAGCATAGCCGAGCTCCTCGGCGCAAAGGTTGTGAGCATTCAGCTAGACGTCGTGAACGTGGAGGAGCCGTAGCACGCAATGGTTATAAGCGTTCACGCCTGTGCGCGGGGGATAGTGTATGAGGCACTCGCACGGCTACAGGAATAGGGGCAGAAAGATCCTTAGAAAGCACCCTCGGGAGAGAGGGTACCGCGGCTTGAGCCGGCTTATGTACGAGTACAATATCGGTGACTACGTGGTAATCGACATCAATCCCACGTTCGTAACAACCGCTCCTCACAGGAGGTACCAAGGGCGCGTGGGCAGAATCGTGGAAAAGAGGGGGCGGGCTTATGTGGTCGAAGTCCGCGTAGGGGGCAAAGTGAAGAAAATAATCACAACGCCTGACCACCTGATGCCGCATACTCCTGCTCCCCAGGCTCCTGCTGCGCAAGAAACATAAAACCCGTGTAGCAGAATCTACAGGCGGTAGGTATGCCGTCCCACGGAAGCCTTACGAAAGCCGGGAAGGTTAGGAATGCTACCCCGAAGATACCTCCTAAGCCGAAGAAGAACCTCATACCTAGGAGGAGGAACGAGAGGAACTACAAGAGGAGAATACTTTACGCCCAAGCTTCCCCCGAGTAGGGCCTAAAGCACCTTCAATCCACTACTTCTACCTCTTCAAAGCTACTGACTAGGCTGTCCACAAGGTTCCTAAGGCCCTCCTCCAGGCTAGCACCCTTGCGGAGCTCTTTAAGCAATCGCTGCACACCCTCCTCCGCAGTTATCCACCCGTTTAACCAGGCGAGGCCGAAGAGGGCCTCGACAACCTCAGACCTCTCAACCTTCCTTGGGGGACGCCTGCACTTACGTGCCAGCAGCGATGATGCGAAGACGGATGCAAGGACCCTGCCTGGGACCTTCACACCTACAACCTTCTCTGTGTGGAGTGTGAGGGCCGCAGAAACCACGAAGTTTAGGAAGGCGTCCCCAAGTTTCGCCAGCCTAGTGTTCACAACTAACGTGCTCATCCCTTCAAGTTGGGGAAGGCTTCCAGGAGCTGGTTTCTCAGCGATGCGAGCTTCTCGTCAAGCCTTCGTGCAGCCTCTTCTAACGCGTCGAGAGGGCTAAGGTCGCCCTCCGTGGTAACGTGAAGGTACACAACATCGAGAAGTGGGTGCTCGACCCTGTATGCTGCCATTACCCTCGGGTCGGAGTTTAGCTCGCTGACTAACAAGTTAAGTATCATATGCCCCTCTCCTCGGAGCTTCACTTCAAGCTTGTTCTTAGTGAAGGTAAGCACTTCTACCTGGAGCTTGCTCACGAGCCGAACTTTGGCACATACTCTCTAAAAACATTGCTTTGTGCTGCATCGCCGCCGCGACACCCTCTTTCCCTCACCTCTAGCGTGCAGCCCGCCTACTCCCTAAAACTCCTCTGGGAGCTTGTGCAGAACAGAGTATGTACTATGTACACTTATAGATTTCGTGTACTTTCCTCCACGATGTAGTAGTAAATTTTATGAGACCTTCCTTCTTCCACCAGGTCTATGACTTCAACAGGCTTCCAGCCTGTAATCGCGAAATCGTGCGACACGATCCTCGTGGAGGGCTTCAGCTCGGAGAGGAACTTCGGCCTGAGGCGCTCGTTTACCGAGGTTAAAAGGTAAAGGAAAACAACATCAGCTGGGGGGAATCGCACGTCGTAGAAGCTGCCGTGAACCAGCAGAACCTTATCCTCTACTCCGGCCATCCGGACGTTCTTCATGGCTCTCTCGAAAAGATCCTTTCTGATTTCTATCCCCACAGCTCTAGCACCAAACTCCTTAGCGGCTATCACCAGGGTTCTTCCATCGCCACATCCCGGCTCTAAGAGAAGCTCCCCACTCCGAAGTCCAGCCAGCTTCAGCGCCTGGCGTATCACCTCAGGAGGACTCGGGACGAAAGGTACTGTGATGCTCACAGGTGGCATAGACTAACCATCTACCTATAAACTTGACACGCGCCGCACGCGAGCAGAACCTCTTAAGGAGCTGCATGTAAACGCCTAAGATAGTAATTGTTATAGCTTTTCCGCGCGCGTACGATAAACGATGAAGAGGGGTAACGTGGATACTGGTAAACTCAAGCTTACCGAAAAGCAGGTCGAGATCCTCAGGTATCTCTTCAGCCGGAGTAAGCCGCTAAGAGTCTTCACGGTTTCTGTTGGGCAGAAAATCCTGTCTAACGAGCTAGGCGTGTCTAGGCAGGCTCTGAACATACACCTAAGAAGGCTACGCGAGCTGGGCCTCATACGGACAGGCCGCGGCTTCATCGATGTTACAGAGCGCGCGCTCATCGTATTGGGGAGGCAGAGTGGAGACGCCTTCATTTTCCTCAAGCTTGACCCACCTAAAAGAATGCAGGCCTACGAGGCGCTCAAGCAGCTGCCTGTGGACAAGGTGTACAGGGTCACAGGAGACATAGACGTAATAGTCCAAGTCTCACAGTCGATGCTCGAGAACGTCCTAAATGCCATAAACTCCTTAGACGGAGTAAAGGAAACCAGGACGTACGTGGTGATAGAGACTCTGCGCTAGATTCCCAGCTCCACCAGGAGCTCTTCAACATTTCTCTCGTTTTTATACCTCTTCAGGATGCCGCGCAGGGCTTCCGCCGGAAGTCTTATCCCGGTGCATTCTCTCAGAGCTTGTGCAAAGCCACTCTTATTCATGAGAAAGCCGAGGAGCTGCGTGACGTTGGAGCGGCTCTTACTCAAGGTAGCTGACTCGAAGTCTATGATCACCGGCCTGAGGGAAGTCCTCTCCACCAGCACATGGTTCTCGAACCTTGCTAGCTCGTTGTGCATAAGCCCTATGCTGTCGAGAGCAGCCAGCTGGAGTATCAGGTTCTTGAAGACCTCTCTTAGCTCCTCCCCCCCGCAGCTTCCGAGCGCGAACTCCACGAGAGGTACTCCGTCGACGTACTCCCTTACGAGCGCGTTGCGCGAGTACGCAATAAGCCTAGGACCTACGCCGACGCTGTTGGCCAGGGAGAGAGCCGCAGCTTCTCCAAGGAGGCTGCTTCTCCTCGAGTCAAGCCTCCGGACTTTGACGAGCACTGCGCCGGCGCTGCGGTGAACAGCCTTAATGGCTATTGCGGAGGTCCCCTTTCCCACCACTGAAACCTCCCCGACCTTGATGCCTCCTTCTTCGAGCAGCTCAAGCACCCCGAGAAGCCTCAGTTCCACCAGCCTTCTAACGCAGCATCTGTAAGAGGGGGAAGGGTAGCAAAGCACGGCGCACCACTTCACTGGAAGCACAGCATCCACTCCTCGACACCCAGCGCCCAGAGGTATATCTCTCTTCTATCCTCGGGCAACACGTAATGCTCGAGTAGCGATTCAACGTCCAAAAAGTGCCAGTGGCAGTCCCCGTAAGCCTTGAGGAGGGCGGCTGCGACCTCAGCGGCTCTCCTGCGTTTCCTAGGCACTACGGCGATCCACCTTTCCCCCTCGATGAGCACCGGTTGACGGGCGGGCATCCACTTCTCCAAGAAGGAGAGAGCGTTGGAACTCCACACGGGGGGTCCTAAATGCTTCTTATGCGGTGGTAGGCTCTCCTGGTCGAGCTCGAGGGCGAGGAGGGGGTCCGCCTTGAGGTCTAAGAGCTTCGCCCGGTAGATTAGAAAACCTTCGTCCTCGAGCCTGGATTTAAGCTTCCTCAGCACGCGCGATAGCCTACCCTTGAAGGCATCACTAGGCATGCCCACCGCATTCTCAGCCTTCACGAAGAGGAAGGCCCTCGCTGTAAGAGCTTCGCGGAGCATATTCTCGTCGAAATCTACTCTCGGTAGCTCGAGAAAACAGCAGAGGAGATCCTCCTTCTGCGCAATAAGACGAGCGGCAGCGATGAGCTTGATGAGCGAATCCCTTGTGACCGCTGCTGCAGCATTCCTCCTGCTATCCACAGGGTCGAGAACTACCAGGGGTGCCTCCTCGAACTTTAAGGCCTCCCCGCCGGGAGGGATGAACACCCTTCCAGGCTTCCACCTGGCAACATCGCTGATAAGATTCGGCAAGCCCCCGTAGTATATTACGAGGAGCTCAGCCAGGTACCCGGAGAAGCCTCCCACCCATGTCTCCGCTCCGTAGATCTTCAAGTTTTTCAGCAGCTTCTTGAACACCCTGATATCCCTTTTAAGCGCTGGGTTCCTGGAGAGAACCTCCCTCACGTAGCTTGTGTGTAGCGGCGTCCTGTCAACTGGGGTCACTACGTGCTCCGGAGAGCTCGCGTAGTACGCAGGCACGACTTCTACCTCGAGCTCCCGCAGCTTCAGGACGTAGTAGGGGTGTGAGGCATACCTCGTCTCGAGGCTCGCTCCAAGCTCACCGGCTGCATACTCGGAGATCCTCCTCGTGAGCTCTCGCAGCTCCTCGGTACTAACTCCGCTGTCGAACAGTATGAACACATCCATGTCGACGTCGTCCGGCAGCCACGTATCCCTCGCGAGAGATCCCTGGATTTCAACAGACTTTACAACACGGGAGAGGTTAAGCTGCTCCACAGCCCTCTCGAGTGCCGCTATCACCTCGGCGGCTTTGCGCTTCAGGAAGTCTCGCTGCTCCTCGCTGGGCTCCAATCTGCTAGTAACTCGCTCCAAGCAGGAGGGAGGTGCCACCGTGCTTCTGTTACTCGAGAACATATCTTTCAATAACCGTGTAGAGGGGGCCTCTGGGAGTTAAGTCGCTCTTAAACAAGTAGAAGGTGTCGACATTTTGCCTGCCGAAGACGGCCTCAGCAAGACTTTCCATAATCCTTCGGGCCTCCGGGGGCGGGGGTGCCTTTAGCCTGGCTATTGTCAAGTGGGGGGTGAAGGATCCTTCCTCCGAACCCTGCGGGATGCCCAGCTTCAGCGAGTCCACTGTGCGGGAAACGAGGCTCGCGAGCTGCGAGAGTTCGGCAGAGCCTTCTTCCACTCCGAGCCAGAGCACCCGGGGGCGCGAGATGCTTGGGAAGGCCCCGACCCCCTTGATAAGCATGCTGAACCTTTTATAGTGGGTTTCCCGCAGCTTCTGCCGGAGCACTTCAACCTTCTCAGCGGGTATTTCTCCGACGAACCTAAGAGTTATGTGGAGGTTCTCCGGCTCGACGAACTTAGCCTTGAGTCCAGCTCTCTCGAGGTCCTCCTGGAGCTGCTTGACCCTTGCGACGAGCGAAGCTTCGTCAACTTTGACCGCTATGAACACCCTCAGAAGAGTCCTCGCCCGTGCCATCCAGCCACCGCTTGATCTTCGCGCAGCCCAAAATATCTATTTCACCATACACGCAGCGCCGCAGGGAAGGGCAGAGAAAGCATGGCACCTCTTCGAGGAGGCGTGGTATTTCCACCCCTCTTTCTGTTCTCTCGATTGCCCTAACCACGTAGCTCTTCCTGCCCTTATGAACAACCTCCTCACGGACCACTAACCCCTGCCTCTCGAGCTGTCGCAGTATTCTCATGCCCACCCTGCTGTCTATCCCCAGCTTCTTCCAGAGATCCCGCTGCATGATACCTGTGTCCCCGGCATCCCTGATTGCCTCGTAAAGCTTCTTCTCCATGATCTCATACTTTACCGAGTGCTCCTCTAGGCGCTCAACATCCTCTTCGGCCGTGAATGCTCTCTGCCGCGACGGCATCGCAGCACCACTCCTAACCAGAGGAGACGCAAAGCCTGAATTTATTGTTGCCGCAAGTCTCGCGCCCGCGCGCCTACATTTCGCCCTTCATGGCTCGGGGCGCCCCCCTGAGGGGGTGTTCATGGGCGCCCCGCGCGTGCGCGCGGGGTGGATCCGCGCCTTGCGGCGCCTCACAGCCTCTTCAGCCCCGCGGGCAAGGCCCCCCAAGGGGCTTGGGCTGAGCACCCTCGCCCGCTGAGGGAACGGGTTGCGCGCAGCCAGCACTGAACCCCGCTGTAGCCTAGGACAGCGGGGC
>Ga0105158_1000163_pt1 | contig 30186 bp, 28 predicted proteins | sample LHCtaG_FD_81567 | JGI IMG/M metagenome (GOLD analysis project Ga0105158, IMG submission 81567) | Hot spring microbial communities from Little Hot Creek, USA to study Microbial Dark Matter (Phase II) - LHC4sed_matched | ecosystem: Environmental > Aquatic > Thermal springs > Hot (42-90C) >...
AACTAAAATAGAAGCAGCAACAGCAATAGCAATCATCAATAATGTAGCTATAACAGGGCTTATAGCCTTCCTATTTAATTTACGACCTAAAACTTTCATTTTTCAAAAACCCTCTAAATTCCTGTTTAAAAAGTAGTAAATAGAAATAATTATATAAACTTTATTATTTAAAAGTTTGTAAAAGCATTATTTAAATGCGAAAAACCTATTGAAAAAGGTTTTAAAAGTGGAAGCATCTCTAACTTGTTAAATGGGCTAACTCCACGACCAAAGTCTGGAGCTTTCAGCGTTTAAAGATGGCACGCTTATTCTCTTCATCTGCTGGTTCAGGGGCTCCAGCTTCCCTATCTCATACCTCTCGTTAAGGCATGGGCTATATTAATGGAGATGTTCAGGTCCCCGTTATAGATTATCCCGCATTTTGGATATCTGAAATCTTTCTTTGAGTTAGAATTGAAGCCAATATACCATTTCACAAACCTAAAATACTCATTAAGGATTCTGTTTAAGGCTAAAACCTAGCCTATTAGGCTTGAAAATCTTTCCAATCACGCATACTTGAATATCCTTCTGTAAGGAAGCATCCATAACCTAAGCCATATTAAGAGCATATTTAAGTTTTGCCCATTCGTCCTAGAGGTAAAGTTCTAGGTTTTCTAGGCGCCTATCATAATAATTAAATCATTTAGTATTTTAAATGTAACGGTGATGAATAAATTTCAGCAAGGATTTTTAGTATCGTTAATAATAAAGTTTGGTAAACTTTATATTACGCCATTATTAGTAAACTTTAATGGTGGCTATATTGAGTGGTTATGTTACTATATCCACTAAAGTTCCTTTAGAGGTTAAGGAGAAGCTTAAGAAGCTTGGTTTAAAACCATCAAAAATTTTGAGAAAAGCGATTGAAAATGCTATTGTGGAGGAAGAAATTAAAAGATTAAAAGAAAATATAGAAGCCTTAAAACCTATACTAGCCAAGATTCCAATGGAAGATGTTATAAAGTCTATTAGAGAGGATAGAGAAAAACGATGAGTTATCTTTTTGATTCCTCAGCAATATTTAAGGCAATAATGAATAATGCTGTTGAAGTTTTATCTAAAAATTACACGATAGAGTTGGCTAGATACGAGTTATGCAACATTCTATGGAAAGAGTGCGCTCTTCATAGAAGAATTAACTGTAACGAAGCTAAAAAGTTGATGGAACTTGTTAAAAATGCGCTTAGCCTTATGAAAATCTTTAGCATTGAGTGCTGTGAGGAAGAAGTGATTATTACAGCTGAAAAATTACAGTTAACTTTTTACGATGCTTCTTATGTTTTTTACGCTAAAAAAATGGACTTAACATTAATAACGGAGGATGAAAAAATAATAAATAGGGCTAAACCATATATTAAAGCCTTAAAACTAAACGATATTAGTTCCATATAAAACAGATATAAAACTTATTCATTAAAAAGGCGCATTTGAAAATAGATAGTGTACAAATGGCTTTACAGATTTTTTCTCTCAGGAAAATCAAAAGAAAAAATTAATCTATAATTACTGTTTAGCTAACGGGTTTTTAATGGTTATTTCTCTCTTATATTTTGTAATGCTTTTAGAAGGCGCCTTCTTTTAAATGTGGAAAGCATAATTGATGCTGAAGCAAAACCAAGCAAGGATGCAGTTAAAACTATTTTTCCTATTTCAAAAATTTGAAGAGCTGAAGCCGCATGCATAAAGAGATTAAGAAATCTCTGTTTCCGTAAGGAATATAATTGGTAATTTCTTTAAATCTTCAAGTTTCATAAGCATTTCTTTTTCCGGTTTTAGGAAGAGCGCTTTTGCTTGAAGCTTTATTGCTGTAGCTATCATATAACAGTCTGGTAAAGCTATTTTAAGCATTTTTCTGATTTCTCCAGCTTTAAATGATATTTCAGGAGTTACCTCAGTTATCTTTGCTCTTGCAAGAAGCCATTCAAGAAAGTTTAATGCTTCAGCATTGCAATCCTTCACGACAGCTGCTTCATACACCTTAGAAGCTGCATAAAGAAGCTCAGATATTGTTAGAGGCGTTACATAAAGCTCAATAGTCTTTCTCAATGTATTATCAAGCAATCTAGTAACGGAGCCTCTATATGGTGAGTTTTCTATTATAGACTCCACAAGCACTCCTGTATCAGTCACGTATCTTTCCGAAAATTTCTCTGAATTTTTCTTCCTCAAGCCTTTTTTCCTCGCTTAAAAGTTCTTCAACAACGCGTCGATCTATTTTAACAATTTTAGGCTTAAGCGGCTTTATAATTATCGTGTTTTCTTCAGCCTCCGCTATAACTTCACCCTCATTTATACCGATAGTTTCCCTCAAAGCTTTCGGAAGTATTAATACACCTTTTTTCCTCACCTTAAGCACGAATCTACTACTCATAAATTTCACCAAAAAATAATGGTTAAACTATACTTATAAGTTTAACTAACATTAAAGGTAAAACAAAAGCAATGAGTATATATTAAAATCTTTATTATCCATGAGGGGCATTGGTTCCTTTCATTTAAACCATAGCATTCACAGTTAATAGGCTTAAGAAAACACTAAGAACCCTTTATTTTATAAATTCAAAAGAAAAAAATAAAAAATAAATGGAAAACTCAAAGAAAACTAAAAATGAGCTTAAAAATCGATTTGGATTCTAAGCTAGGGGATCCCTTCTAGAAGGAGTTATCCTTTCCATATGATGACTTCATAAAAAGCTTAAAATTCATTAGCTTTAATGTCAATAATTTATTTAGGCTTTCTTTTTTGAAGCGAAATGAAGGCAAAAGCTAAAATTAACGCTAAAATTATTATGGCGATTGGTGCTATTGTTAAAATGGCTTTGATTGGGGATGGCTTTTCCTCAACATAAAATATTAATTTTTGGGTGAAAACCGCTTTGTTTCCAGTATAGTTTTCTCCTCCAATCCAAATTGCGTAAACACTCCATTTTCCAGGCATATCAGGGTTAAATTTGCTTGTAAAGCTTCCATCTATACTTGTTAATACTGCTTTAATTGATTCTGATTGATCTGGTTTAATATAATGGATTTCAACTAAAGCTTTTTCTATAGGTGGATTGATTTTTCCTTTAACCTCTATAAACTCACCAACTTTAACTTTTTCCTTTAAAATTTGAATTGAAACAGCGCTTTCAATAGGAATTATATAATAAAACTTTATTGAATAATTTTTATTGCTATCTATGGTTAAGGGAACTTTAAATGTTGAATAATTTTTATATTCGGCTTGAATAAAATAGTTTCCTACGAAAAAAGTTTTTGTTTCATTTATTTCTTCAGCTAAAACAGCTGTTTTAAATACTCCATTTATTGAAGCTTGCCCCCTTAAAACAATTGAGTTATTTAGGCTATATATTGTAACATTAGCGGGTATGCCCATATTAGTTAAATCTGTTATGGTTAAGGCTAAATACCAATATCTTTGAAAAGATGAATTTGGTAAAGCATATATTATGCCTCCAGCCTTAGTTAAAGGGCCTTTTATAGTTGTAACATTATAAATTTTCCCAAAACCTTTAACAGTTAAGCTTTTAAAGCTTGAATCTTTAATTGAAGCATTTAAGCTTTCAATTAAAGCGTTATCGATTAAAACATTTTTTACATCTGTTTTTAAGGCTGCGGTTTTAAAGTTTACTCCTTGAAAATTTGAAATAAAAAGCTCTGTTGAATTTAAATTTAAGGTTTCACCATTAAAGTTTTCTATGAAAGCTTTAGAGCAATTTAAGCTTATTTTTGAATTTGCTGCTTCGCTATTCATGATTTTAACTATTGAGCAATTTCCCAAGATAGTTTTAACATTTAACTTTAATGATTCAGCTGTGAAGGATGCATTTCCATAAAAATTGATTGCTCCAAAACCTGTTATAAAAGCATTTAATAAAGTTAAGTTACCATTATTCATTAAAGTTATCTTTGAAAATTCATTTAAAGCTGTGAGATTTCCATTAAAAATTAAAAGTTTTCCTTTATCTTTTACAGTTATATTATAGGCTTTTTCTCCTCTAATTGAAAGTTGAAGATTTCCATTTTTAATTAAAAGTGTTCCATTATCCTTAATTGTTATATTTCCGGTTTGAATTAAACTTCTTGATTCAATAATAAAGATTTGGTTTCCATCAATAATTAATTCGCCATTTATAGAATATGAAGGTTTAAGAATTAAAAAAGTAATTGTAAATGCAAGCATTATAAGAAAGCATGCTTTTAAAATTTTAAGCTTCAATTTTCACCCTTCTTTTATTTAATAGTTTCTTTTATTATTCTACCGTTTTTAAAATGCCAAACTTCAGCTTTTGCATTAAAGGCTTTAGCCCAACGTTTTAATTCTTTTTTTTCTTTTAAATTTATTTTTCCGCTTTTAACTTGAATTAATTTTACAACTCCATTTTTAGCAGCTAAAATATCTGCAGGTGAATGGCTGGCTGCGCTTCGAATGCAAATCCAACCTTTCTTTTTTAAAAGGCGCATAGCATAATATTCTCGGTTTCTCCCTTTATAGTAGCTTGAAATCCCCATTTTTAAACCTCAAATTTTAATTTAATCAAGCTTTTATAATAGAATAAATTTAATTATTTAATTTAAAGTGTTTTTGATTAAAAGTTTTATTCAGGGATTTAAGCAAATATAGTTTAAGGAAGAGAAAATTGAGGATTAAAAAAATAATTTTTTTGATTCTTCTTTTAACTTTAACAATCGGTTTAAACTTTTTTAATCAAGCTGAAGGCTTTAAAGAAGCTTTCTTTAAAAATGTTCAATTTACCCCTAAAGTTTATGATGGCGAACCTATCTTAATCAATGTTATTGTAAAAAATCAAGCTGTAACATCAATTTTTGGAGAACCAAAATTTTTCTTAACAGTTTTTGCAGATAACAATTTAGTGTATGATGAAGCCTCTCAACCTTGGATTTGCCCTTTAAATAATGAATATTCGAAAAAAATAGTTGTTTCAAATCTTAAGGGACCTAAAGAATATTTGATGCGAATTGAGCTTTATTGGCTTAATGAAAGCATAGCTATTCAAGAGGATGTTTATCAATTTAAAGTTACCATTGTTAAATTGTTTATTAAAGATTGGGGTTTTTCAAGTATTGAGGTTCAAGCTGGAGCTGAAAAAGCTGAAGAATTAAAAATAAGCTTTAAAAATGGTGGAAACGATGATATGCTTAATGCTTCAATAAAAATTTCTGATTCAGCAAATTTAATTGTTACACCTAACTTTAAGGTTTTAGGCAATTTAAAACCTGAAGAAACACGGGAAGAAATTTTTCTTGTTTCAGCACCTTTAGGAATCGAGCTTGGAATTCATCAATTAACTTTTCAAATTTCATATTTTGATTATAGAGGGATTTTTTATGCTGAAGATTTTAATGTGCAAGTGAAAGTTATTAAATTAAAGGTTAAAATTGAAATTTATGCCCCTTCAACCATTAAATATAAGGAATCAACAAATTTAATTGTTAAACTTAAAGATGAAAATAATAATCCTGTTATTAATGTACCTATAAAATTTTATTTAAACTCAAGTTTTTTAGGTGCAAATTCAACAAATAATTTAGGGGAAGCAAACTTAATTTTTAATGCGAATTTTAAAGCTGGAAGCTATAAAATTCAAGTTGAATACTCTGGATCAAGCATTTTTGAAGCTTCAACCGCTTCATTTAATTTAACTATCGATAAAGCTTTAACTAAAATTATTGTTAATGCACCTGAAGCTGGAAAAGTAAATGAAGAAACCTCAATTAAAGTTAGGCTTATAGATGAATATAATGATTCTATAGGTAAAGCTATTGTTAAACTTTATGCAGATTCTCAAGTTTTAACAGGTTTAACAAATAATTTTGGTGAAGCTGAATTTATTTATAAACCATTAACTAAAGGAAAAATTCAAGTTAAAATTTTATATGAAGGAAGTGAAAATTACTCAAGCTCTTATGCATTAAGCATCGTTACGGTTAATCCCATAAAAACAAGCTTAAATTTAATTACGCAACCTTTTCTTCAAGGAAACGAAATTAAAGTTAAAGCTGTTTTAAAAGATGAATTTAAAAATCCTATTTCAAACGCTTCTTTAATATTCACTTTTTTTGTTAATGAAAAACCAGTTTATAAAGAAACTGTTTTAACAAATAATTTAGGAGAGGCTTTTTCAAAATGCAAAATTTCATCAACAGGTTTAATAAAGGTTAAAGTTGAATTTTTAGGTTCAGAAAAATTTTCTGAAAGTGAAGCTTCAACTTCAATTTATCCTTCAACCGCAATTTTATTTATTGCAGGTTTAATTTCAGCAGCAGCTGCTGCTACAATGCTTATTTACGCTAAAAAAATTCATTTTCTTAAAAAAATTGAAGGCATTATTAAAAATAGGTTTCCTTCAATTATAAAGGGTGAAGTTGCTAAAAATAAATGTATTAAATGTGGTTCAGAAATTCCTAAAGGCGCTTTATACTGTAATAAATGCGGTGCTAATCAATTTCCTTATGCTTCAATCCAGCAAAGCTTAACCTTAACAGATTTAGATAAAAAAGTTTTGGATTATATTGTTTCTCATGGAGGAAGCATTTCTGTAAGTAAAGCTATTGAAGATTTAGGGTTAACTAGAGAAAGCTTGATGGAGTCGATTGAAAGGTTGAAGAAAATGGGTAAGCTGGAGCAAATTGAGTAACTGGTTGAATAAAGCTTATTTTTGAAAAGCATTCAGGACAGAAAACAAGTACCCCATAGAATTTAGCGCAATATTTGCATATTGCTCTTCCGCATCTAGCGCATATATAGGCGGCTGGTAAATTAGGATGATAATAGCACATTCCAACAGCTGGTATAATTCTTGGTGGAGGCTTAACCATAAAGCTGCTTGAAGCCTTTAAAATTGGAAGAAGAACCTTAGTTTTTACAGGTTCTCTTTGTAAAGGTTTACCGCAATTATAACAAAATTTACTTTCATCTCTGTTGTTTTTACCGCAAAAACTGCATATAACCATTAATTTAACTCTCCATTTTAAATTCTAGACCTTAAATTAATTTAATTAAAACTTCCTTATAATCTTCTTGCTTTAAGTTTTTAAATATAACTCTTATTAAACCACCTTTTTTTAATTCATATTCGTTTAATTTGCTGAAGCTTGGAATTTTTATTAATTCACCTTTAAATTTTTCTTTAAAAACTGTTATTTCATGAGGATCTTTAACATTTACCTTTATAGAAGCGATTTTAATCATTTCAGCTATGGAATTCAAGCATTTTTCAATTGGAATCTCAATTATTTCAGTTTCGCTTTTTCCTAAACCATTTTTTCCGCAAACAATGCATTCAGGATTTTTTTTAAGCTCCAGAATATTATAGCGGTTAAATCTTAAATCTAAAATTAAAAGTCCATTTAAAGGTTTTTCAATTTTTTCATTTATTTTTTGGTTAAAAATTAATTTAACAGCTTCTTGAGCTTGAATGGCTGAAATTAAAGATGCAACTGTTGGAAGAGAAGGTATTGTTCCTTCAGTAGTTGGAGCGCTGCAGGGATTTCTAAGCCCAATTAATTTACCATAATTATTTAATGGAATAGCGCATATAGGACATGGTGAATTTGGTGGAATAAAAACTTGAACTCTTCCTTGATAACCATTCATGCCACCATCAATTAAAGGAATTTTATATTTGCTTGCAATTACTGATAAAAAAACTCTTGAAGCTAAATTATCTAAACCTGAAATAATCAAGTTAGATTTTAAAAAAACTTCAAGAGGTAAATCTTCAACTCTGCAATTGTAAGCTTCAATTTTTAAATGGGGATTTTTATTTTTCAATTTTTTAGCTAAAACTAAAGATTTAAATTCGCCTATGTCGCTTTTATCAAAAAATATATCTCTAGCTAAATTTGATAATTCTATTTTATCATAATCTACTATAGTTATTTCTCCAATTCCTAGCATTGCAAGGTTTTTAGCTATTTCATTTCCTAAAGCTCCAGCTCCAACCAAAAGAATTGAGGATTCCTCTAAAGCTTTTTGAGCTTTTTCACCCCAAAGAGGTAGAAATCTAGCCCATAAATAATCAACTATTACAGTTTTAGATTTAAAATCGAATTCTTTAATTAAAGAGTTTTCAGGAAGAATTTCACCATTTAAAATAAGAAAAGTTAAGTTTTCAGGTAAATTAAGTTTACTGCAAATTTTTCTTTTTAAATCTTTAACCTTTTCCTTTTCACCAACTTCAACATAAATTTCTTTAAATAAAGGTATTTCAGCTTTAATCTGCATGCTTTGCTACTCAACTATTCTAAAATGAAGGATTTCATCTTGTTTTCTTGATGAGCATAATAATGGTACAGGAATAACGTTGAAGCTGGCAGATTCCTTTTCAATTTTTTTTCCACCCATTTTTGGGAAACCATATTTTCGGCATACTTCAGCTGCTTTTAAACAGTTTGGATGGTCAAAAACATTAGTAGGGTTTGGATCTGAAAGAAGATAATATAAAGCATTTATTACAGAGGCTAATCTTAAATTTGGTTTCCAGCTTTCCCCTAAAATAGATACGCAAACAGCTCCAGGAATGTTAGGAACAATATTTGGATGGGAAATTTCAGTAAGCCATGTTACAATAGGTGGTTTAATAGGGTATTCGCTAGGTAACTCAAGTCTAAATCTATGCCAATTAACATATTCTGTAAAAGGCCAAATTTTTTCTTCAGCAAGTTTTTTAACTTCGCCTTTTTCGCATCTAATAAGCCCTTCATAAATTGAAGGGGGATCATTTAAAGCGGTTACCATGGGAAATTGATGATTAACAACTTTTTTTTCTTTATATAAAAGTTCAACATCCAAATTTTTTAAACCGCCTATTAACCGCCTACAATATTAAAGGGCATTAAAGCTAATTGAGCATTTTCAGGAATTCCAGCTTTAGCAACTGTAGTGTTATCATCTAAAATTACACCGCCATACATTAAGGCTACTGTTGATGGATCAACACCGAAAGATGCGCAAACTTGCTGTTTAATTTCACCTATTGTATGATCTGGAATAACTTCTATTTCAGCTAAACCTGTTTGCGGTCCAATTGGAGCTTGAATAAATAATCTCATTTATTTTTAAACCTCCTTTTTTTTATTTATTTTTGTTTTTATACTCTTTACCTCTATAAAAATGGATAACTCTACAAAAATAAATATTAACTTTTCATTTTATAATTAATGTTATTGTTTCTTGAAGTTTTAATCCACCTCCAATAGCGGTAATTGTTAAATTATATGTTCCAGATTGAACTTTAGAAGTTGTATCAATTTTCAAAATTAAATTTACTGAGTTTCCTAAATTAAGTTTATTTTGCGGTAAAACAATTTCCCATGAAGCTCCTTCAGGTAAACCAGTTAAGCTAAAAGTTATATCTGCAGTAAAATTAAAAGATGATTTAAGCATAATCGTGTATAAAGCTGATTCACCTTTAGAAATAGTTTTAGTTTTAGGTTCAATGGAGAAATCTAAATTTGGAACGATCACAGTTAAAATAGTTGAGTGTTTAGCTTCACCTGATTCCCCATAAATTTCTAAATTGAAAGTTCCTCTAAAAGTTCCTGGAGCTGATTGAGCTGAAACAGTTACTATAGCTGTTGCGGTTCCGCTTGATGAAAGTGAAACTTCAGATGGATTAATAATAACTGAAATTCCGTATGGAGGAGTTGCTGTTGAAAATTTCACTTTAGAAGAAAAACCATTTATTGATTTAACTAAAATTTTAGCTGAAGCAGATCCACCTACATAAACTGTAATTGAATTTGTTGAGGAAGAAACATCAAAATCTGCTACTTTAATTGTTTGAATTGATGTGCTGGCTTTATTTCCAGCTTTATCAATCGCCACAATAAAATAATCTATATCGCCTAAAACTTCAGAGCTTGGTATTGTATAAGCATATTCGTTTCCTCCAGCTGCTACAAGAAGCATTAAAGCAGATTTCCAAGGCATTTGAATGCTTGAAATTTCATTATTGGCTTTAACAAATTTAGACCATTCATAATAAACTGTAACGTTTGCTATTCCTCCTACACCGCCTGTAACTTCAGCTTTAAGAGTAATGCTTGAGCCAACAGTAGCATTTGTAACAGGGATATGCTTAATTAAAGGTAATCCTCCTCCAAATCGACCATAACCCCAAATTAAAAAACCTGAAACTAAAGCAGCAATTAAAATTAAAGTTAAAATTAAAGCGCAAACCTGTTTTTTACTTAAGGGTTTTTTAACTGAAGGGGGAGAAGGTTGAATAGATAAAAAAGTTTTCTCGCTTTTTTCAATTGAAGGAGTTTTCCATTCTGAAATATTTTCTGAACCAAAAAATTCTATTTTATTTTCTTCAATAGGCTTTAAGCTTTTTTTATCATTTAAAACATAAAATCTATATTCTTTAGAGATGGGATCTAAAACTAAAGCAGTTGCTTCAGGATAAAATTGAGTTAACATATTTTGAGTTTTTTCATCTATTTCAGACATGAAAATACCATAACCTGGATGCGTATGATACCATCCAACAATATTTCCTTTTATTTCCCCCTTTAATATTTTCTCCGCTATTTTAGCTATAGCATTAGGTGTTAAAGAAATTGTTGAATCATTTCTCTTAGTTTCCCCGCTTGCAACATCATCTATAACTAAATGTTCTTTATTCATTTTACCAATTAAAACTCCTATAGCTTTTTTATCTGGGCTTTCATTAACCTGCTTCATTATTTTTTCAAAAATATTTTTTGAAACTTTAAGAGAAACCACTTTTATTTCAAGCCTCGAAACCTTACCTTAAAAAAATAAAAATAAAAATTTTGAAATTTTGGGGAGTTTATTTATCTGCCAAGCATTCCCATGATTCCGCCAACTATGCCTAACACAAAGCCAGCTACGAATCCTCCGCCAAGCACTAAGGAAATTATAGCTGCTGGAAACACCACTACACTTCCTATAGTTCCATATCCAAGTATCATTAGCAATGCGCCTATACAAGCGATTATACCTAAAATTAACCCTATAACAACTAAAAGCCATGGTGGGAATGGCCCAAACCAAGTTATCCATGGGAATATTCCAACTAAAGTAGCGTAGAACCCTGCTGAAAGTAAAGCTGCAGCATTAATTATAATTAATATACCTGCAATAAGCGATATTATAAAACCCCATAACGCTCTAGCAGGTGGATAAGTTGGTGGCGGTGGTGGTGGCGCAGGATAGGTTGGTGGTGGAGGAGCAGGAGCAGCTGGCGGAGGCACATATTCAGGTCCAGCTACAAGCGCATAGCATTGAGGACAAAGCACTAATCCATTATAGAATTTAGCACAATCCTTGCATATTGCTCTTCCGCATCTAGCGCATATATAGGCGGCTGGTAAATTAGGATGATAATAGCACATTCCTGGTGGTGGAATTCGAACAGGCCCTGGAGGAGCAACTGGAGAAACAACTCTAACTGAAGGAACGGGTTTAACTGTTGGTGGGGCAGCTAACGAGGTGCCGCAATTAGCGCAGAAATTTGCATCATCCCTATTGTCAAATCCGCATACAGGACATTTCTTAACCAAATTTTTTCCTCCTTAAACTTTTAAATTTACTTATTAAATATTAACCCTTTTAAACCTTTCCAACGAAAAAATTCATTAAATAACTTTTGTTTTAAACATAAAAAATATATTTATAAATCCTTGAGAATGAAACATAATGGAAAAGCTTAATTCAAGCAAAAGAGTGTTATATTAAATCAAAAACATTAAAATATTAAAGACGCCCCATAAATTGGCCCCGGTACCATCTTTTACGATGGCGGGAAAGCCTAGCCTGGTTGGGGCGTCGGCTTGGTAAAACTCTGAAAAGCCGAAGGTCGCGGGTTCGAAGCCCGCCCGGGGCTCCTAAACTTATTTTAAAAAAAGTTGCAGAAGCAAATTTAAAAAGAAGAATTATAATTAAATTTGATATAAACCTTAATCCTTAATATAAATTCGGAATAATATTCAAATAGTGAAGATTAACTTTTATGTTTTGCTTTAAACAGTAATGAAATAAAAAGAGGAGTTTAGAGGAAGCTTTTTTATGGAGGCTATTCAAGAGTTTTTAGATTCATGCTTAATAAAGGCTGGTATAGAGAAAAATCTGAGTGAAATTCAAAGGTTGGCAATTCCTCATATTTTAAAGGGAGAAAACGTTCTTTTAATTGCTCCTACAGGAACTGGAAAAACTTATGCGGCTGTTTTACCTGTTTTCAGTCTTTTTCTTTCAGCTAAAATGAGAAATGAAATAAAAGGAATTTCAATTATTTATGTAACTCCTTTAAGAGCTTTAAATAGGGATATTTTAAGGCGTATAGCTTCAATTGGTGAAAGTTTAGGTGTAAACGTTCAAGTGAGACATGGAGACACTCCAAATAAAATTAGGGTTCTACAAGCTAAAGCACCTCCAAACATGTTGATTACAACTCCAGAAACTCTTCAAGCTATTCTTCCAGGAAAAACTATGCGAAAACATTTGAAGGGAGTTAAATGGATTATTATAGATGAAATTCATGAGTTAGCTTGCGATAAAAGGGGTGTTCAGCTCTCTATTGCTTTAGAACGATTATCTAGAATAACCGAAGTTGAACCTCAAAGAATAGGTTTATCAGCCACTGTTGGTGATGAAGAAAAAATCGCTAATTTTCTTGTAGGCACTTATAGAAAAGCAAGAATTATTAAAGCAAGCATTTTTAAAGGATTTAACGTTAATATAGAATATGTAACTCCAAGCATTGAAGATGAAAAAGAAGGCGAAAAACTTGGGTTATCCTCAAGCTCTATTGCAAGAATAAAACATATACTTGAGCTTGTTTTAAATCATAAATCAACCTTAATTTTTACAAATACTAGAGAGCATGCTGAAGCTTTAGGAGCCCAAATTAAAGCTTTAAACCCTTCTATTCCAATTGAGGTTCATCATGGTTCTCTTTCAAGAGAAGTTAGAGAAGAAGTTGAATCTAAATTTCAATCTGGAAAAATTAAAGCTGTTGTATGCACAAGCTCTCTTGAGCTTGGAATAGATGTTGGAACAGTTGATTTAGTTATTCAATATACATCACCTAGACAATCAGTAAATTTAATTCAAAGAGTTGGTAGAAGCGGTCATTCAATTGAAGCTGAACCTAAAGGCGTTATAATAGCAACTGGAATTGATGATTTTCTTGAATCAATTGTAATAACTGAATTTGCAAAGAAGGGAAAGCTTGAAGAAATTAAACTTCATGAAAATGCTTTAGATGTTTTAGCGCATCAAATAGTTGGTTTAACCTTAGATTTTAAAGAGTTATCTATTAGGGAAGCTTATGAAATTGTTAAAAAAGCTTATCCATATAGAAATTTAATCTTTGAAGATTTTCTTGAAGTTGTAAAACAGTTAAGTGAATTAAAAATTTTAAGGTTTAAAAAAGATTTTATTAAATCAAACTTTAAAAGAGCCTTTAAATATTATTATGAAAATTTATCTATGATTCCTGAAGTAAAACATTTTTCTGTTTTTGATTTTATTAGAAAAAAGAAAATTGGTATTTTGGATCAAGAATTTGTAGCTAAACGATGTTTTCCAGGTTTAGAGTTTATAATGCATGGTTACACATGGAAAATAATAAAAATTGATGAAGAAAAACTTTCAATAGATGTTGAACCTGCTCCTCCAAGTTTTCAGGCTATTCCAAGTTGGGAAGGAGAATTAATTCCTGTAGAATTTATGGTTGCAAATGAAGTGGGGAAACTTCGAGAAACCTTAATTAACTTTAAGGAAAATGAATATCCAAAATTTTTAATTCAAAAAACTGATGTTGAAACTTTAAAGAAAATTTCTGAATCTTTAAAGTTATCAATAAAAAGTTGTCCTCTTCCAACAGATAAAAAAATTGTTATAGAAAGATTTGAAAATGCTGTGATAATTCATTCATGCTTTGGAAATTTAGTTAATGAAACATTAGCTATGGCTTTGCTTACAATTTTAAACTCAAAATATAACATTAATATTTCCTTTCAAATTGACCCATATAGAATAGGTTTTGTTTTTCCATTTAAACCAAATCCAAAAATCATAGTTGAAGCATTAAAAAGTTTAACATCAGATAATTTAATTGATATAATAAACGCTTATTTAGAAGATTCAGAACTTTTTGCTTGGAGGCATTGGCATGTAGCTAAAAGATTTGGAGCCTTAGAAAAAAATGCTAACTTTAACAAAAGCAAAGCTAAAATGCTTATAAAAGTTTTTTCTTCAACTCCAATAAATAAAGAAGCTAAAAGAGAAGTTTTTTTAGAAAAATTTGATTTAGAAAATACAAAAAAAGTTTTAACTAGTTTAGCTAAAGGAGAAATAACAATAGAAATAGTTGAGGACAATGAAGCATGCTCAATTTTAGCTTATCCAATGCTTGATAAAATTGTGCCGCATGAAATTCTTAAACCTGCTTTACCAGAAAAACCTTTAATAGAAATAGTTAAAGAAAGAATACTTTCCAAAACTATAAAGTTAACATGTATTTTTAATGGAGATTGGAGCCATATTAATATTGTTCAAAAAATTCCTGAAAAAATTAAATGTCCTAAATGCGGTTCAACACTCATAGCTGTTTCAAACATTGAAAAAGATATAGAAAAGGTTGTTAAGAAAAAATTGAAAAAACAAGTTTTAAATGAGGAGGAAAAGGAGATTTGGAAAGAAGCTTGGAAAACAGCAAGTTTAATTCAAATTTATGGAAAAAAAGCAGTTATTGTTTTAAGTGGTCATGGAGTTGGCCCAGCCACCGCAATTAAAATTTTAAGAAAACCTTTAAAAACAGAGGAGGAACTTTATAATGAAATAATTAAAGCTGAAAGAGAATATGCTAGAACAAGAATGTTTTGGGATTAAAAAATAATTTTATTTCTTTTCCTCTAACCCCCTTTTTTCTAAACTTAAATAAACAAAGATTAAAATTACTGTTAAAAAACCTAAAACTATCGTTACAGTTTTTATTAATTCATAAAATTCATCAATAGCCATGTTTATCCCCTTTTAAAATTTTAAAAAATACCTAACAAACAGCTTTTTTAACTTTTCCCCTTAACTTTTCCATCATTTTTTCATATTCACTATCCATTAATTCCTTTTCTTCATATATTTTTAAGGCTTCAGCTAATTTTTGAGCTATTAAATGATAGCAAAGCTTTTTTTTCCCTCCAACAACCCTAAAATAGAAATCGTTGCAACTGCAAAAATTTGCTTCTGGAATAATTTGATATTCACCTTTTCTTCCTAAAACAATCCATAAAATTCTGCAGCTTGGTTTAAAAATGTATTTTTTTACACGCTTAGCATAAACAAGTTGTAAAGCTTCATTAAATGTTTTAGAAAGCTTTTTTTGAAGCTTAATTTTTAATTCTTCCTCAAGTTTATTTTTCAAGCTTATTTCTTTGCAAGCTTCATTTAAAATTTCAATTTCGCTTTCTTCACTCAATTTTTACTCCTTCACTTTTAAGCTTGCTTTATATTAATAAATCTTTAGCAACTTTATTTAAATTGGTTAAATTGAGATTGCTTACACCTTTTCCAGCTTTAATTTTAGAAGAAAATAAAGAAAAAACATTGGTTATTTCAGATTTGCATATAGGTTGGGAAGCAGCATTAGCTAAGCAAGGAATTCATATTCCATCTCAAACCTCAAAAATGCTAAAAATTCTGCTTAAATTAATTAAAATTTCAAAACCTTCCTCTATAATTATTTTAGGCGATTTAAAGCATACAATAGCTAGAGTTGAAATTGAAGAAAGACGGGATATACCATCCTTCCTTGAAGAAATAAGCAAAAAAGTTGAAAAAATACAGTTAATTCCCGGTAATCACGATGGAAACATTAAATCTTTGCTTCCATCAAATATAGAGCTTCTTCCCTCCTCAGGTATTATAGCTCAAGAAAACATTGGTTTAATTCATGGACATGCTTGGTTTTCTTTAAAATTGCTTAAATGTAAAGGTTTAATTATGGGTCATATGCATCCCGTTGTAGCTTTTAAAGATCATTTTGGCTTTAGATCTTTTAAACAAGTTTGGGTTAAAGCTTTAATTAATAAAAACAATCTTATTAATGCTTTAATGAAACGTTTTAAAAAAAAGTTAAAGGAAGAAGCATTGTCAATAAACCTTTCTCAATGTTTAATTATGCCCTCTTTTAATCCTCTTTTAGGAGGTCAATCAGTTAATTTAACTTGGAGCAAAGAAAATAACAATAAGGAATATATTGGACCAATTTTAAGATCAGGCAGCATAGACTTAAAGAATGCTGAAGTTTACCTTCTCGATGGTTCATTTTTAGGAAAAATATCAAATCTTCAAGTTTAACTGAGTTTAAAAGGATTTTTTATGTATAAAGTTTTCCCTTTGTAAACTCCAAAATTAATATAGGATTTCATGAAGAGCTTGTTTTAATTGCTGAAAATATTGTGATAAATTCATTAACCATCATAGATCATTCTAAAAGAAATTTATGTATATGATGTGCGTTTATATAATGATTTCTTGCTTAACCAGCATATTTAGCCTTTTCATAAAATTTTCAGGAGAATATAAAAAGAGGTCTACTGCAAAATTGAGGTGGGGCGGGCGGGATTTTCCTGTTAAAGCATTTTGAACCCGCGATCACCGGCTTTCCTGCTTAAAGTTGACCCGAGGCCGGCATCTTAGACCAAGCTGGACCACCGCCCCAAAAATAATTTTGGATTTTAATCGATTTAAATATTTTAGATTTTTCAATTTTACTAGAAGCTGAAAATGTTTATTAAGGAAGAGCTTTATTCTCTACATTTTTAATAAAACTAAACTTAATAAGCGTTTTCACTCTAATTTTTTAAAGTTAAATTAGCGAGGTTTAAAAATGGAAGCTCAAAAAAGTTCAGAAGTTTTTGATGCTGCTTCATCCCCTATAAGAATGGAAATTTTAAAGCTTTTAAGCGTTAAAGGCCCGCTTCCATATACGGAAATTATGGCTACTGTAAATTTAGATCCTGTTAGAGATGCTGGAAAATTTGTTTATCATTTAAAAAGCTTGCTTTCAGCAGGCTTAATAAGTTTAAATGAAAGGGAAAGAAAGTATAATGTAACTGAGTTAGGACGCATGATGGTTAATTTTTCAAGAAATATCGAGGAATATATTGCAGTTAAAAAAGGTAAAATGTTTGTTAGAACATCAAGATTTTCTATAGAGGAGTTTAATCGTGAAAAAATAGTTAATTCATTGGTTAACGAAGCTTCTGTTCCATATGAGCTTGCTCAAGAAGTGGCTGCTGAAGTGGAAGAACGTTTAATTAAGCTTAAAACAAAATATCTTACGGCACCTTTAATTAGAGAATTTGTTAATTCAATATTAATTGAGAAAAAACTTGAGGAATATAGGCATAAGTTAACTAGGCTTGGAATGCCAGTTTATGATGTAACTCAACTTTTTAATTTTGCTAGCGAGAAAAAAATGGATGTAAACTTTGTTAAAGAAAAGGCTGGAGAAGCAGTTATTAAAGAATATGTTTTGTTAAATGCTTTGCCTAGAGAAGTTGCAGATGCGCATCTTTCAGGAAATATTCATTTAGATAAATTGGAAAGCTGGGTTTTAGCTCCAAATGAAATAAGGCATGATATTAGATTTTTCCTAAAGAAAGGTTTTAATTCAAAGCCTCCTAAAAACTTAAAGGAGGCTTTAATGCTTTTAAGAAGAGTTTTTCATTATTTTTCAAGGGAAATTGTTGAAGAACAGCATTTCGACATGTTTAATGTTTTTTTAGCACCATATATAGTTGGATTATCTAAGGAGGAAGTTAAAGAAGCATTATATCAATTTCTTGAGGATCTTAATGCTTTAACACCTTTTAACTTATTTGTTAATAGGCTTTCGTTAGGTTTAGAATTTTCTATACCAAAATTTCTTGAAGATGCAGAAGCTGTAGCTTCAAATGGAAAAGTTGAAGGCGTATATGGGAATTATGCTCAAGAAGCAAATTTGCTTTTAGAATTGTTAATTGATGCTGCTTTAGAATTAACATATAAATTTCCATTAATAAATCCATTGTTAATTTTTAAAGTTAGAAAAAAAGATTTTCAAGATAAATCTTTAACACTTCTTAAATGTCATAGGTTAGCAGCTGAATCCTCTATTCCATATTTTGTTTTTCTAAATGATGAAGAAGCTTTTAATTATTCTTCTAAGGGAATTCGTTTGGGTAATGAGTTAAGTAATCTTTGGGAAACAAGCTTAAATGCTGGAAATGTTGGAACAGTTTTTTTAAATCTGCCTAGAATAGCTTATGAAGTTAAAGGAAGCGATGAGCAATTTAAAGAGTTGCTAATTAAAACATTAAATTTAGCTGCTGAAGCCTTAAAAATTAAAAGAACCTACTTAGATTCAGCTTTAAACAAGGGATTGCTGCCTTTGCTTTCTAAACCTTTAGGAGGCAGCATTTATTATGTTAAGGAAAATGAGGCGTGCACAATTAGTTTTGTAGGATTAAATGAGGCAACAATAGCTCATGTTGGCACAGGAATAAATGTTGAGGAGGAGGCTTTAAAGTTTGCTGTTAATACATTAAAAATAATGATTAATGAAGTCGCTAATTTATCTAAAAAACTTGATTTGCATATATTGATTGCTCAAGCACCAAGCAATGAAGCTTCAACTAGATTAGCTAAGCTTGATGCAGAAAAATATGGAAAATCAACAGTGATTGTTCAAGGTTCAGTAGAAAAACCTTATTATAATGATGAAGCAATTTTGCCATTATCCTTAAAAATACCTTTAGAAAATAGAATTAAACTCGAAGCTAAAATTCAAAATCTTCTTGGAAATGCTTCTTTACCAATTTATCTTGAAGCTAAAAAATTTAATCCTGAAGGCTTGTTTAAAACAACTAAATTTGCTCAAGATAAAGGAATTAAATTCATGTTTTATACAAGCGATTATTCCTATTGCTTTAACTGCTCTAAAATTTTTCAAGGCTTTCTTTATAAATGCTTAAATTGCGATACAAGCGAGTTAATTCAAATAGCTAGAACTGAAAATGTTTTTACACCTTTAATGCTTTGGCCTGAAGCTAAAAAGAAAGATTTAGAAAATAGAGTTTGCTATGCTTTAAATTAAAACTTTTACACTTTATTTTATTGCTCCAAGAATTGTGCTTAAAAGAGCCATTCGTAAAAGAAGTCCATACCAAACTTGCTTAAAATATTTTGCGCATGGCAATTTATCTACATCAAAGCTTACTTCATCAATTCTTGGAAGAGGATGCATAACAATAACATCTTTTTTAGCTTTTTCTAAATCTTTAGCTGTTAATCTATAAGAATTTTTCACCTTTGCATATTCAGCAGGATCGGCAAACCGCTCCTCCTGAATTCTAGTAATATATATTACATCTAAAATTGGTAAAATCTCATTTAAATCATTTAATTCTTTTACAAATATTTTTTTCTCTATATCTTCAACTACTTCCCGTCTCATTTTTAAAAGTTCTGGAGAAACCAAAAATAGGTTAACATTATATAAGGCTAAAGCATAAGCTAAAGAGTGAGTTGTTCGTCCATATCTTAAATCCCCTACTAAAGCTATATTTAAACCATCTAAATAACCCTTTTCTTTTTTTATAGTATATAAATCAAGCATAGCTTGAGTTGGATGCTCTTCAGCTCCAGAACCAGCATTTATAATTGGAACCTTTGAAAATTCGCTTGCTAATCTAGCTGCACCTTCAAGCGGATGCCTAATCACAATTAAATCAGCATAGTTTTCAACAACCCTTATTGTATCAGCTAAGTTTTCACCTTTCTCAACCGAAGTTCCTTTTGCTTCAGAAAAACCTATTACTTCTCCACCAAGCCTTTTCATAGCTGATTCAAAACTTAATCTGGTTCTAGTGCTTGGTTCAAAAAATAAAGCAGCCATAATTTTTCCTTTAAGCATTTCAGAACCTTTTTTAGCTATGGATTCCATGGAATCTGCTATTGAAAAAATATATTCCATATCTTCTCGAGTAAAATCTTTTATGGATATAATGCTTCTACCAAGAAATTTCATTTTTCACCCCTTTTTAGATTATTAAAAAGTTTAATAAAAAGCTTTTAGGTTTTTAACAAATTTTTTACAGAATATAAAAAAGTTTTTAATCTTTTACAAATCTTGATTTTATATTGGGATGTTAAAAAATGAGTAAAAAAGAGCTTTATATTAGGAAAATCCAGCAAGGAACTGTTATTGATCATATAACAGCAGGTCACGCTTTTGATGTTTTAAAAATATTGAAAATAACTGGTAAGGATTCGCATATAGTGAGCGTAGCCATGAATGTTCCAAGCAAAAAATATGGAAAAAAAGATATTGTAAAAGTAGATAATAGAGAGCTTAAACCTGAAGAAGTTGATAAAATAGCTTTAATAGCGCCTGAAGCTACAATAAATATTATTAGGGATTATGAAGTTTATGAAAAAAAGAAGGTAAAGCTTCCAAAGGAAATTAGAGATATTATAAAATGCAGTAATCCCTCATGCATTTCTAATGCGAAAGAACCTATTGAACCTTTATTTACTGTTGAAAGCGTTAATCCTTTAAGGTTACGCTGTCATTATTGTAATAGAATAATGGAGAAAGAAGATATTCTTAAGCAATTTTAAAAAAGGTTTTAAAATGAAGCCTTACATAATAATTGATGAAGAAATAGCTGCTTACCTTAAAAAACTTAAAGGTAAATATATAATTGTGAAAAACAAGTTTGAAGCTGAAAAAGCTGTAAAAAAAGTTTTTAAAAAGGCAAACTTAATTTTAACAAGTGATAAAGTTTATTTTTGGGTTAAATCTTTTTTGGATTTTTTAATGAAGAAAAATTATCCGCTTATAATTTTTCCATTAAAAAATAAAACTTTAAAAGAAAAAGCTGATTTAATCAAAAATCTTATTTTAAAATTTGATAAGAGCGTTTTTAAATGAAAAATAATTTTATAAAATTTTTAATTTATGCTGCAAAGCTTAAGGATATTAAACGCAGTGGATGGATAAGAGTTGGAATAAAAAATCCTGAATCTGTTGCTGAGCATATTTATGGATTAACTGTTTTATCAATGGTGATAAGCGATTTAAAAAAGTTAAATATTGAAAAAATGCTTAGATTAGCAATTATTCATGATTTAGAAGAAGCTATTCTAGGAGATTTAACTCCTAAAGAAAAAAAGAAAAAAAATAACTTAAGAAGGCTTGAGGAGGAGGCTGTAAAAAAAGTTTTATCGAGCCTTCCCTTAAATTTAAAACGTAAATATTATAGGTTATGGCTGGAATATAAAAATGCTTCTTCTAAAGAGGCAAAGTTAATTAAAGAATTAGATAAGCTTGAAATGGTTTTTCAAGCTTTAATTTATGAAAAAAAATTTACTCTTAATCTTGAAGAGTTTTGGGAAACAACCGAGAGTGAAATTGAAAATCTTAAAGATTTTTTAACTCAATTAAAAGGTTTACGAAAACTTAAACAATTATAACACGCTCTATTTGAAAGTATCTTTTTACTAGCATCCTAGCTTTTTCAATTGTTTTACCGTTTCTTCCTATGGCTAAAGCTTTATCTTTAGGATCAACTTCAATAATCATTGTTACCTTATTGTTTTTCTCTATTTTCCTAATGTTTTTTATTTTAGCTGGATATAATGCATTTTTAATTAACTGCTCAGGTTTATCAGAGTATTCTACAACTTCAATTGGTTTTCCAACCATTTTTTTAAGTAATTCTACTTTTTTACCGTTTTTCCCTATAGCTAATCCTGCTTCCCCTTCTTTAGCTACAAAAATTATTCTATTATTTTTTTCATCAATTAAGCAATCTTTAGCTGTGGCGCCTGTTGTAGTTTCAAACAAAGCTATATATTTCATTTCATCGCTTGTTAAACGAATTTTACTAGATAACATTTTATTCTTCAACCCCAGCTAACTTTAATATTTCTGAATCTCCAGGATCGATTATTGTTAAAGCAGATATTGGAAATGGTTTATCGCATAAAGCTCCTAAATCCAAGCTTCCACCTTTATAGGCATAAACGGGAATATTAGATATTTTTGCGCAATATAAAATTTCCTGTTTAAACTTCTCTGGGCAATTTGAAGCTATAATAATCATTTTTGTTTTTCCTGTTTTAACAGCCTTAATAGCTTGTTTAACTCCAAAATTAACTTTTCCAGTTTTAATTAAAATTTTTAATTGCTTATTTATATCGATCATTTATTTAAACGCTCCGTTTCAACATTCATATAAATTTCTATTAAACCTGTTCCCATTGGAATTTGCCGTCCAACAATAACATTTTCAGCTACACCTTTTAATTCATCTACAGCACCTTTAAGAGCTGCTTCAACTATTGTTGGGACTGTAATTTCAAAGGCTGCCTTAGCTAAAGTGCTTGCTTTTTCACCACTAACTCCATGCCTTCCAACTTGAAGAACTTCTCCTGTAGCTGTCATGGCATCCGCCACCAACATTATATGCCTTATATCTACATCTAAACCTTGCTCTTCAAGAACATTTAAAGCTTCTTTAATAATAACGTTTCTAGCTGCTTCTATTCCTAAAACTGAAGCTACCTCATAAATATTGTTTGTTATAGTTCTTGTATGGTCTACTCCTGGAATGCTTAAAACAGATTTTAAATCTGAACCTTCAGTTTTAATTAACCATTCACCATTTTCTTCAGTAACTAAAGTTCTTTTAATTGCAGGTATCCCTTTTATTCTTAAACTTGAAAGTTTATTGGAAAGCTTTTTAAAATGATCTAAATCGCTAGTTTTAGGTTTAACTTCAATAATGTATTTTTCAATTTTAAATTCGCAATTTAAGGTTTTAAGAGCTTCTCTTATTTCTTCCATTGATATTGATTTTTCATTCATGGCTTGAGGATTTAAATGCACAATTGCTTTTAACTCTGTTATATTTAATTCTATGCTTAAAGAAATATCATTTAGGGTTGTGTAAGTTATTAATTTAGCTATTTCTTCAGCTTTTTCCCGGCTTACTCTATGTTTTTTATCTAGATAAATAGTCATTGTTGGGGTTGAAGGAACTTTTCTAGCATCAACTATTTCAATAAGTCTTGGTAAACCTAAAGTAACATCTTGCTCTTTAACTCCAGCAAAGTGGAATGTTCTAAGAGTCATTTGAGTGCCAGGTTCTCCTATGGATTGAGCTGAAACTATTCCTGCTGCTTCACCAGGCTCCATTAAAGCTTTTCTATAACCTTTTAAAACTTTCTTTATAACTTCAACTACACCTTCTTTAGGTAAATTAGCTTCTAAAAGATTTTTTCTTAAAGTTTCAGTTAAGGCTGGAGTTAATTTATTTTCTACTTCCTTAACTTTATTTTCAATATAAGTTTTTGATGCTGGTTCACCTTTAAAAATAAGTTTAGCCTCCTCAATAACTTTTTCTACATTAACAGCTTTTCCATGATCGCTTTTGCTAACATCTACACCATCTTCACCATATTTAAATTGAATAATGTTTCCTCTAGGATCTCTAACGGTTCCATCATATTCAAGTTTTAAATGCTCTAAAGCATTTATTAATCTTCTTTGCATGTAACCGCTTTGTTGAGTTCTAACAGCTGTATCAACCAATCCTTCTCTTCCACCCATGGCATGGAAGAAAAATTCTATTGGGTTAAGACCATCTCTATAGGAGGAGTAAACAAATCCTCTAGCAGCAGGTCCTTTATCGCCAGGTTCAAAAAATGCTAAAGCTCTTTCTCTAAAGCCCCTAAGAATTCTTTTACCTCTAATTGATTGTTGACCAACGCAAGCAGTCATTTGAGCTATATTCAGCATGGAGCCTCTAGCTCCTGATCTAGTCATGATTACACCATTATAATCTAAAGTAAAGTATTTATCTGCATATTCTCCAGCAGCATCTCTAGCTTTTGAAAGCTCATTCATTATATATATTTCTAATGTTTCCTCTAAAGTTTTTCCAGGAAGCCTTTCAAGAATTCCCTTATTATAGCTTTGAATTAACTCTTTTACTTTTTCTTCTGCCTCCTGAATTGCCGATTTAATTTTATCTTTAACTTTATCCGGTATATCAAGTTCATCTAAACCATATGTAAATCCTCTTAAAGTTAGGAATCTTTCAAGAAGTTTTCCTATAGCATTTAGGAATTTTCTTCCTTCTTCTGAACCATAATCCTTCACTATTCTATGAAGAAGGCTTTCAGACCTTTCAGCTCCAATAGCGTTTTTATCTATTACACCTTTTTCTAAAACACCATTTTTAATTACAACATAAGCATCATATTTGCAGTTTTCCTTTAAGCATTCTTTACATCTATAAGCGCTGCATAAATTAGATTTTGAAACATAATTTAATCCTTTAGGTATAAATAGGCTGAAGATTTGTTTTCCTTTCCATAATGGTTTAGGTTTTTTAACTGCTGGTTCTGGAAGGGGTCCTTCATAACCTGCAGCTACTAAAAGTTTTCCTACCTCCTCTTTTGTTAAATATGTTGAATCTCGCGTTAAAAGAAAAGCTGCTGTTATTAAATCTCTAACAGCTCCAATAATTGGTCCACCATATCTAGGTGAAAGAATTTGGTCTTGAACTTGCATTAAAAGTTTAGCTTCAGCTCTTGCTTCTTCTCCCTGCGGAACATGAAGGTTCATTTCATCTCCATCAAAATCAGCATTATAAGGTGGGCAAACAACAGGGTTTAAACGAAAAGTTTTATAAGGTAAAACTTTAACTCTATGAGCCATAATTGACATTCTATGGAGGGAGGGTTGCCTATTAAATAAAACTATATCACCATCCCTTAAATGTCTTTCAATAATAAAGCCTGGTTGAAGGACCTCAGCAAGTTTTTCTCTTTCAGCTACAAATTCAAGCCTTATTCTTCTTTGATCAGGCCTTATTAAGTATAGGGCTCCAGGATATTTTTCAGGACCGTTTATTATTAGCTTTTTCATTTCATCAATGTTCCATTCTGTAACCCATTCAGGCACAGTTAACTTCAAAGCTACTTCTAAAGGAACACCTACTTCATCCATTTCTAAATTTGGATCTGGAGAGATAACTGTTCTAGCTGAAAAATCAACTCTTTTACCTGATAGATTACCTCTAAATCTACCTTCTTTACCTTTAAGCCTTTGAGATAAAGTTTTTAATGCTCTTCCAGATCTATGCCTTGCAGGTGGTAACCCTGAAACTTCATTATCAAAATATGTGGTTACATGATATTGAAGTAAATCATGCAATTCTTGAACTATATTTGTTGGTACTCCAGATTCTAAAGCTTCCTTTAATTTTTGATTTATTCTAATAATGTCCACAAGTTTATGTGTTAAATCATCTTCTGATCTAACTCCAGATTCTAAAGTAATTGATGGCCTAACACAAACAGGTGGAACAGGCAAAACTTGAAGAACAGCCCATTCAGGTCTAGCTGTTTTTGGATCTATACCAAAAAGCATTAAATCTTCATCTGGTATTCGTTCAAGCCTTTCCCTAATAATGCTTGGCATTAACCTTACGGCTCCACCATCAATCAATTCATAATAGGTTGTTGGTTTAGAAAATTCTATTGGATATTGAGGTTCACCGCAATGCGGACATGAACGAACATTCTTTATAGATTTAACTATTCTATCATATGTTTCTGGAGAGACAGAATTCATAAGCTCAAATTCTTTTTGAATTTCCGCTTTAAATCGATCTATTTTATCTTGAGATAAAAGAATTCTTCCGCAACTTCTGCATGTAGATGTTAAAAGTTTATAAATTATTTTAGCAAATGAAACATGAATTACAGGTTCAACCAATTCTATATGGCCAAAATGTCCTGGACAAGTAGCTGCAGTATGCCCGCAAGTTTTACATTTTTGTCTCGGTTCTAAAGTTCCTAATCGTCCATCCATTAAACCTGAGGTTATTGGAATTCCATCTTCATCATAAGTATCTGGAGTTTTAATTTCAACTACTGAAAGTTTTCGAATTTCATTTGGTGAAAGCAAAGAAAATTTTATTGAATTTATGGATTTAATAGCTTCTTCCATTAAAGCCATTAAGCTCTCTCCTCCAATTTTAATCTTGGAGCTATTCCAAGCGCCATTAACTCTTGAAGAAGAAGCTTAAAAGCATAAGATAAAGTTACCGTTGAAATAGAGGCTTTATCTCCGCAAACTCTGCAAACATATCTATTTTGTTTAGCATCATGATAAGCTAGAAAACCGCAGTTTTCGCATACTAAAACTGTAGCCTTATCTGATTCCTCAAGCAATCTATCCATTAAAAGTGCTGAAGCGCCATGTCCTATTAAGCAATCTCGCTCCATTTCTCCAAATCTTAAGCCTCCCCCTCTAGCTCGGCCCTCTGTAGGTTGTCTAGTTAACATTTGAACTTGACCTCTAGCTCTAGCGTGAATTTTATCTGAAACCATATGATGAAGCTTTTGATAGTAGATTACTCCTATAAAAATGTCTGCTTCAAACTTTTCACCTGTAATCCCATTATACATAACTTCTTTACCATTATATTGAAAACCAAGTTCAAGTAATCTTCTTCTTAAATATTCTGTGCCATCATTATCAAATGGTGTTCCATCTACAGGCTCACCTAATAAAGCAGCAAGTTTACCAGCCATGGATTCAACAAATTGTCCTGTAGTCATTCTTGATGGAAAAGCATGGGGATTTATAATTATATCTGGGACTATCCCATCTTCTGTAAATGGAAGATCTTCTTGACTGAGTGTTATTCCTATAACTCCCTTTTGTCCATGCCTTGAAGCAAATTTATCTCCTATCTCTGGAATCCTTTGATCTCTAACCCTAACTTTTATAAGTTTGTTTCCTTCAATAGATTCTGTAATAAAAACGGAGTCTACAATACCTTTTTCTGAAGGTCTCATGCATATTGATGAATCTCTTCTTGTAGGTCCCTTCACTTCAAATTCTCTATATTCTTCTAGAAATCTTGGTGGGCTTGTTCTTCCAATTAAAGCTTCATTTCCTGAAACTTCAACTTCAATTGGAACAACTCCATCTTCTTCAAGCAATCTATAATATTTGTCTCCTCTATAACCTCTAACTTCAGGTTCAGGTATTTCAAATTTATCTTTTAATCCACCAAGGTATTGCCTGCATTCTCCTTCATAAGATCTAAAGAATGTTGATCTAAATAATCCTCTTTCAATTGCTGATTTACTTATAATAATTGCATCCTCCATGTTATAGCCTTGAAATGATAAAACAGCAACTACACAGTTTTGTCCTGCAGGTCTACGAGAATATTTAGTTAAATCCATGGGTTTAGTTTTAACAAGGGGAGATTGAAGATAATGAAGCAAATGACCTCTAGAATCTACTCTATTAAAGAAGTTGCTTGAGGGTAATCCTAATGCTTGCTTAGCCATAGCCGCTTCATAAGCATTTCTTGGAGATTGATTATGTTCAGCATAGGGAATTAATGAAGCGCATACACCTAAAATCGTGTAAGGTGTAATTTCCAGATGCGTTGTTTTTTCAGTTATTTTTGTTTCATCTAAAGCTATAAGCGCATTTTCCTCTTCATCAGCATCTAAATATTCTATAAAGCCTTGCGTAATTAAATCGTTCCAATCTAATTCACCTTTAATAAGTTTTTCTATTTCAGCCTGAGTTAACTTTGGTTTTCCATTTTCAACGATTATTAATGGTCGTCTAACTCTTCCAGAATCGCAATTAACATATAGCTCAGGTTTGGCACCTTTAATTAAAGCTGGATAATAAGCAACATTTACTTGATGACTTATTTGTCCAGAACGCCTTAACATTCTTATTTCTTTAGCTAAGGTTTCAGGATTTCTACAGTAACCTATGATTACACCATCCACTATCACTTTTGTTCCATCTTTAATTAAGTTTTTATCAGCTTCCCTAATTGGGATAACTCCTAATCTAAAGAGTTTTTCAATAACTTCATTTAATGGAACGCTTGTTGAAATTTCTGAGGAAAGAGCTAAATTTTTAACTAATCCACAGTTTGAGCCTTCAGGTGTTTCATTTGGGCAAAGCCTACCCCAATGAGTTGGATGAAGATCTCTAGCTTCTAAGTTTGGTTGGCTTCTGCTTAAAGGAGATTGAAGCCTTCTTAAATGGCTAATGCTTGAAATATAATTTGTTCTATCTAAAAGTTGGGTGACACCAACTTTTCCTCTAATCCAATTTCCAGTTGCTATTGCATGTTGAATTCGTTCGGTTACTATACCTGGTCTAACAGCATTAGCAATTAAAAGTTCAGATCGTTTTTTAAGATAAATTTTCTCTAATTGATATTTTAAATCTTTCATTAAATTTCTGAAAACTACCCTAAATAAATCAGCTAGCAATTCACCTGCTAGCCTTAACCTTTTATTAGCGTAATGATCTTTATCATCTTCTACTCTTCTTCTAAGCTTAAGCTCAATAAGTCTTCTGGCTACTTCAGCTAAAAAGCATGCTTTATCAAATCTATTTTCAGGTTTTCTACCTAAATGTGGAAGGAAATTTCTATCAATTAAAGCTTCAGCTTTTTTAATTCTATATTCTTCAACCTGCCCTGGAGCAAGTCTATTTCCAATAAAAACTAAAGCATCTTTAGCTGTAAATATATTTGAAGCTTTCTCAAAAGATGGTTCAAGCTCATCTTGAATTTCGCTTTCTAAAGAAACCATTTCAGCAATTTTAACATCCTCTTCTATTCCTAAAGCTTTCATTAAAACTATGAAGGGTAATTCAGATGGGATTCCAGGAATAGACACATTTATTGCTCCATCGCTTTTCATTTTGGCTTCTATCCTAGCTCTAAAACCAACTGTTGTAGAAAAAACTTTAGCTATATAGGTTGTTGTGGTTCCAGTTTTCTCTGATTCAACCAAAATTCTGTTTGGAGCTAAATCTTCAAAACCTACAATAACTCTTTCTGAACCGTTGATTATAAAGTATCCTCCTGGATCTAATGGGTCTTCTCCTATTTCCATTAATTCATCAGCAGTTAACTTTGATAAAGGACAAATTTTAGATTTAAGCATTACAGGTAAATCGCCTATATAAACAGTTTCAGAAGTTTTTTCTCGTCCATCAACAACTAAACTCATTTCTAAATATAATGGAGCTGCATAAGTTAAATTTCTTATTCGAGCCTCCATTGGATAAATTTCTCTTTCTGAACCATCAACCTCCATTACTCTTGGAGAACCAACTTCTATTTTTCCAAGTTTAACCTTCATTAAATAACCTTCAACTTCTAAGGGAACTTCTTCAACTTCATTAACTATTTCTTGAAGGCCTCTTTCAATAAATTCGTTATAGGAATTTATATGCTGTCGAACTAAACCTTGCTCTTCAATAAACCTTTTTGTTAATTCCCATAAATTTGATTTTAAACTCATTTTTCTTTTCCTCCATTTTTTATTCAACAACATATCTGTAGGCTATAGCTTCTCCAGCAGTTGGACTTTTCCTAATAATTTTCACTATATCTCCTGGTTTTGCTCCTATTTCCTTAATAGCAGGATCATTCTTCTTAATATATGGTAATTGATGAGGTTTAACATGATATTTTTTAAGCACTTCTTCAGCTTCCTCCTTGCTTAAAACAATATGCTTTGGAACAAGCTCATGTTCAAAAACGCTGAAAACTTTTTTTTCATTTTTATTTTCATTTTTCAATTTTGGATTTTCCCCGTAAAACAAGCTTTTCAAATCAAAATACTCCAATTTAAGAATTTCTAAGCAGCCTATCCTTAAATAAAAACGGTTTTATAAAGTTTGCTGAAGCAATCAATTAAGATTAGCTTATTTTTAGAAACGAAAAATATATTTTGCAGTTATAGTTTTATATTTTTCAAGAAAATGGGCCCGTAGCTCAGCCAGGTAGAGCACCGGAAAGCTGAAAAAGCTTAGTGAAGCTTTTAACCTGGTGAAAGCCACCCGGTAGAGCTATAGCTCTGGGGAAGGGTCGTGGGTCCGAATCCCGCCGGGCCCGCCATAAACTTTAATGCTTACAATTTTTAGTTTACTGTTGCTTTATTGAATCTTTATTTTTTAACAACCTCTTAAGTTTGGTTGCTCCTTACTCTTAAACTTTATTAAATCAAAAACAATCTTGTAGCGT
>Ga0105158_1000164_pt1 | contig 29785 bp, 24 predicted proteins | sample LHCtaG_FD_81567 | JGI IMG/M metagenome (GOLD analysis project Ga0105158, IMG submission 81567) | Hot spring microbial communities from Little Hot Creek, USA to study Microbial Dark Matter (Phase II) - LHC4sed_matched | ecosystem: Environmental > Aquatic > Thermal springs > Hot (42-90C) >...
ACTTTGCTTTGTGACTTAATTATTTTTGACTGTTATTTTTTCAGCTTTGTGGCTTAATTCTTTCGGTTTGAGCTTCTCTCCTGGTTTTATGCTGTTTGCTCTCACTCTTTAGCTCTGTAGGTTTATTAGCATGTTGTATATGTATGCTTTGGCTGCTAGTTCCTTAGTTATGTTCTCCATGTTTTTTGACATGGAGTGTTCTCCGTATAGGCGCTTGAATGTTGAGAATGCTGTTTCAGCAGCCCAGCGCCTACCATAACCCATCCTCCCACTCCACTCCTTCTCACCAAGCATCTTGAACATAATGGCTGAGGTGCGCCTCTCCGGAGGCCCTCGGTCTGTCCTAGCATTCTTTCTAGGCTTAATGATAGGCTTTATTCCAGCATTCTTTAGGAGCCTATAGGACTTTATTGAATCGTATGCTCCATCCATGTATGCCTCGGATATCAGCCTATGCCTTGACGCGTTCGTTATCAAGCTTGGCAGGGCCTCCGAGTCATGTATGTCATCTGTAGTCACATACATCGCTAAAACCTCCCTCGTCTTAACGTCAACTGCAAAATGTATCTTAACATAGCGCTTCCTCCCCCCATTATATCCGCTCAACCCATCCACCACACCTATGAACGCTGACGCCGCTTGAGTCAACGGCTATAGCAACCGGCCCATCATAACCGCTCAAAGATTCATATGGGCTTAAATCAAGCCTAAGCCTCCCAGTCCATGAGTAGTCTATTTTTGGAAGCCTTGGAATAAGCCTACTTAAAGCCCTAGTGAACCCCTCAAGCTGCCTATAGGGCATGGAGAAGCGTACAACAGCCAGGAAAAACAATATATCTATCCGTAATTTTGAATGGACGCCCAACCTCACCATCATTCAAGAGGCTGAGCTCAAAATCATAATCCTTAAGAAAATCTAGGCTGAGCAGGAGCTCACCGCTCCTAATAAGCCTCTCATCAACAAGCCTCCAATCCATAAAAGAAAAGAGAGCTGAAGAGAAGTTAATTAGGCCGCAAAGCATTAAATAGAATCCACACATGTTTTAATGAGGGGTTTTGGATGGAAAACCGAAACTGAAAAATATTATTGGTGAACATTTTGAATTGATATGTGCAGTAGAAAGATCAGTATTTTCATTCCGGTTTATAGGGAGTCAGATCTTCTTGAGCAATTACTCACTTCTCTGATTAACGACCCATATAAAGATAAGGAGATTTTTGTCGTGATAGATGAACCAACTGAGAGAAGTCTGGAAGTTTCAAAGAGGTTCTCTGAGGAAGAGGTTCACTTTAAATTTAATGGAATTAGAAGGGGTAAGGCTAATGTGTTAAATGAGGTTGTAAGTGAGTCGAAGGGAGAGGTTCTGCTTTTTCTGGACTCAGATACTTTAATAGATGGAGGGAAGAAGAACAGTTTCCTCGAAACTATAGCTAGAGAGATGGGTGATGCTGAAATCGTTGAGATTAAAAAGGAGGTTATTAGGGATTCATTTATAGCTAGAATTATAAGCTACGACTACTTAGGCTTTAGCTTAACCAACTCCTACTTTTCCGAGAGGATAAAACGATGTTTAGGCATTAACGGCGCGGCGTTTGCCATGAGAAGAGAGGTGTTTGAAGCCCTGGGCGGTTTTAGAAGAGTTATATGTGAAGACTTAGATATAGCGGTCAGATCCTTCATTAAAGGAGCACGTTTCAAATTCTTGAAAGATATAACTGTATATACTAAGGCCCCGTCATCTTGGAGGGGGTGGTTTGAACAACGTAAGAGGTGGGGTGTAGGTGCGGCCTTCTGGGTTAGGGAGCACTTTAAAACCCTTAAGACGGCTCTTTGCAAGCATCCTGAAGTCGTTATTCCATCACTGCTTTTCATCTTTCCAGCTCTCCCAATCTTTTTATTTAGTCTCTTTATACCCGACGAGCTCTCCATCAAAATATTATATACATCGTTAATTTTACTTTCAACAAAAACAAACTTACTTATACCTCCAGCAGCATTAACATCTACAGCTTTATCCGCTCTAAAGAGCATTTCAACTGTTATTGGCAGCCTCATAGGCTATATGATAGTGTTTTATCTCATTGCCAGAAAATTTCAATCCTACTTCAATCCTTTAGACTTTACAGCATTTTACTTTGTCATGGCTCCACTATGGCTTCTCATAATAATAGGAAGCCTGATCAAGGTCTACATTGAGCCAAAGAAGGTCGATGTTAACTGGAAGGTCTAATGAGGCTTCTTCGAAGCAAAGGGATTATCTTTAATGAAAAACCTTACTTTTTCGTTTAAGTCTACAGGCAACTTAAGGTTTATATGTTTTCTACTTTGAGTTTTTCTTATGCTGGGTATTAGGTCTTTGGTTGAGCATAAGCTTATGCTCAGCCTAAGGGGGCTAAGCCTATGGAGCTGCAGAGTCAGATGAGGTATACGTGACGGCAGGCCTTTAAGGGCAGGAACGGCAGCCGGAGAATTAGGGCGGGGTAGCTCACCTTCTATATGCCTTTTAGAGCTTTACTTAAATATTCTATGGCTTCTTTAATGCTCTGGAAGCCGTACTTGATTTCATCGTGCTCCATTCTTATGGCTACAACATCCCCTCTAACGTCTTCTGGTTTACGCCTACCCTTAATAACATCCAGCATTAGGTCGCATAGGTATTTAATGTCGCTTTCGGCGAAGCCCCTCCTCGTAACATCTTGGAATCCCATCCTTATCCCAGATGGGTCCTCGCGGTTATTTTGGTTATCGTATGGCAGCAGATTCCTGTTTAGGATTATATTAGCCCTCTCAAGATCCTCGGAGACCCTCTTGCCTCCGCCATAATCCCTAACATCGACGGCAAGCTGATGCGACTTAGTGAAACCACGCCGCTCACCTAAAACCTTTAAGCCGTTCTCATAAAGGTATTGCCCAGCAGCCTGAGCATTCTTAACGGTCCGGCTGGCTAGGGCTTCGCCAAATAATTTCATTTCTAGAGCCGCTATTCCAGTTGCCGGCAGCCTTCCAAGATGCGTATTCGATGTGCTGAGTGGGAAAATTGCGTATTGAACATTCTTTATTGCCTTCTCCATTCGCTCCCCTCCCCCATCCGCCAAAATGACGCCTCCCTGAGGCCCTGGAAAAGTCTTATGCGTTGAGGCCGTGATGAAGTCCGCGCCCTCCCTAATTGGATCCTGAAATTCTCCGCCGGCTATTAGTCCTAAGACGTGAGCTGCATCATAGACTACGTAGGCTCCAACCTCATGGGCAACCTCGCTAAGCTCCTTAACTGGATGTGGAAACAGAAATAGGCTTCCACCTAAAGTCACTATTCCAGGCTTAGCAGCCTTAATGATCTCTTCTGACTTATCTGGGTCAATATTCATCCCATCAACGTCATAAGCTAGCTCAATGTTCTCTAAGCCTAAAACCATTCCAGCTAAGCCGGTATAGTCATGCGATATATGTGCTCCAGCGCTGAGCGGCGCAACAACCATCTTTCTACTCTTCGTGGTTAGCGAGATGCCCTTAAAAGCAGCTAGATTAGCATGGGTTCCAGAAACTAGGCGGACATCAGCCCAACCACATTTGAAGAGCATCTTCATCAAGTCGGTTACGCAGTTCTCTATAACCGTAATGTATTTCTGCCCCTGATAGTACCTCCTCTTCACATGACCGCTGAGATCGTTCTCGCCCTCAGCATATCTACTCTCGAGATCCATTGTTAGCTGAAGCATCTCTCTAACAGCCGGGGACTTTAAGCCTTCGCTGGCTATGAGATTTATACATTCCTTCCCACGATATTCCTCGTGTCTCTCGCTGGCTTCAATGAGTTCAAGAGCTAATTTAAGGAAATCCTCCATAAGCCCACCCTAGCACTAAATCCATAGAAGAGTGGGGAGGAAATATTTATAGTTAATTGTTAGGTCTCTGAGTTTATATTTAACGTTAACGTTTACCGCTCTAAAATGAAGGCTTTTTTCGCCACCGGTCTTTCCCTAACCTCATGTATTAACATATTCATTCTGTCGCCGACTCCAATAGCTGGAAAATCTTCAAAGATATTTATCGCCCTTTCAAGCTTACCGGCTCTTTCAGCGAATATCGTTGCCAGAGACTCAGCTTCAGAAACCTTATCACCTATCTTCTTGTGTAGCAGAACCCCAGCTCCCTTATCTTTAGGCGCCCCTGCGAGCCTTGCCGCCTCAACTATTGAGGCATTATCAATCCAGAGCACTATCCCCTTCCTCCTTGAATAGACGGTGATTTTCTCTGAGCCAAGCGGTATATCATCGGGTTTAATCTTCGGATCCCCTCCCTGAGCACCTATTATCTCACGTAGCTTCTCCTCAGCCCTCCCAGTCTTCAAGACCTCTAGAGCCATTTCCCACCCGCAGCCGCTCTCAGATTTTCCACTCATCTCAAGCAGCATTCCAGCTATATGAACTGCTTTATCTATCAGGTCATATGGCTGGCTTCTACCCATTATAGCGTTTAATGCCTCCCAAGCCTCAAGAGCGGGGCCAACAGCATAGCCAACTGGCTGTTCACCATATGTTACAGCACACCTAACTTTAATGCCGAGCCTACGACCGAGCTCCATGAAGTCCTTAGCCAGCAAATCCGCCTCCCCAATAGTCTTAACCTTTGTACCCCTACCAGTCGGTATATCTACGACCAGGAGGCTTGCGCCGACAGCCTTCTTCTTGCTCATTATGGATGGAAGTAGAAGCGGGTCAATCGATAGCGGATGCTCAACTCTGATGAATATATCGTCAGCCGGAGCGAGGTCGAGTGCTCCACCCCAAACAATGCAGCCATTAGTTTTTTCAACAACCTCACGCATCTCATCTATTCCCAGATTTACCGGCATGAGGGCCTCGGCTCTATCAGCTGTCCCAGCGGCTGACGTAATAGACCTGGATGAGGATTTAGGTATCGTTAAGCCGGATGCTGCGATTATCGGAACCGCTAGGAGAGTGGTTTTGTCGCCTGGAACCCCGCCTATAGAGTGCTTATCCACTATAAGTGGTCTCTTTAAGTCAAGTTTCTTCCCAGTTTCAACCATGGAAAGCGATAGGCTTGTAGCCTCATCTAAGTCTAATCCAAACGTGTGGAGGGCTGTCACAAAAGCCGCTATCTCGATTTCGCTGAGGACCCCGCTAACCATATCCTTAACTATTTCCAGAATCTCCTCGTAGGCGAGTTTTTTCCCATTCAGCTTATTTCTTATATAGTAGACTGACGTCGGGAATTGAGCTACCTCTACGTCAACTTCTTCTCCATCTTTAAGGTTAAAGTATTTCTTGACCTCATTATATATGCCGATATAGCCTCTTGGAACGCTTTCAACGGCGACATTAACTATTGCAGCCATACTCTTACTTCCACTTGACATCTTAACCCTGCTTAAGCCGGAGGCGCCGAGGTCCTCAGCGTCTTCGCGATTCAATACAACAATGAATTTTCCACCAGCCTCCAAATCAAGCAGCTTAACCTTGAGCTTCATCCTTAGCCTCCCAGAAGCCTTAACATTTAAAGGATAATAGCGGTGGAACTTAAAAGTTTAATATAAGCTTAAACCCTCTTTGTAGAGATAGGCGCTGTTGGAGGTTTAGGATTGAAGCTGCTATATGTTGTCATCGACGGCATGGGAGACTTGCCAATAGAGGATTTAGATAATAAAACGCCGCTGGAGTTCGCTGAGAAGCCCAACATGGATTTCTTAGCAAGCAGAGGTAGGCTTGGGCTAATGTATACTGTTGAGAGGGGTGTTGCTCCGGAAAGCGATGTGGCAGTGATATCGATCCTAGGCTACGACCCATATAAGTATCATGTTGGTAGGGGTCCGCTTGAAGCCTACGGTGCAGGTTTAGAGATGAAGGACGGCGACTTAGCTCTCAGATGCAACTTTGCAACACTGGGTCAAAATAGGCAAATAATCGATAGGAGGGCTGGAAGAAACTTGACGACTGAGGAGGCATCTAGGCTAGCTGACGCAGTCAATAGGCTGGTTAAACTGGAAACCCATCCAGCGGAGTTCGAGTTTAGGAACACTATTGGACATAGAGGTGTTTTAGTTATAAGGAGTAGGGTTGGCTACTCCCTATCCGGTAAAATATCGAACACTGACCCCGCCTACGAGAGGGTTGCAGGCTTAGGGGTTGCGAAGATGGATGTTAAAATGATCCTTGAAGACTGCATCCCACTTGAGGATAGTGAAGCCGCCGAGGTCTCGGCTAAGCTGGTAAATGAGTTCATCTGGAAGAGCCACATTATCCTAGATGGGCATGAGGTTAATGGAAGACGCGAATCTGAGGGAAAATTAAAGGCTAACGTAATATTGACGCGCGACGCAGGTGACACCCTACCGAAATTCTTCAACATAAATGAGAGGTATAATGTTAGGTTCGCCTGCCTAGCGGATATGCCTGTTGAGAGGGGAATTGCAAGACTAGCTGGCATGGATCTTATAGATCTCCCGCCGCCTTCAGGAGACCTAGTCCGCGACTGCATTATTAGATCCGAGAAATTACTGGAAGTGCTGGAGAAGTTTGACTGCTTCTACATTCACATTAAGGGTCCGGATGAACCTGGGCACGACGGAGACTACATGCGGAAGACTGAGGCAATAGCGGCGATAGACAGATACTTCTTCGGAAGAGTGCTGCCCAAAATAAGATTGGAGGAGACGGTGATATGTGTTACATCAGACCACTCAACGCCATGCAATCTTAAAGCCCACAGCGATGACCCAGTTCCACTGCTAATTTCAGGCGGAAAAGTGAAGGGCGATGGGCTAAAAAACTTCTCAGAGAGAGAATGCGGAAGAGGCAGCCTAGGGATCTTGGAGAGGGGAATAATGCTAATGCCAATCCTAATGGAAACAATAGGGGCGGAGAAAACATCGTAGAGAGAAGGGTTATTGATTAGTTGGCTTTAAGAAAACCGGAGAAGTATCCCACGCTTTTTTATTCTCCAGCAGCGGTGGTCGTTTTCACATCCTTCTTCCATCCGCTCAATCTGTCGTTATATTTAAACTTATAGGCAATTCATCCCACAGTTAAAAACCGTAGGCTTTCTCGTCGGCTTCGCATAGTTGAGTAGAAAAGCATTAATCGCAGTTAATTTCATATTATTTTTGGACGGTGGGTCTTAGGCGGGGAGCTAGGGGTTCCCTGAGAGGCCAAATGGGTCTCGACCGCAAACCCCCTATACGGCGGGCCGAAAGCTGAGGTGAGGTGCGTAAGGCCGCCGGTCTAGCCAACCCTAAACGATGAGTATCTGTCCTCTGGGGCTGGCGGTCACGGGGCACCCCTCGTAGGAGGGGTGTAACCGTGTTTACCGGGCGAACCTGGCTAGGCCCGGGAGGGAGCAACCTAAGCCCGGACGTTCAGTGCTCAGAGGGGTGCGGGTATGAGCGGCGGGTTGATTTAGGCTGGCGGATTCTGCGCATCGAGCCTCAGTGACCCACCGTCCAACCCGCTTTCTCAGCATATTGCGGAAATTTTTTGGAGTAGCTGGCATGCTTGGCATATTTCTCCTACAGTTGGCTCCCCGCAAATCTTGCATCTCTTTAAGGCCACTCTAGGTTTATTCTCCCGGATCATCTCTCTGATTCTCTCAGCTGACCTAAATATTGTGTATTTTATGCCCGGATGTTTAACTTCCAGTCTATTTAGCACATTTCTTACGTCGTTCCTTAAGGCTTCTCCCGCATATGGACATGGGTTTTCCTGGAACCTTATTCCCTTCACATAAGCGTATAACGTTACCTCTTTCTCTAAGATCTCACATAATGGTTTAACCCGCGGTACAAAGCCTTCTATTTCATCTTCGAATACTGGGCCAGCTCTAGATATTCTCGGCGGATCTCCATGTATTATGTTGATCATAAAAGTCTGTATTTCATCATCTAAGTTGTGGGCGACGGCGATCTTCGTCGCACCAATATTTCTGGCAAGCAAGTTAAGGGCTTTTCTCCTCAAAACCCCACAGTAGGAGCACGGCGTCAGATCGCCTCCCGCAGCCCTCGCCCTCCAAACAACCTCATCAAGCGTGTAACCGTAAAGATCTTTGAAGGATGCAACAAAGTGCTCCACCCCCAGCTTTCTACAGTTCTCTGAAGCTATCTCTATCGCCTCGTCCCGATATCCCCTTATCCCCTCGTCAACGGTAATTGCGCATATAGATGCTTTTGGAAAATCCCTTTCAATCCTCGACAATATATGTAGTAGGCTAAGGCTATCCTTACCGCCGGAGACCGCAACTGCTATTTTATCATCAAACCTGAACATCTTATACTTGGCTATCGTCGCCCTAACCTTATTCTCGATAGACTTGACAAAGCATCTAGTGCATAGTTTCTCGCCGGAATATGATCTAGCATAGAAGGCCTCCCTCACGCCGCAAATCGTGCATTTAACAGCATTACTTTCGCTCCGCATTGAGGAAACCCGCTTTAACATTGCCCTTTTAGCAGCCAAGATTCGTTTTCACAGCCTTAAACCCACGGTTATATTAGCAACTATTAGAAAAATTGAGAAAATGTTGAAAAATTTTTTCAGGTAACTGCTTCTTGAAGATAATAGTTCAAGCAGGCATTGAAGAAACCTGTCTCCGTCAAATAATGGTATAGGCAGCATATTTAAGACCGCCAAATTCACGAGTACCAGAAGCAGCCAGTTAAGGACCAAGTAGACCTGGATGTCCCAGAAGCAGCCTAAGCCAAGCCTACTTGGGTAATAAAGCATGTATGGATACATTATTCCAATTATCGCTCTATCAGGATCCAGCGGGTTCCGCGAAACTGTTATAGTGAAGTTCCCTCTACTTGTTGAAACAACTATTCTATCGCCAGGCTTCACATTAGACATGAACTCAACTAGATCTCTATCCGAACGCATTAGGGTTCCATTCAAAGCATGTATAACATCCCATCTTCCTATACCAGCTTTATCTAGTGGACCTCCATTTGAAACCTCGAGGACAACGATGCCGGAGGGGCTCTGAACAAATACCGCTGAAAGCATGAGGAAAACGATTAATCCGCTCAATATATTGGATGATGAACCCGCTGAAAATATCTTCATTCTTGATGGCGCGGGCATTTTGTTTAAATCATCCTCGTCTACCTCGACGAAGCCTCCTATAAAAATCGCTAAAGCCATCGCTCCAGCGGACTTTATGCTTACGCCTTCAGTTAAAGCCAATATTCCATGCGCTGCCTCATGAATTAAAAGCGTAGCTACGACGGCTATAGTGAAGTATGGCAGCCAGTATAGTCTAAGGGTTAATCCTGGGATTACTGGCATAACCGCCGTCTTCCCTCCGCTCAATGACAGCGCTTCAAAAAGGTTCCAAGAGAGAAAAGCCATTGCGAAGAACATCAGCATGAAACCTAAAAAGACGCTTAGAATGGAGAGGGTTCTCCAAAGCGCCCTCCATCTACTTGAACACTTATAAATAAACCTCTTAAATATGTTGGATTCGTACCTCAAAAATAGGGGCTTCACCTCTAGACCATACTTCTTCAGCGGCAGAATTTTACTTAAAATGTAGGTTGCCAGCCAAAACACTAGAAAGAGGAGGATAAATAAATACTCCTCACTCAACTAAACAATCCTCCGATTAAAGGCACGCTATTTTAACCTTCAATAGACTGCCGGAAAGCCATCGCCTACCTCTCTACAAGAGTTATTTTAACTTTAGCTCTCTGAGACAAATTTGGCTCATCCCGGCAGCTGAAGGTTACTTGGTTGACTCCTCTCTCAATTCTCGGTATTTCGCCTTCCACTTCCACATCCATTAATGGAAAGCCGTTGGCGGAATACAGTTTGCAAAAGCCTTCGTCCGGCTTGAAAACCAAGTATTGCTCCGGTTCAAGATCCACGTGGAATCTTAAAGTTTCTCCATTTATTGCCACGCTCGGGTTCCTCAAGGTTAACGGTTTCTCTCTAAGAGCCTTTACGCCGCTTAAATATAGGTTAACGGCGTCGTTGGGGGGCAGCCGCATCAGCCTTATGGCTGCAGCTCTAACCCTCGAATAATCGAAGACGTGGGCTGCTAAACTGTAATAATCCTCAGTGTATTTGAAGAAGTCGAAAATGCGCTCCCCTTCAGGTTCAGGAAACTCAAAATATCTCCAGCCCTTAAAATCTATAACTGCATAGTGGTCGCATACCGGGTTTATTGAAAATCCCATATTCTTCAATTGTATATTTAGGATTTCACCCTTTCCATCGCCGTAAACCCAGAAGCCGATGCCTCTATTGTTAGATAAATTCAGGTTCACCATCCTCTCAAACTCGCACCATCCAGCATCGTCTTTTAGCGAGCTTTCAGCCACTATTTTACCACTTGACACCCCAGCTTTAACCTCCTCCTTCGACTTTTCCACTCGACATACTACGCCTGCGGCTGAGGCAGCTGAAAACTGCTTTGGATCTTCAAAGTCAATCACTTGGATATTTTCATCTCCATCATACTCTGCTATTGAGGGCGACGCCTGTATCCTTATTTCAAACGAGGGCTTTTCAAAATCATTGTAAATGGACCACTTGCCGTCAACTCCCCTAAAATAATGTTCAAAGTGCCTTACACGGCGTAAAATCCATGTGTCTTCGGACAATTTAGTTAACTTAAATTCTGCTCCGGGCTCGCGCATCTTCTTTTTCTCATCTTCTGAAAAGTAGTTTCTAAATCTCAATTTCTCATAGTTTCTGATGATCGACAGCATTTCGCGCGTCCAGCCGTTCTCCTTCAAATCATGAAGCGTAGTTTCTATCGAGAGAGGCGAATCATATCCTAAACATTTGTTGCAGAGATACTCTATTTCATCTGGCTGGGTGGCGGAGTAGTATGGAGTCTTAGCGTATAAGCCAAACCACCCGAATTCAGCGGGCATTAGATTTGCCTGAACCTTTAAGACTCCTGGAATTTTAACTTTGTCTACATGGCCTTTTACACCCCTATATACGCGGTCTGTTTGAGCATCCCTAGAATAAATGTGCCAATTAAAATGATCCAGCTGTTCATCCGATGGCCTTAGGATTGTGCCTTGCCCCCGGTAAATGCTGACGGTATAGCTGGCTCCTTGAACTAGAACTTCTCTCTTAAACTTGTTGAAAAAGGCCAGCTGGACCTTCGGCACGTAATACCACCATGATCCTTGAGCGGAGGCCGCTTCAGCCCCATCCAAATACACCATATCGAACCCGCACTCGTTCACTATATCCGCTATACGTTGCGCAATCTCATCTAGAAGGGTGCTTTCAGCGTCGGCGATATAGAATCCAAACATTTCGGCTAAGTGATAAACATTTGCGCCTCTTTCATGTTTCGATGGCTTAGTGCCTCTAGCCCCTCTAACACATCCTGTAAATCCATAGGGGGGGTGAAGTGAAACGCCCCTGTAAATTATTATTTCATCGTCTATCTGAATTTCATTGCCGCCGCCCACGTAATAGGGCTGAGGCTTTGTGGGAACGTTTCTTGGAGGCTCAACTGTCGGAATAAATGAGCTATTCTCATCTATAGCGTCGGCTAACGTGAACTCCGCATCCTTCAGCAGCCTTTTGTCGGGAACAGGCGTTACATATGGATCATTTTTACTGATGCATGTTGTTAAAAAGTGGAGGCCGACTTTTAACCCAGCGTCATGCATTTTCTCAACGACTTTCTTTACGCCTTCTAAGCCGCTTGGATAGTTTTTTAGATTAACCGGGTAGCTTCCGCAGCTTGTTGACCACGAAGAAGAGTATATCATAACATAGCTGAAGCCCCCCATTCTAGCATACTCTATAACTTCCTCCACATTTTGCTCGGTAACATCAATAAATAAATAGGATCTCTTAACCTCAGGAGATATCTTATCCCAGACGCCGGCGAGAGTTGGGCTCGGCAACCCCTCCCTCAACTGTATTCTTCTAATAGTCTCTTTCACCATGTTAAATGGGACCCCTACAACCGCAATTCTACTCTTAACAAGACCATATTTTGGGCAGCATTTGGCTACTAGAATAGCTTTTTCATCAGATTCCCCGTAGGAATGCACTTGGAGATTTAAAGCCAATATACATGCGGCGAAATTACTATTCCACCCTATATTCAACAATCTGCCAATGTTCTCCCTAATGATTAAAGGTATTCTACAGAGTATTAACTCATCAATGTCTTGATTGCTTATTGAAAACAATTCGAAAACAATATAGTCTTCAAGTATCTCAACCCTCAAACAACATTCGACTTTTACTTCGTCAAAGATTACTTTCAAGCCATCGCCGCTCGGCTTAACTAAAGAAGGCCAATATCGCTTGCCGCCTTTAATAACCTCCGTAAACGGACCCTGCTCCTCAAAATCCAAATAATTTCGACCAGACGACTTGTCTAAAAATATCTTGGAAAAGCCCTTATCGTCTATTATCCACTTCAAGTACTTATTCTCTAAAATAACTTCCGAAGTCATTATTACTAAACCCCCAGACAAGCAATACTTTAGCTGAAGCTAACAGCACCGCTCTCGCCACCTACAAATTTTATTTCAAACTCCTTATTAAAGGTTAAAAAATATTCCGGAATTCTTGCGCACTGGCTGGGCAATCAACGGAGCCTATCAACCGAGTACATTAACCAATTAATTTAAAAATCAGTTATTAGATCAATGTAGTTAATAGAGGTTTAATGAAGATATAGGCTTATGGCTAAGAAGCCGATAATGTATGCTGAGAGAATCGAGGTTTCCTATAGTGCTGAGCGTTGGAGACTCTTATCGAATCTGAGATCTAAGGCGATAAAGATTATGGAGGCTCTTGAAGAAGCCAGCATTCCCTGCATAGTTCATGGAAGTATAGCCCGCGGGGATGTTTCACCTAAAAGCGACATAGACATATTTATTTCAGAGGCCTACTCTTCATTCACCATAGAAAACGCCCTTAGGTTACGTGGGTTCCCAGTCAACAGACGCATACTGGTTCAGGCAACACCATCGTATGCTGTTAAAGGTTATATGGAGGTTGATGAGCAAACATATGTATCATTTCCGCTAACAAAGATGAGAACTGTTGAAAGGGAATTTTATAAGTTTGGTGGGGAGGCAACTCTAGAGATGCTGAGAAAAAATATTAGGGTGCCTGGCGTCGATAAGCGCCTAATGTTAATTGAACCGACCGAAAAAGGGCATGTTGAAAGCAGCATAATTGGGCGGGAGGAGAGAGTTGCAAAGATTCTTGGGATCAGCGTTGACACTGTACTCAACAGGGTTCGCATACTTTTAAGGAGGGATAGCGTTGGGAGGACGGGATTATTTATTGAGAGGGAGCTCCCACCGGACGAAACATTTGAAGGCATGCTGAAGAAGCTCGCCAGCGTAAATCCGGCTCTCAGAAGAAGGTTGAGGGAAGAACATTCCTAGACGCCTTTTATGAGCTCGCTTAAGTAGACTTTAAATGCGCCGAGCCTGCCCTCATAGTTTCCGGCAGATATCTTAACCACCCCTGGAACATTGACGGCAGCTTTAATACCCTCAGCCATAGCCGCCTTAACACTTTCTAAGTTTAAACCATTTATCACAACCTCGTATATCGCGTTTACTCCGTCAGGGACACGGCTCTCGGAAAGTTTTCCCTTTAAGGTTGGACAGTACAGGTGGTTTGTTGACGCAGGAATCTTATACTTCAATGAGCCGACTTTGGAGCCTGAGCGGCAAATTCCGCCTGGAAACGGCATAATCACGTCTCTAACATTTCTCCTTATGGCTTCTACCGCCGCCTCGGCTGCCGCTAAGCCGGATTTTTGGTTCCTAGCCATTATAAAGAAGTTTCCCCCAGCGACGCCCTTCTTAACACCGAAGCTGTTTTCAACGATGAATTCGCCCTCCATAACCGGTATGCGCCATACCATCCGACCATAAAGCTCGTCTAACTTCTGGAAGCCATCCCCAAAGAAGCGTAGGCTTCTGCCAACTTTAAGCTTTCTAGCAGCTCCCCCAAGGGCATTGAAGGCTGCTGTTGTTGGACACGTCATCACGCATTGCCCTATTCTGGCAATCATTTGCCTCTTTAAATCGCTTCTGGTGTGATGGTAGAATTGAACTAGCGCTCCAACCCTACCGTCCGGCGTCTCTTCCGGCGAAATTAGACGCTCTATCCCAGCCTCAGTTGGCGAGCCAATTATTGACGATGCAAATCCAGTTGCAACCTCAGCGGCTTTTAAAGCCCACTTCTCATTCTCCGCGGTTATTAAAACCCTACTGACCCACATCTCAAAAATTTCAGCAAATGTATCTTCAATTTCGACATTACCGTAAATTAAGGCAGACAACAACTACACCTCAAAGATTTTACCCTTCTAAACAATTAAGTTCATTACAATATGATATAATTTTTTCTTTCAAGGAGCGCGTCCAGCTATTATTTTGGTTGCTTGTTTATTTCTTCTTGAATGCTGGAGTTTATGATGCTGGCTCTTGACGGCTGCTTTAGACTACGTTTTAGATCTTATGGACGCTGCATGTGAAAGCGCTGGTTTTGAAGGAGATTTGGGGGCGAGGTGCGCTGAGGGCGTATCCATTGCATACTTTGATGTAGGGTTTCCAAAATCTCCTCTTTTAAGAGAAACATTTAATACTGTTTAGCATATAATGTGTGCTGGATGACTGTGACATGGATTTCATCCTAATTACTGGTAGAACTATCGACCAAGGAAAATTCAAGGAGCATGCAAAGCTCTCTAAAGAATATGAGGAGAGCGTAGCTGTCTGTGAGATGCACGCTGAAGACATGAAGAGACTCAGCGTAGAGGAGGGAGGCAACGTCAAGGTTTCAACAGACATCGGCTCCATCGTAGTTAAGGCTAAGAGATCTAAGAGGATAAGAAGACCAGGCGTAGTGTTTATACCGTTTGGCCCCTGGGTTAATGCAATATTATCTTCGGAAACCGATGGTACTGGGATGCCGCATCTCAAAGGCTTCAAGGTTAGAATTGAACCTACATGTGAGCCTGTTCAGGGCCTAAGAGAGATGTTCCTAAAAATATACGGAGGTAAGAAGTCATAGCTGTGGAGGTCGGTTTTATGATGGTTTCTGGCGTAACCTGCCCCTTCTGCGGATGCTGCTGCGACGATGTAGAAGTAATAGTTGAAGATAATAAAATAGTTGATGTTAGAAATGCATGCGCCCTCGGCGCCTCAAAGTTTATGGATTATGGCAAGCATAGAAACACTAAGCCGCTTATAAGAAAGAGGGGCGAGCTTGTTGAGGCGACGCTTGACGAGGCCATAAGGCGGTGCGCAGAGATGCTCGCCGAGGCATATTATCCACTTTTATATGGTTGGAGTAACACTAGCTGCGAGGCAATAAAAGTTGGCTTAGAGCTAGCGGAGGAAGTTGGCGGCGTTATAGATAATACTACGACCACATGCCATGGGCCGTCGATTCTAGCGATACAAGAGGTTGGTTTACCCGCATGCACGCTTGGGCAGATTAGACATAGAGCTGACCTGGTAATATATTGGGGGAGTAATCCATGGTGCGCTCACCCAAGGCATTTAGAGCGCTATACAGCTCTGGCCGAGGGCAGATTCCAAAGGGCTATATGGAAGCGCTATCTATCACGTTTAATCCTTGAATCCGCTAGGAAGAAGCGTTATAGGGTTGCTGGGCTGGTCACTAAGGGTGGAGCAGCGGCACTACCACCTCCAAAAGAGGAGACTTGGATGCTTCCGCCGCCGGAGGAGAGGAAACTCGTTGTTGTCGACGTCCAGAAAACTAGGACAGCTGACTTAGCGGATATATTTATTAGAGCTGAGCCAGGCGGAGACTACGAAATCCTACAAGCCCTACGCGCCCTCATCCGCGATGAAGAGCTAGATGTAGACGAGGTGGCGGGGGTTCCAATTGAGAGGCTTGAGGAGCTAGCAGATTTAATGGTCAATGCTAGGTTCGGCATGCTGTTTTTCGGTTTAGGTTTAACGATGAGCGTTGGAAAGTCAAGGAATATTGAGGCTGCAATAAAGCTTGTTAGAGACTTAAATAAATATACAAAGTTTCTCATAATGCCCATGAGAGGGCACTTTAACGTAACCGGGGCTAACGTAGTCTCCACATGGCAGACTGGTTACCCATATGCCGTCGATTTCTCCCATGGTTATCCAAGATATAATCCAGGCGAGACATCTGCCGTAGATGTTCTCTCCAGAGGCGACGCTGACGCTGCGCTTGTTATAGCCTCTGATCCAGCGTCAAGCTTTCCCAGGAGGGCTGTTGAGAATCTGGTTAAAATGCCGCTGGCAGTTATTGATCCATGTATTACGCCAACAGCTATGAATGCCGATGTAGTGATACCAACATCTTTCGTTGGAATAGAGGCTGAGGGAACAACATATCGAATGGATCATGTCCCGCTTCCCCTAAAGAAGATTGTTGAGCCGCCCAGCGGAATACTGTCGGATGAAGAAATACTCCGTAAAATATTAGATGAAGTGCGAAAAATCAAGGGAAAGTGAGCTACTACACCCCAACATTTCATCGTCTTAGAGGGGGTGCAGCATCTTTTGTCGAATCGTATTGATATCCTCCTAAGCCTCAGGGCGCTATCATCCTCCCTAGCTTCCTCAAAGCTCTTTAGGATTTCAATAGCCTTATCCCTCGCAGTCTGGATTTGTTGAGGCTGAAAAACTCTTCGGCTTTCCCATAAACATTCTCGCGGAGAAAGCTCTTGGACTTAGAATTGAAGCCGAGATACCATTCCACAAGCCTAAAGTATTCGCTGAGAGACCTGTTTAAAGCTAAACCTTCAGCCCCTTAAAAATAAATTCTTGGTGAAAATTTTCTCCTCCATGTTTCCTTAGAGGGAATATGCTAATATTGCCGAGAAAACTAATTTTTCCCAGCATATTCAGAGGGTTGGCTGATGCGCTTAGCAAACATATCGGAGATACTCTTGGGGAAAAACGCCAATGAGGAAGTTACCATAAGAGGCTGGCTTCATAACAAGCGCTCAAGCGGCGGAATACACTTCTTCATAGTCAGGGATGGAACAGGCATCCTTCAATGTACAGTTAAGAGGGATAGGGTTGATGAGAAAGCCTTTGAGGAGGCAAAGAAGCTGACTCTTGAATCCACATTAGAGATCACTGGAATAGTTAAGAGGGATGAAAGGGCTCCAGGCGGATACGAGATACAGGCAACTAAACTAAGAGTTATACGTCGAGCCGAGGAAGACTTCCCAATAGCAAAGAAATACCATGGACCTAGCTTCCTACTGGATAATAGGCACCTCTGGATTAGAAGCCAAAAGATGCAGAGGATACTCAGGGTGAGGGCTAGGCTCCTTAGGGCTGCAAGGGAGTGGCTGGATCAGAACGGCTTCACGGAGTTTCATGCGCCGACGCTTATAACAGCTGCATGCGAAGGCGGCGCAACCCTCTTCAGCGTTAAATACTTTGATAAGGATGCATATTTAACCCAAAGCTGGCAGCTATATGCTGAAGCAGCTATAGCGAGCCTTGGGAAAATCTATACTATTGCACCATCTTTTAGGGCTGAGAGATCTAAGACCAGAAGACATTTAACAGAGTTCTGGCATCTTGAAGTAGAGGTCCCGTGGTGCGATTTAAATGGCATAATGAAGATCGAGGAGGAGATGATAGCTTATATATTGCGTAGGCTATGCGAAGATGAAACGGCATCTAGGGATTTGGAGGCGCTGGGCAGATCCCCCAAAGACCTGCTAAAAGCTGAACCGCCATTCCCAAAGATAACTTATGACGAAGCCGTTGAAAAATTGAATAGTGATGGAATAGAGTTTAAGTGGGGCGACGACCTCAGCTGGATTCAAGAGAAATACTTGGCCCTAAAGTTTGATAGGCCATTCTTTGTAACACATTATCCAAGAACAGCCAAAGCCTTCTACCATAAGCCTGACCCAAATAGACCCGAAGTAACCCTCTCAGCGGATTTGCTTGCACCAGAGGGCTACGGTGAGATAACAGGTGGCGGGCAAAGGATAGATGATGTAAACGAGCTGCTGGAGAGGCTTAGAGAGAACAATTTGAACCCGGAAAACTATAAGTGGTATATAGATCTTAGAAGGTGGGGTTCTGTTCCCCATGCAGGTTTCGGTCTCGGCGTAGAAAGGGCGATTATGTGGATATGTAAGCTAATCCATATAAGAGATGCTATAGCATTTCCAAGATTGATAAACAGAGTGTATCCCTGAGCTAAATAATATATAGCGCCTCAGGAAATAAACTTTCCTTCGGGATATTTTATGGCAAAAATGAGGGCAGCCGTCCTATATAAGCCCTTGGATATTAGGATTGAGGAGATAGATGCCCCGGCAATAGGGCCTAAAAATGTCTTGGTTAGAGTTAGAAGAGTTGGAATATGTGGCTCAGATGTACACTTTTATCTTTATGGCAAAATAGGGTCGTTTATCGTAGAGAAACCGTTAATATTGGGGCATGAATGTTCAGGCGAAGTTGTAGAAATCGGTGAGAGCGTTAGAAATGTCAGTGTTGGACAGAGGGTTGTAGTAGAACCGGGCTTTACATGTGGCGTATGTGAATACTGCAGATCTGGAAGGTATAATCTATGCCCAGACGCCCGCTTCTATGGAGCCCCACCCTATGATGGAGCCTTCGCCGAATATGTTTCAGCCCCAGAAGAAAACGTCTATCCCATGCCGGACAACATGACCTACGGCGAAGGAGCCATGATAGAGCCCCTGGCCGTTGGACTCATGGCTGCTAAACGCGGCGGAATCTCTGTTCACGATAAAGTTGCCATATTCGGAGCCGGACCAATTGGGCTACTGGCCCTTCAAGCAGCTAAGTCGCATGGTGTAACAGAGACCTACATCGCTGATTTAATCAAGTATAGACTTGAGTATGCTGAAAGATTAGGTGCCGATGTGACAATAAATGCTTTAGAGGAGGACGCGGTAAGCCTAATTAAGAAGCTAACTGGCGGCAGAGGTGTGGATGTTCTCATAGAAGCCTCAGGTTCACCGAAGTGCATTCAGCAAGCAATTGAAGCCGTTAAGCCTGGAGGACGAATAGTTTTAGTTGGATATCCATTAGTTGAGGTTCCAATAAACGTCGACAAGATCCTCATGAAGGAGCTAGATATTCGGGGCGTACATAGATACGCAAATGTTTATCCAACGGCAATTAAACTGGTTTCGCTTGGAAAAGTCAATGTAAAAGACCTCATCACACATGTTTTCCCACTTGAGGAGATCTTAGATGGGTTTAGAGCTCACATAGAAAAAATCGGGAACCCTATCAAAATCCAGGTTGAAATTTAATTAGGCTGCCACTTATAATCTTTGAAGATATTTAAGTTTGTCGGCTAGTTAAATGTCGCGCCTATACGCCTCAAGCGTATTTCCAAAATAGCCGCCATCATTTAAGGCGCTTCTGTAACTAACCAATCGAACAATAATCGCTAAGTTGCCGTGCCCCTTTATCAAGAAATCTTAAATTTAAGAAATAGATTTATGCTTAAAAGAGGCCGTGAAGAGGAGATGGTGAAATGCCCCTCAAGATTAGAGATGTCGAGGAAGAAAAAATCACCAAGGCGATAATCAGGAAAACCATGGAAGACTGGCTAAAAATTGCCGAGGCCGATGCCGTGGTTGTCGGCGCTGGGCCATCTGGGCTTACAGCCGCAATGTATATGGCTAAAGCTGGTTTAAGAACGGTTCTATTCGAGAGGAGGCTTTCCTTTGGCGGCGGTATAGGCGGCGGCGGGATGCAATTTCATAAGATTGCTGTGGAATCTCCGGCGGAAAAGATTCTGGAGGAAGTCGGCTGCAAAATGGAGGCAATTGAGGACGGCTTGTTTATTGTCGATGCCGCTGAAATGATCGCTAAACTTGCATCTAAAGCTATAGATGCCGGGGCAAAAATAATTCTGGGCGTAAGCGTCGATGATGTGATATATAGAGATAACCCGCTCAGAATAACCGGCGTAGTTATTCAGTGGTCATCTGTTATGGCGGCCGGACTCCACGTAGATCCATTAGGCATCAAGGCGAAAACTGTTGTAGACTGCACCGGACATGATGCAGAAGTTCTGTCAGTTGTATCCAAAAAGATCCCGGAGCTAAACGTCGCCGTCGTTGGCGAGAAGTCTATGTGGGCTACGCGCGCTGAGCACTTGACAGTGGAGGGGACAAGGGAAGTGTGTTCGGGACTATTTGCCGCCGGAATGGCGGTTGCAGCAATAGATAGAGCGCCCCGTATGGGGCCGATATTTGGCGGAATGCTGTTAAGCGGAGCTAAAGTTGCTTACCTGGTTATAGGGAAATTGCTTGGAGAAAAAGCGCAGAAAGTAATTCCCTTCGATTTTTAAATTTTAACCGTTGATATATTTACGTTTTTCGTAATTATTTGCCGATTTGAGTAAAATTTATATTTGTGTACTCAACTATAAGAAGAATTATAATTCGCCCCATTAACTAGGGGAAAAGGCATGACGCTTAAGGTCATCTAGGAATTAGAGGAGGAAGGCAATGCTGAGGAGTATGATTAGGGAGATGGAGACTGGAAAAAACCCATATTTAAATATGTTGAGGGAGAGAATGGATCGGGAAAACTATGAGAAGCTTTGCGCTATACCTGACTCCAGAGTCCATCAATTTATTGCAGAGGCAGCTGAACTATGCAATCCCAAAGAAATTTTCATATGCAGCGATACACCGGATGAGATAGCGCATATCAAGCATATGGCTATTGCCAGCGGCGAAGAGAGCGCAGCCCTAGAAACTCCCGGCCACACATTTCACTTCGACGGCATATATGACCAGGGAAGAGATAGAGAGGTCACTAAGTTTCTTGTCCCAAAAGGGGATTATTTGAGCCCTGCACTTAAGCAGATCGATCGAAATGAGGGGCTTAAGGAAATCTTCGGTTTACTTAAGAATTCCATGGTTGACCGCACAATGATAGTACGCTTCCTAATACTTGGACCGGCAAACTCCGTCTTTACAATTCCATGCATGGAATGCACTGATTCATGGTATGTAGCGCACTCAGTAAGTCTACTCTACCGTAAGGGCTATGAGACATTTCTAAAAATGAAGGCAGACGCAGAGTTTTTTAAGACGCTGCATTCATGCGGAAGGGTGGATGAACGAAAGATAAGCGTGGATCACGAAAAGAAGCGCATATACATAGACTATGTAACAAATACAGTCTACAGCGTTAATACGCAGTATGCTGGAAACTCTATCGGCTTTAAGAAGCTGGCTCTCCGCCTAACCATTCGAAAAGCTCATCGAGAAGGCTGGCTCGCAGAACACTTCATGATAATGGGCGTTCATGGACCAGGTGGACGGAAAACATATGTCGCTGGAGCCTTTCCAAGCGCCTGTGGAAAAACCTCGACGGCGATGCTTCCAGGCGAAACGATATTGGCGGATGACATAGCATATCTACGAAACATTGATGGGGTCTGCCGAGCAGTGAACGCCGAGGTTGGAATATTTGGGATCCTAAAGGACGTTAACCCAATTGATAGCCCGCTGCTCTATGAGGTGCTTACAAGCCCAAATGAGATAATCTTTTCAAATGTTCTGGTCAAGGACGCTAAGCCATGGTGGCTTGGAATGGGCTGTGAACTGCCAAATGAGGGCATAAACTTTTCAGGAAGATGGTGGAAGGGGAAAAATGGGCTAAATGGTAAGGAGATTCCTCCAGCAAGCGAGAATGCCCGCTACACGATATCCCTCAACGCGTTACCAAACTGTGACCCGGAGCTAGATAATCCCATGGGGGTTGAGCTGGGGGCGATAATCTTTGGCGGCCGCGATTACAGGGCTTATGTGCCAATTCAGCAGGGATATGGTTGGGAGCATGGGATAATAGCTTACGGCGCATCCCTCGAGACTGAAACGACATTCGCCATAACCGAGGAGCAAGGCAGATATGAGATTAACGTGATGAGCATACAGGACTTTGTCTCAATTCCACTTGGGCAATACATCAAAAATTATTTGGAGTTTGGTAAGAGGCTTAAGAGGCAGCCGCTTGTCTTCGGCGCCAACTACTTTCTGAGAGACTTGAGGACCGGCGAGTTCTTGAATAGCCGAAGTGATAAGCATGCCTGGGTGAAGTGGATAGATCTCCGCGTGCATGGAGAGGCCGGAGCGAGAAGGGCGCCTACAGGCCTAATTCCAGAATACAAGGATCTGGCTGAACTCTTCAAGCAGGTTTTAAACAAAGAGTATAGTATGGAGGATTATAGAAGGCAGTTCACTATAAGGGTGCCAGAAAATCTACGTAAAATTAAGCGTGTAAGAGAATTTTGGTCGACGCAGGTGACAGATGCTCCAAAAGAGCTATTTAATGTTCTAGATGAGCAGGAGAGGCGTTTAGTTAAGGCTAGAGAGGAATTCGGGAATTATATACCGCCAGACAAATTTGAGGAGGAATAGCGTGAGCTACCCCGCTCTTTGATAGATCGCAGCCATTTTGAAAAAAACGCTTGAGGCGAGGCGCGCCATTTAACTATAGTCGACAGCCAAACTCAAGGCCGCGTCTGTAAAAGCAACGTAAAATTTTAATTCGAAGCAATTTTATTTTAGATTTAGGGGTGCAAGCGATGAGTAAATTTGTTTTTATGCTACTTCTCAACGATGTTTTAAGTAAGAGTAGGATTAGAGTTAAATTAAGCGAGATTGAGAGAAATCAGCTTTACGAAGAATTGATAAACTGTTTTGGTTTGGCTGGCGGATTAAATGTCTGTGAGGCTCTTGAAAGAGCGTGGCAGGACCCTTACAATAGGAGTAGGATTGAAGAGTTTATTCTCGCCTGGTTTAGGAGGAGAATGAAGAAGAGAATTGAGGGAGAATACAGAACTGGAATAGTTTAATATTTGCTGATGCCAATAAAGTGGAGCCAGGTTATGGAGAAAAATCCTAAAATCTTATTGAGGCGACTAATAGCTATGATCTTAGCGCTATTTAACCTGGCTCCATCAATAACAGTTATCCTCAATCCTCTTCTTTTCATAATGTTTTTCCCCTTGGGAATATATGCTTTTCTTTCATGGCCCTGGATCATATTAAAAGATATCCCAGATCCATTCCATCCGGGTGAAAGCTTGTATTGGCTTACCTATACAATACATGCCGAGAATAGCATACTGCTTCCATCGCTCTTCAGATGGGGTATTATAGACCTCTCGCTTACAATCTCCGGTTTAATCATATTTCTAGCCGCATTTACAACTTGGCTGGCAAATCTGAGAAAAGATGAAAATTTACTCACCTGCGGAGTATATGGAGTTAGTAGGCATCCGCAATATCTAGGAATTATTCTCTTAACACTTGGGTTATCAATTAGATCAAGTAGGCCAATATCGCTCATAGCATGGGCAACATTGCTCTTCAGCTATCTTTTTCTTGCAAGCTTAGAGGAGAAAAGCCTGCTTGAAACGTATGGCGAAAAATATGAAAAATACATGAAAAAAGTTGCCTTCATGATACCATTCCTGAAAGCTAGACTTCCAGAGTACCTGTCTCCAAAGAAACCCTATAGGTATGCCCTCCTCATCATGCTTAATTTAATCGCAACGTTCCTTATTATATCGTGTATGAGGGATGTTGTATGTGCCTTGAGATAATAATTGCCTAAACATCCTCCCTCTTAACTAATAGACTTCTCCCTATCTTGAGGGACGCTTCCTCCCTCGAGTTTTCTCTTCACATAAAGGATCCCTTTAACTGCATTTGCCAGACATCATTCTCTCTTTGAAATAAGCTTTTTGATCCCCTCTTCAAGCGTCACTTTAGCTTTAAATCCAAGAATTTTTTCGGCTTTTGTTGTATCTGCCAGCGTATGATAGACATAATTTTTGATTGGGTTAGGCTTATAGATTGGTTTTACATTTTTCCCCAGTAAACGATTGACTAAATCCACCACTTCATTGAAGCTATGTGCTACACCTGTCCCAACGTTGAAGATTTCACAGTCAAATTCTTTTTCAGCGGCAAGCATGAATGCTTCGACTACATCCTCAACGTATATGAAGTCCCGTGTTTGAGTTCCGTCGCCGAATATTACCGGGGGTTCATCGCGCTGTATTAACCAGAGAAACTGCGAAACAATGTTAGCGTATTCACCTTTATATTTCTCCTTAGGTCCATAAACGCTGAAGAGGCGTAAACCAACGGACTTGACTCTAAAAAGTAAATTGTATAGCTTCGATAGCCTCTCGATTGCATATCGGCATTCCGTATAATAGTCGGTTACATACGTTGGCATATCTTCACTATATGGGATTGGATTGCCATTATAGAGGCTGCTTGTACTCGCGTATACTATTTTGCTGCCATATTTTTTGGCGCATTCAAGAATGCTTATCGCGTCGTTTATTGCCTTGCCAACGAGATATGGGTCTCTTCTATACATTGGGGAAGAGGATGGTATACCTAAGTGAAATATTAACTCTACGCCGCGTACCAAGAGAGGAATTTTTTCGTAAGGCTCCTTAAAAAATTTCACATCCAGTCCATCAATGTTCTTCAAATTGCCTGTGCTGAGGTCATCAAAAACCGTTACATTATACCCTTCTTTAACAAGTCTTTCAACAAGATTACTTCCTATAAATCCACATCCGCCAGTCACTACAACATTATTCATAAGAACTGCTTCCCTCCCCCACCCGCTGATTACAGTTCTCAGCCACATTGGGCATGCAGGGATTTAAGACAGTAGTTCGTCTAAAATATTTCATCAATTCTAACTTCCCTACCGAGGCTTTCCGATTTATACGCCATGTCAATTATCTGCATAACTTTTAATCCATCTTCACCGGATGTTTTTGGCTGCCTATCATCCAAGCACGCTCTTACGAAGTCCTCGATAAGCATGTCTGAAATAGCTCGGCTAACACTTACATCGTAGGACACAGCTATTCCCTTCCCCTCCCTTTCGCTAAAATATGTGAAAGGCATCAGTTTAAGCCCACCCTTAGAGCCAAGAACTATAGCCTCCTGGTAGGAATTTATGTTCGCAGCCCAAGCTGTTTCAAAAGTGATCGCCAACCCATCTTTACATCTGACGAAAACAGAGGAATGCTCCTCAACATCATATTTTGCCTCTAGCTTTATTCTTCCTCCAACGCCCCTAAACATCACCGCATTTACGGAGAGTGGCTGCAGATTCTCTAAGAGAAAGAATGCCAAGTCAACATCGTAGCATCCTATATCCATTAACACGCCTCCGCCGGCTTTAGAAGAATCGAGAAACCACTTAGACTCCTTTAATATATCTATGCCCGGCCTCCCTCTACGCCGGATAGTTGTGAACCTAGCATAATATATTTTGCCAAGTTTCCCGCCGGAGATGTGCTGCTTAGCTAACTCCGCCTGCGGCGTTAGCCTCGACCTCGCACTGCAGATACCAAGTTTCACGCCAGCTTTCTTGCACGCATCAACCATCTTAGCCGCTTCCTTAAAGTTCATTGCCATAGGCTTCTCGCATAAAACATGTTTTCCAGCTGCAGCAGCGTCGCATGTTATTTCGGCGTGGTTAAATGGGGGTGTGGCAACTACAACGGCATCTATATCCTTCACATCCAGAAGGCTATGATAATCTTTAAAGCATTTTTCAACTTTAAACTTCTCCTCGGCGAATTTAAGCGCCTCCTCATTTATGTCCGCCACAGCCATAATCCTAGCATTCCTCTGATTCATGATGGCCTGGAGATGACTTCTCCCTATAACGCCAACTCCTATAACGCCGAAATTCAGCATTTCACCCATGTCATCCACCTAAACCCTTAAAATTAAGGTAAAATTAATCGATAATTAAACTTTTTTAATTCTTATAAACTTTCAAGACGTATTAATTACTGTCGGTGATTGCCATGGCTAGAATAAAAATTGCCTTGCAACTATGGTCTGTTCGTGAAGATTGCGCCCGCGACTTTAAAGGCACACTTAAGGCTGTAGCGGACATGGGGTACGAAGGCGTTGAGTTCGCCGGATACTATGGCTGGGCAGCTCGCGAGTTAAGAAGAACCCTTGATGATCTTGGGCTCGAGGTTGCTGGCGCACATATCAGCATAGACGCCTTATTAGGTGAAAAGCTGAGGGAGACTGTAGAATTTAACAAAACCTTAGGTAACAGGTACCTTATAGTTCCCGGGCTGCCGGAAGAGATGAGGAGGTCGAGAGACGCATGGCTTAAGACCGCCGACTTAATGAGCGAAATCTCAGATAAACTTGAGCCTGAGGGAATGTTTGTTGGCTACCATAATCATGTTGTTGAGTTTAGGCCGATAAACGATGATATACCTTGGTTTTTGTTCTTCGATAGGGCTAAGCCGAGGGTTGTAATGCAGCTGGATACTGGCCACGTACTACGCGCCGGCATAAGTCCAGATGGCATATTAGAGATTATTAAGCGTTACCCTGGCAGGGCGAAAACAGTTCATCTCAAAGACTACTCCTCTAAGAATGAGAAGGCGTTGCTGGGTGAAGGCGAGATGAAATGGAAAGAGTTTCTGAAAATCTGTGAATCTGTTGGTGGCACAGAATGGTACATAGTTGAGCAAGAATCATATCCTTATCCGCCACTAGAATGCGTCAAAAGGTGTCTAAACAACTTAAAGTCGATCCTTAAATAAGTATTACAGTAATCTCTTTTTTCTTCTACTAAAGCGCTCAATGAGGATTGGAGAAGGGGCTTTAAGGCAAAATCATCCTCTTCTTTTTCTCATTCATCAAGTAGTTGAGCTCTACGACGGCAACGTTAAGGGGTTTCGGCAAAACCTAAAATCAACTTAGACACGAACCTCCAAATGGGTAAATAATAATGGAAGAGGGCAATCCATATGTTATTTCAATTGCCCTATTCAAAATTTATTTAAAGCGTAGATAAATGTTAGAGATGGAAATCACATAGCTTCAATGAAAGAATTTAGGTGAGGCCATGTCCGATATAAAAAGGTTTGTTTTTGACTGGATCGAGGATAATGAAGAGAGGATAATTGAGATAAGCAATAATATCTGGGAGTACGCTGAACTCGGCTTAGTTGAATACAGGTCCTCTAAGCTTCTAGCTGATGAACTTGAGAAGAATGGCTTCGAAGTTAAACGTGGAGTTGCAGGAATGCCAACGGCATTTGTAGCCAGCTTCGGTGAGGGGAAGCCGGTTATAGGAGTATTGGGCGAATACGATGCCCTACCGGGCCTATCTCAGAAGAAGGTTCCTTATAGAGAGCCTCTGGTTCCCGGTGGACCTGGACATGGATGCGGCCATAACATTTATGGGGCGAGCGGTCTTGCCGCCGCCGTAGCCGTGAAGGAGATTATGGAAAGGAGGAAGCTGAGTGGAACAATTAGATTTTATGGTTGTCCAGCTGAGGAGAATTTTGGCGGAAAAGTTTTCATGGTTAGAGATGGACTCTTCAGCGACGTGGATGCTGCCATCGGCCACCATCCGAGCTCTATGAATAGAGTTTCGCTGGCGAGCACTCTAGCCATTAATTCAGTTAGGTTCCACTTTTACGGTGTGGCTTCACATGCAGGTGCTTCTCCAGAGCGGGGTAGAAGCTCATTGGACGCCGTCGAATTAATGAATATTGGTGTAAACTACTTGAGGGAGCACATAATTCAGGATGCTAGAATACATTACATCATTGAGAGGGGAGGGGATCAACCAAATATTGTGCCATCTTATGCAAGAAGCTGGTATTATATGCGAGCACCCGAAAGAGAGCAGTTAGAGGAGATATATGAGTGGGTTCTCGATATAGCGAAGGGAGCCTCTATAATGACTAGAACTAAGCTGGAAGTAGAGTTTATTCAGGGCTGCTATAACCTGATCCCAAATAGGGTTATAGCTGAAGTAATAGTTCAAAATATGAGGGAAATAGGTGCTCCAAAATACGATCAAGATGAATTGGAATTTGCAAGCGAAATATCTAAGAGTATTCCCAGAGAGGAGAAAATATCCCAGCTGAAAAAGTCTAAGCGGCCGGACTGGGAGAAACTTGTTGACAAGCTTATTGACGACGGAACCCCCGATCCTTTAGGCGAGGGAGACATCTCGCATGGAAGCACGGATGTTGCAGATGTAAGCTGGCATACGCCTACAGTTGAGTTTAGCACAGCATCTTGGGTTTTAGGTACGCCTGGGCATTCCTGGCAGGCTGCAGCCCAGAGCGGAGTGAGTTTAGGCCACAAATCATCCATTTTTGCGGCAAAAGTTATGGCTGCCACAATACTGGACTTGCTCACAAAGAGGAACCTGATTGCTGAAGCAAAGGAGGAGCAAAAAAGAAGGATTGGAGACAAGAAATATAAGTCTCCACTTCCAGCAAATTATAAGCCGCCGATAGATTTCTGGGAGAAAAGGTGAGCTGCCCCGCCCTTTGAGGGGCGAGGTCTCCAGCGCTCGCCCGGGGCTCTACGCATCTGCCGGTTCAGGGGATAAAGCTCCGGGTTTTCCGGGCGCCCATCTTTATAAGATAACAACATATTCTAATCCTTCCATTACAGGCTTATAAACTGAAAACTTAGGGCAGGGCAGCTCGCTTGAAGATTATCTCCATTATTAAGTCCTCAGCAGTTCTCTTCACCGCCTCTTTGGAGTTCATAAGCGGTTTAAAGCCGAGCCCCTTCAGTTTGTCTATTTTCAAGGCTATTCTCTTCACATCTCCCGGCCACCCAACACCATGTAAGACTGGTTTAAAAATGTATTCTACATTCTCTAGCCCCATAATCTCCACAATTATGTCCGCTATATCCCTTACGGTTATCCAGTCCTCAGAGGAAACATTAAACACCTCAAAATAGCCCTTAGACCTCATGTAGGCGGTTATTGTTGCCTCCACAGCATCATCTATATAGATGTAGCTTCTAGATTGCGTTCCATCCCCCAGGATCTCAAGCCTACATGGGTTTCCTCGAAGCTTCATTATCAGATCATATATGACGCCGTGCCTAAGCCTAGGCCCAACAACATTAGCATAGCGCAGCACAACAATCCTAATCCCGTAAAGTCTACTATAGGCATGCATTAGGCTCTCGCATGCAGCTTTACTAGCGCCGTAAACCGAGACAGGTTTTAAAGGGGCGTCTTCGCCAACGGGGATCATTTCAGGCTCGCCGTAAACGCTGCTGGAGGACGCGAAGACGATCTCTCCAACACTATTTTTCCTCATAGCCTCGAGGAGGTTAAAGGTTGCAGCAATATTCTCATTAAAGTGGATATCGGGGTTTGTTGCGCTAACCCTAACCTCGGGATTAGCAGCGTAATGAAAGACTACATCAACATCTTTAACGTTATTGTAAACATCTTGGAGATTCTTTAAGTCAACGTTTAATACCTTCACACAACCATTGCCGCTGTGATGCGCTATATTCTCCATCCTACCGCTACTAAAATTATCTAAAATTTTAACACTCCAGCCCTCGGAGACAAGCCTGTCCACTAAATGGCTCCCAATGAAGCCGCCGCCGCCAGTTACCAACGCCTCCCGCATGATTTCACACCTCAACCTACAAGTTCTCATATTCCAACATAAAACGTTTAGCAGAGAGAGCTTCATAGTTGAAGACGGCATGGAGCTGGCGAAGCTTTACCACAGCCTAAACCTAAGGTGGAGGAGGGCAGCCAAAGTCGGAATACACGTAGCCTTATGCTACTCGGTCATCCCTGCAACAGCTCTGACCTCCTCCCCGCCCTAAAGGGCGAGGGTTCATGCTAGAGCGGGGAGGTTTGGGGCTACATCCCCTCTTTTCGAGGGTTTAGCCCTGGGCTGGGTCTCCGGCCCATTACCCCTCTCGGGG
>Ga0105158_1000165_pt1 | contig 29732 bp, 31 predicted proteins | sample LHCtaG_FD_81567 | JGI IMG/M metagenome (GOLD analysis project Ga0105158, IMG submission 81567) | Hot spring microbial communities from Little Hot Creek, USA to study Microbial Dark Matter (Phase II) - LHC4sed_matched | ecosystem: Environmental > Aquatic > Thermal springs > Hot (42-90C) >...
ACCATGTGCCATCTCCGAAGTTTTCCGCGATAACCCTCCATATCTTCTCCTTGAGCGTGGTATCCTCTGACACCTCCTTCTCTTCGAGCTCTAGCATGCTCGCCATTCGAAGCTCCCGCAATGTCCTGAGCAGATAGAGCACTTTCTCCTCGCTGACATCCGGCCCCTCTATGCTTATGGATACACGCTCCCCAGAGGGCAGAGCGTCCTCCACTCTAATGCGCGGCGCCATTCTACTCTCCAAAAACCTCAGAGCTATATTTCGCTATCCTGGATGTTTAGACCGTAGCTAGGCGCTTGGAATAACGATTATTTATTCTCTGTTTAAAAGTATCATAGTAATTATTCATAGATATTGTAAACAGAGAAAAAATCTTGTGAATAAAGCCTGAAAGAGATTTTCTCTAGATGTCTTGCACAGTTCCAGTGGAAACCAAGGGGTTATTTAAACCCCCGGTTCTTTTGAGCATATTCTAGTCTAACTGTATAACCCTGAGAAGACTTGTAGAAAGTTCCCAGACCCCTTCATTTCAAGTGGAACAAGTGGAAATCTTTGCTTGCACATGTGCACTCGACATAGCATATACGCAATAAAAGCTTCTTCTTACTTGGTGTCTCCAGTGGAAATGAGGGGGTCTAACGCCTCTTAGATCTTTCCCCGCTAACACAAACTTTAAACACTGCCTGATAGGGGCAGCACTCAGAGAGAGTACATGGAGGAGCAGGTGTACGTGCCAGATCTCTCCGCGATACTCAGCGGAGCCCTGCGAGATGCTCTGCAGCAGGGCATGATAGCGGGTAGACTATTGATCCACGCCTCGATTGTCGACTATCTCGAGGAGCAGGCCCGGAGAGGAAGCAGCACTGGCGTGTCGGGTTTGCGTGAGCTGAGGCTCCTAAAGGAGCTCTCCAGTAATCTTCAGGAGCTTGTAGAAGTAGAATATGTTTACGAGCTCCCTGTGAGCGCACGAGGGCTGCGTAACCCGGACCCCAACGTGGTGGCTAGGCTCTTGGCGATCGAGAACGATGCCGTGCTTATCACAACTGATGATGTCTCGGCCGAGGCTGCAAGGGCTCTGGGCTTAGAAGTCCTGCTGCTCAAGGGATCCCGGGAGGAAGAGTTCTTTCTCGACAGATTCTTCGACAAGAACACAATGTCTGTCCACTTGAAGGAGGGAACCCGTCCGCGCGCTAAGCGTGGTACACCCGGGAATTGGTCTTTTGTGGAGCTGGACTCTCGCCCCCTGACCCGTGGGGAGATGGAGGACTTCATAAGGCAGATAATGGAGCGTGTCAGAATGCAGCCTAACTCCTTCATCGAGTACGAGGGTGCGGGTCTGACTATCGTGCAGCTAGACGAGTACAGAATTGTTATAACGAAGCCACCCTTCTCGGACGGCTACGAGATAACAGCGGTCAGGCCTGTGGCAAGGCTTACTCTAGAGGATTACAGGCTGCCTAGGAAACTGGTGGAGCGGCTTGAGCAGCAGGCGGAGGGGATACTAATCGCGGGCGCGCCAGGCATGGGTAAAACGACGTTTGCTCAAGCACTCGCGGAGTATTACCACAGGAGGGGCAAGGTTGTTAAGACTATTGAGTCACCCCGCGACATGGTGCTACCGCCTGAGATAACACAGTACTCTAAGAGTTACGCGACCTCCGAGGAGATACACGATGTTCTGCTTCTTTCCAGGCCCGATTACACGGTCTTCGATGAAATGAGGGATACCAAGGACTTCCAGATATACGCCGACCTCAGGCTGGCCGGTGTAGGCATGATTGGGGTGGTACACGCGACAAGCCCCATAGACGCCATACAGAGGTTCATCGGGAGGGTCGAGCTAGGCATGATACCTTCCATAGTCGACACCGTCATCTTCATCAAGAATGGGAACGTCGAGAAGGTTTACTCGCTGGAGACTACGGTGAAGATACCGCACGGACTGAAAGAAGAGGACCTTGCTAGGCCGGTTGTCGTTGTTCGCGATTTCCTCACAGGAGAGGCCGAGTACGAGCTCTATGTCTTCGGCGAGCGTACCTTCGTGGTCCCCATCAAGAAGCATCACGGGAGGTTGAGCGTAGAGGAGTACAAGGTCAAATCCGCTCTCGAGCGTGCGTTGCAGCGTATAATCGGTGATGACGGTTACGAGGTCAAGGTGGATAGCTTGTCATCAATCGTTGTTGTCGAGTTGTCCGCTGAGCACTATAACTTCATCCTTGGCAAGCCTAGGAGGAAGCTCGAGAGGATAGTCAGGAAGTTCGGCTACGAGCTAGAGCTGAGACCCGTGTTCTAGATTTCTCTCGGCACAGCATAATATTTATTAGGGTGCTGCAGGCGGAGAGAGCGCTACCGGTGACTAAAATGAGCCTGCAAGAAGGCAGCGTCTTAGTGGGCAACAAGAGCGTGATGAACTACGTGCTGGCAACAGTGATTCAGTTCAACCAGGGAGCTAAGAGGGTCCTCATAAAGGCCCGCGGCCGCGCTATCTCCAGGGCTGTGGACGTCGCTGAGATTGTCAGGAACAGGTTCTTGAAGGACGAGGTGGACATCGCGGGCGTCCGCATAAGCAGCGAGCCAGTAGGAGAAGGTGAAAAAAGGAGGAACGTCTCCACCATAGAGATAATCCTCGAGAGGAAGAAGTGACGAGTAAAAACCTACAGGGTTTCTCGAATTTCTACTCAACTTCCAGCTCTCCTATCAGACGGGGTTTCTCCTCCAGGTGCACTACTGGGATGGCGATCCAGCCAGGCTTAACCCCTTTGCATGGCTCGACGTACTCCCCGCTTTCATCCGACCTGAAGAGCAGGTAGTTTCCAGGGAGCTCCCTATCCGCGACGGCATAGTAGAACATAGGTATGCCGTACTGTTTGTAGTAGTCTCGGAAGACTATGAATACCCCGTAGATGTGCTTGCCTTTCTCCGCGAAGTGCACGATGTAGGTTGGATGCCCCATAGTCATAGTCCCGCTTACCAACCGCGCAAGGTCATTGATCCCCCTGAGCCTCAGGGGGATCATGTAGCCGACGCGCTCAGCGCTATCTTCAGGGTTCATCGCCTTGGAAAACCCTGTGTCACTTAAATACTCCTCTCGGCGGGCGTTATCCTCAGCGTTACCGTGGCTCCACTCGGCAGCCTGGAGAGGTTTTCTAAGCCTTCGATGACCTCGCCGGCTTTATACGCCTCTATCGACTCTAGCTGCTGCCGCTCGACCACCACAGCTATGCAGCCCAGCTGGTGGACCACTAGGACGTCGCCCTGGCTGAACGCCCTGTAAAGGCTGTGTTCTTGCCTGAGCCTAACCGGCAGGGGGAGCAGTAGGAGCCCCTTTGAGGTCGATGCCCTTGTTATAGTCGCTTTAACCCCCAGCAGGGAGTCGAAGTTGAAGGGTATCAGCTCGCGCTTTAGCAGGGCCTTTGCTAGAGTTGAGCCCCGCTGCTCGACCAGAAGGAGTGCCCGGTCTACCTCCACAGGCTCAGGTGCCTTCTCCCAGCTAAAAAGGTTATTTAGCCTAGCTGCAAATCCTCCTCGGGGCTATCCGTGATCGACGAGTATAGGAGGAAGTACGCCTACGCAGAGGACTACGGGACCAGCCAGTTCAAGTTCGGCCCGGTAGCCGAGAGGCCTTACGTCGTGGAGAACAGAGGCGTGATCACCTCTGAGCTCGAGTCCAAATTACTGCTGGAGCTTTTCGGGGTTTCTAAGCCGGTGATAGTCGGCGAGGAGGTGTCACGCTACCTACCGGCCGTCGATAGCCTTGGGAGATCCTTGATCTACCCTATGCACGACGGGATTGTGGAGAGGGGGAACGAAAAGGCATGGCTCATAATCAAGGAGATCACTAGGTACGGCTTCGAGAGGAGCCTGAGGGACCTCCAGAAGCCGCGCGACTTCGACGGCTTCTATGTGACCGCAGCTCTCTCGGCGATAGCGCCCAAGTACATGTACGAGAAGCTCTTCGAAATACACGCTGAATTGGACGAGGAGGGGCGCTACGTGAAGGCAATCACCATAATCCCGCAGCCGCTCGCAGTAGCGATAGCGGAGAAGACAACAGAGTGTATAGTTGTGGAGTCGGGGCACGGGAACACCCAGATTACACCCATTGTTGTATACCCAGTTAGGGATGCCATAACAGTGCTAAACAGGGGGGGTGCCGAGGCTGACGCCATAGCTGCTGAAATCCTGAGGGACCTTGGCTACGAGGATAGAGCGCGGGAGGAGAAGTTTGTACGCCTCTTCAAGGAGAGCGTGGGCCTTATACCTAGGGACCTCAATGCGGCCATCGAGAAGGCCAAGCGGGAGCCCGAGAGGTTTAGAGTGGTATTCAAGGTCCCTAGAACGACCATAGAGATAGACATGGGAGCAAACTCCTGGATGCGCTTCCTTATAGGAGAGATAATCTTTAACCCCACTCACGAGATCTTCGAGAGCTATTACAAGCGTGGCATGCCCAGACCGCGCGACACGGTGGTGGGTGGGCAGAAGCTGCCAGGGACCCTACCCCTGGGAGAGGCCATAGAGTACTCCATTAACAAGACGAGCTTCGAGGCGCAACAGCAGATCCGAGTGGTTATACTCAGCGGGGGTAATTTCGCCTGGAGGGTCCCGCCCGGCTTGGAGGACGTTGCTGTCAATAGCGCGGAGAAGGTTGCCCTACAGCTGAGGGCGAAAGGGCTTGACTATACCGTCAAGCTGGTCTCAGATCCGTTATACTCCGTCTGGAAGGGCGGTATCGTTTATAGTCTTGCTGTGCCCGACTCTGTGGAGTGGAGCTGGGATCGCATGGAGGGGTGGTACAAGAGAGGAGTGCACTACTAGCGCCCTTGTGCCGCTAAGCTTATTACAAGTTTTCCCGAAAGTAGTTTCGGAGAGATGAGCTACGCATTACTTAAGCATCAGCTGCTAATTCCTGTTAGAAAATACTTAGAGGCCCGAGGGTTTAAGATAGAAAGCATAGAGGGAGATATCGTCGCGGCACGAGGCGAGTCGGGGACGATAGCGGTCAAGCTCTTCCTTAAAGAGCCTTTATCGAAGGTATTCGAAGCTGTGCAGGAGGCGGGGTCCTCCTGTATGGATCTCATGCACTTTGACGAAGTCTACGTAGCGGTACACGCGAGAGTTTTGTCGAGGCTTGTAGGCAAGAAGATGCCCGTACTACGTGAGACTTACCAGGAGAAATTCAAAGTGGGCCTGCTCAAGGTTCGCGAGGACGGCGGCGTCGATGAAGTGATCAGAGCTCCAAGGAGAGGCCCCGTGGGGAGGGGAGGTCTAGAGACCACGCCTGCTCTCAGGGCGCCTCCGGTGTTCAAGCCTGCGCGCGAAGCTCTCCGAGAGACCACTGCAGTAATGGAGACGTCCAAGGAGCAGGAGCTTCCGCTGGCTGCACAGCAGCTTCGGGCCGTGAGCGAGAGAACCAAAGCAGGGACTGCCGATGAGGGTCTCCCGGATTTCGTTAAGGATAATCCCTGGTTAGTAGTTTTGAGCAAGAGAGGGGTTAAAACTTAGCAAACTATGGTGTGAGGGGTGGGTCCGTTGAGTGAAGAGAGGTTCATAGGTGTGGGTGTAGAGCGCGAAGTGAAGAAACTTCTTGAGCAAGAACTCTCGACGAACCCCAAGGCATTAAGCCTCGCACAGCAGATCTTAGAGGTATATGCTAGGGAGGGCAGGAAGGGGGTTGTGCGGTTCGTAAGAAATCTCGTAGAGGGAGAGACCGGTGCCGGTTCTGCTGAAGAGCTTGGAGGTTGAGGGGTTCAGGTACTTTGCGGGTAAGATTTCGCTGCAGATAGGCGAGGGACTGACAGTTATCGTGGGTCCTGTGGGTAGTGGGAAGAGCTCCCTGCTCTCAGCCATCTCGTATGCTCTTTATGGCACAGAGCCCGGGCTTAGGAAGAGGTTGTATTCGAAGGAGGACCTCGTCAACGTGAGTAGAAATTCTGCCAGAGTAGTGCTCGAACTAGCCGACGAGAAGGGGGTCTACAGGATCACACGAACTCTGTTGAAAAGCGGTAGGGAGGATGTAAGCCTGGTAAAACCCAGCGGTGATGTCGTTTACGGAGTGCGCGCTATAAGCGAGGAGGCGGAGAGGCTGCTTGGGCTGGACTTTGAGGAGTTCTACCGCAGTGTCTTCCTGAATTTCGTCGATTTGTTTCTCCTAGCCTATGGAACACCCATGAGGAGGAGCAAGGTTCTGGACAGGCTACTCGGTCTCGACGCTATCGCCGGGCTTGCGAAGAGCATACCCGTGAGGATGGTCGGAGAGGAGCTCGAGAGAACTCGGGAGCTCTACGAGCAAACGCTTGAGGATATGAGGAAGCTCGAGGATGAGGTGCAAGCGCAAACCAGGAGACTCGAGGAACTTAGAAAGAAAAGAGGGGCTCTTTTGGAGCAGTTGAAGAAACTAAACGCGGAGATCGAGAGGCTGCTGCCCTCTAAGACCGAGTACGAGAGTCTGTCAGGTGGCATTAAGGCGGAGGAGCAGGCAATATCAAGGTTGAAACAGGCTCTGGGCGCGAAAACCCCCGGCGAGGAAGAGCTCTACGTTCTAGCGGAGGAGATCAAGCAGTCCCTGCTGAGGGCTGCGGAACTACTCCCCGTATCATCTGAGCTGCGGGAAAGACCGACAAAGCTCGATGTTTTCGGGTCGGATCTCAGGAGCGTGTACGCCTCACTGAAAGAGGCCGGCGAGGCTATATCGAACGAGTACGACAGGTGCGTCGAGGAATTTGAGCGCGAAAGAGCTGTACGTCTGCACGAATGCCAGATGAGACTGAAGGCCGTCGAGGAGCAGCTGATCCGCCTTGAGCCTGCGGTGAGGGATTACGAGAAAGCCGAGCAGACGCTCTCCCGAATATCACGTGATGTGGGCTCTGAGGAGAGCCTCCGCGACAAGATAGCAAGCCTGGAGAGAAAGGTGCGCGAACTGAAGGATAAGCTCACTTATGCTAGAATGATCTCCGAGCTGAGGAGACACATCGTCGACGACCTGGCTAGGAGGGATGCCACCCAGTGTCCTGTTTGTGGCTCTCGCGTTGACAGGGCATGGCTTAAAACCCTGGATATTCTACCTCGGGAAAGTGTACCAGAGGTGGAAGCGGAGCTGAAAAGAAATGAAGCAGAGCTTGAGAAGTACAAGCGGGTCATGGATGAGCTCCAGTACGCTAAAGCGCGGAGGATTGAGCTCCAAGAGAGTATTGATGCTTATAACGAGTTGCTTAACATGAAGGAGGAGATCTCCGAGGAGTGCGAGGCTCTAAAGGAAAGTCTCCAGCAGGAGAGGCAGAATTACAGGATGGTGGAGCTTCATGTTTCAAAGGCTCTCAAAGACCTCTCCCAGCTACGTGAGGGCATAGAGAAGCTGGAGCTTGCCCGCAGACTAGATGACTTGGAAAAATCTCTGGAAGAGAAGCGTCTACGCCTTGAGGAGCTCTTTCCCATTGCTCAGGCATGCAGAGAGCTCGAGAGTAAAGCAGGCAAACTGAGAGAGGAGCTGGCCAGGCTCGAGGGAGAAATAAGAGGCTTGGAGAGCCATTCTCCTCAAGCGCAGCTCGAGGAGCTCGAGGAGAGGTCCAGGTCTCTTAAGGAAAGGCTTGTTAGGCTCGAGGAGCTTTACGAGAATCTGGTCGCTGTTAGAAGTGCTTACGAGAAGATACTAGGCTACCTACGCGAGCAGCGCGTCAAGGAGCTCAACGAGGAGATGAACTCCCTGCTGAAGCTACTCTACCCCTACTCAGACATAGAGGGTGTTAGGCTGCTCGTAGAGGAGAACCCGAAGACTAGGAGAAACTTATTCAAGCTAGAGGTTAAAATACGCGGAGAGTGGACGCCTTTTACGATCAGGCTTAGTGATGGTCAGAAGACGGTGATTATGCTGATACTACTCTCTGCTTTCTTCAAGAGGCTTTCTCACAATGCTGGCTTCCTCATACTAGACGAGCCCCTGCCCAACGTGGATGAGAAGGTAAAGTTGATGTTCATGCAGAACATCTTCAAGGCGGCCGGAGTCAGGCAAGTGCTTATCACGACGCAGGCAGAGGATGTCGTGAGGGCTCTCGCCTCTGAGATGGAAGGAGTGAGGGTGGTAGACACCCGGGAGCTGCATGCACAAACATAAATAGTGATTATCAGAATACTGCGTGGATGATGATACTTAACTTCCCGGAGTAGTGACGTTGCGAGCAGCCACTGACGCCCCTGAAGGTGTATAAGCATGACTGTGTGGCGCCTGAAGTGCGAAGTGTGCGGATCCGAGAGGGAAGTAAACTTGGGGTTTAACCTCTACAAGTTCAAAAGAGTGTACATATACTGTAGGAGCTGTAAGAGCAATACCCTCCACATAGTCTTAGGACATAAAGAGTAGCCCGTAGCATGTGTATTACTCACTTTATGGTGGAGAGCTTCTGCAAGCTAAAGGGCTGTTAAATCTTTTTCTGAAAATATCTTATATAAACCCCTCCCTCAATATGTGAAGAAGTTACTCTTGCGACACAAAGGATAAACATCCGGCTCAAAGCCTGCGCCGCCGATGGAAGGCAGCACTACTAGGTACCGGGTTAAACTGCTCACAGTCGCTATGACATCATTAATCCTAGGTGCGATCATAGGAATTATCCTGGGATTCACCCTGTTGCCGGCAGGCCGCGCGATCGAACAACGATCGGCGATCGAAGTTCCGATAGGTGCCCTGCTCCCGCTTACAGGGGATCTTGCAAGCTTCGGGAAGCGGGAGCAGAGAGCCATTGAGATGGCTGTTCAGGATGTAAACAGGTTTGCCGAGAGTATCGGAGCACCTTTTCGCTTCAAGCTCATAGTGGAGGATACGAGAGACGATCTCGAGACCGCACGCAGCAGGATCCAAGTTCTCGCCGCCCAGGGAGTGAAGGCCATAGTCGGACCGTTAAGCAGCGCTGAGACTGCCGCGGTTAAGCAGTTTGCGGACGCTAACAGGATAGTCATAGTGAGCCAAGGCTCTACAGCCGTCTCGCTTGCTATACCCGGCGACTACGTTTTCCGTCTCGCTCCAACGGATAAGTATCAAGGGCGGGTGCTGGCCCGCCTTATCTGGCAGCAGGGATACCGCAACGTAGCCGTTATCTATAGGAACGATGCATGGGGGCAGGGGCTCTACGAGTCCCTTAAGACGAGTTTCGAAGCTATGGGAGGGCGCGTCGACGGAGTTGCTTATGACCCGAGAGCGCAAGATCTCTCAGGAGAGGTAAGTAGGCTGGCCGACATAGTCTCACGCTTCGGCGACAACACAGCGGTGATTATGATGTCTTTCGAGGATGACGGCATAAACATCATCAGGCTATCAGCGCGAAACCCAGTTCTCTCATCCAAGGTGTTCTTCGGTACTGACGGCTCTGCTCTCTCCTCCAGGTTCTTGACAGAGGTGGGAGATGAGGTTCTCAAGCTTGGCGGCAACCCCAGTACCAACTACTGGCCTGCAAGCAACCCCCTGCAGCAGGAGTTTGTAAAGCGGTACAAGGATCTCTACGGCGAGAATCCTGACGCCTACTCGATGAATGCCTACGATGCGGTGTGGCTCATAGCACTCTCGGTCATGCTTACAGGCCGCTACGACGGCGAAGCAATAGCCAGGGCTCTTCCTCTTGTTGCACACCACTACTACGGCGTGACGGGCAGTGTGTCCCTGGACGAGAATGGTGACAGAGCTTACGGAGACTATGGAATCTTCAAGGTCGAGATGACACCTCACGGTCTTGACTGGGTCCTTGTGGGGATTTACGACGTCATCCAGGATAGGTTGGTGCCCACGAGCGGGTAGTACTGGTGTCCGCAGTGACGGCGCCCCTGCTCCAAGTACTCAATGTGAGTAAAAGCTTCGGGGGCATGAAGGTTCTAGACCGTGTGTCGCTAAGGGTGGAAGGAGGCTCCTTAACTCTGCTCATAGGACCCAACGGGAGTGGTAAGACCACGCTGCTAAACATCATCAGCGGAGTTCTCAAGCCAGACTCAGGCAGGGTCTTCTTCAAGGGCCTCGACATCACGCACCTAAGACCCCACGAGAGGTTCAGGCTGGGCATAACCAGGTCCTTTCAGACGCCGAGACTCTTCACCAGCCTGAGCGTCACCGAGAACTTGCTGGTACCTCTGAGAGACTATGCCGAGGAGAGAGTTCTCTCCATGCTTCTCGGCAACTCATGGGTAGCTAGAGAGGCGCTTGCCGCCAGAGATGCTTGGAAATTACTGCGCGCAACTGGACTCGAAAGCCACTGGAGCAAGCGCTCCTCCGAGCTCAGCGGGGGTCAGAGTAAGCTGCTCGAGTACGCAAGAGCGGTGATCAGCAATCCTGAGCTGGTATTGCTCGACGAACCTCTAGCCGGTGTGAACTACGCAGTAGCGCGAGAGATTGTGAGGAGACTCGTAGACCTAAAGGAAGCCGGCCTAGGGCTCCTCGTGGTAGAGCACAGGCTAGACTTGGCGATGAAGCACGCTGACTACGTCTATGTGCTTCACCAGGGGAGAGTGATCTCTGAGGGGCCTCCCAGCAAGGTTGTTGACGACCCCCGCGTAGCCGAGGCATACCTAGGTGGTCCTGGATGCTCCTTGTAGAGAACCTCTCGGTGGGCTATGGTAAGATGGAGGTTGTCCACGGGGTGAGCTTCTCCCTCTCTAGAGGGAGGGTGCTGGCCATAGTTGGTCCCAACGGTAGCGGTAAGAGCACGCTTCTTAAAGGGATCTTCGGAACAGCCAGTGTGCTCGGAGGGAGAGTACTGTACGACGGCGTGGATGTGACCAAGGCCCCGCCGCACATCAAGGTTTCACTGGGGATGGCCTATCTGCCTCAAGTGAAAGGGGTCTTCGAGGAGCTGACGGTCAGGGAGAACCTCGAGCTAGCCCTGATGTCCTTGCCTAAGGATGAGGGTTGGGAGCGTGTTGAGGAGGTACTGGAGCTCTTCCCGGAGCTGAAGGGACTAGAGGATAGGCGAGCCCGCACACTGAGCGGGGGGGAGCGACAGATGCTGGCAATAGCCATGAGCATGGTGAAGAGACCCAAACTGCTCATGCTCGACGAGCCTACAGCGGCGCTAGCCCCTAAAGTTGCGAGTGCGCTCACTAAGAAGATCCTTGAACTGAGGGGCTCGTACAACCTGGCCGTAATACTCGTAGAGCAGAATGCGAGGCTGGCTCTCAAAATAAGTGACGAGGCCCTACTGATGGTGTCAGGAGAGGTAAAGTACCTAGGGAGCTCCGAGGAACTGCTTAGCAACTCCAACCTAGCGAAAGTCTACCTGGGGCTTAGCCGTGTTGGGTGAAAACCGGTGGAGCTTCTCCTAGAGGCAGTATCATACTCAGGTGTACTGGCGCTCGCCAGCGTCGGGTTATCACTTTGCATAATTACGACAAAGGTGAGCAACTTCGCGCACGCCGATTACGTGGTGATAGGCGCGTACTCTGCTCTGCTCTTCAAGGCTTTCAGCAACCTTACCCCGTACCTCTCACTACCTCTCGCAGCCCTCGTCGGGGGACTGGCAGCGCTTTTGTCGTACCTCCTAGTCTTCGAGCTGCTGAGGGCGCGCGGCGCCGTTACCCTGATGATAGCTTCGATGGCTTTAGACCTGGTGATCAGAGCCGCACTTCAGCTCTTCGCAGACTACGCCCAGAGCTCCTTGGGAATTTTTGCCAGAGGATTCGTGTTCAGGGATGCTGCAGTTTCGCTCGGAGGAGTTAAGCTGGAGATGCTCACAATAGCGGCTCCACTTACCTCGTTATCCCTGCTGGTACTGCTTTACCTGCTGCTCTTTAAGACGAAGCTAGGCATCCGCATGCGGGCAGTTGCGGAGGATGCCGAACTCGCGGAGATTCTCGGTGTCAACGTTAAGCGCACATTATCACTCAGCTGGTTTATCTCGGGCGCCCTCGCAGGGGTGGCAGGCGTCTTCCTTCCCTTCAGATTCTCCATGAGTCCAGACTCCGGAAGCTTCATCCTCCTGACGCTCTTCGCGGTAGTCACCCTGGGGGGTCTGGGCAGCCTCGCAGGGACACTTATAGCCTCTTGCCTCATGGGCTTTGCGGAAACCCTGCTCGTCTACGGGCTATCCGGGCTTGGTGTAAGCACCGCTCTTCGCCCGCTCTTTGCCTTCTCGGTGATTATCTTCACGCTTCTGCTGCAGCCCAGAGGCCTAGCTGGCCTCTGGAGCACCGAGAGAGGTGCGTCTCCATGGGCCTGGAGGCGGCAGTAGCGGACGTCTGCATACTGTACACAGTCTACGCGATCCTAGCTCTGTCCATGGAGCTAGAATACGGGGAGCTAGGCCTGCCCAACTTCGCTAAAGCCGCTTTCTTCGCGGTGGGAGCTTTCAGCGCGGGAGCCCTCTCGGCGAGGCTAGGGTTAATGCTCCTGGGCTTAAGCTGGGAGGGTTCTTTCAAGGAAAGATCCTGGTACTACGCGACGCTTGTATCCAAGGAGGTTGCGCGCAACCCCCTCTTAGGAGCAGCGATACTAGCGGCGGTACTCGTCGTAGCTGTAGCGGTAGCAGCCATCCTCGGCGTCATCGCGGCATACCCCATGCTGAGGCTGAGGGAGGACTACCTGGCAATAACCCTGATTGCCCTCGGCGAGGTAGTCCGAGTAACCGCCAGGAACTTCGACACGATAGTAGGAGGAACGTTCGGGGCGGGCGTGGTTGATGTGTTTGCATGGGCTGGAAGCGCTAGGTACTTTGCATTTCTCCTGTTTGCTCTAGGCTCGCTCGCTCTATTATACGCTGCTTACCATAGGTTGTCCACCTCGAGGTATGGTAGGATTCTCAGGTCCATCAGGGATGATGAGCTGGCCGCGCTAGCTCTTGGGAGAAATGTCTGGAAGTTGAGGATGAAGACCCTGGCACTGGGTTCGGCGCTAGCCGCTGTAGCTGGCGTGATCTACGCCCTGTACATGGGTGCTGTAAACCCTGATGACTTCAGTGTAGGCAAAACATTTGTGGTCGTCATGATGGTCGTGCTTGGAGGCCGAGGAAACCCCTCGGGACCTTTAGCGGGAGCCGCGCTCTACATTCTTCTTGATAAAATCCTCTCGTTCGCCAAGCACCTTGTGGCAATACCTTTGGATGTTAACTACCTAGCATATATCATCTTCGGCGCCTCTCTGCTGGCAATCCTCAGGTGGAGACCTGAGGGGCTGATACCCGAGAAGCCTCCACTCACACTGAGAAGAGAGGTTATCCTCAGCTACCTTGGGGGACGGGAGGCGGCTGAACATCTTACAAACTCTTTATACAGCAACTTTGATAACCGACGTTCTTAAGATGGATCTTCCACTGTGCTTACGATAGCTTATGGACGAGCGGCTCGTAAGGCTGCTGCGGCCTGAAAGTGTTGCAGTTGTGGGGGCTTCCAGGAGCCCTGGCAAGATCGGCTACCAGATCGTGAAAAACCTCCTAGATGGTGGCTTCCCGCGTGAGAGAATTTACCCTGTCAACCCTAACGCGACGGAGATTCTGGGGTTGAGGTGCTATAGGTCACTGAAAGAAGTCCCGGAGAGCGTAGACCTGGTGGTTGTCGCGGTACCTGCACCCGCCGTGCCTGCAGTCATCGAGGAAGCGGGACAGGTAGGCGCGAAGACGGTTGCCGTGATCACGAGCGGTTTCAAGGAGATAGGCAACGTGGAGCTGGAGCAGCAGATTGTTGAAATAGCTAGGAAGTACAGCATGAGGCTCCTAGGTCCGAACATCGTAGGGATCTGTGACACCGTGAAGGGTGTGAACGCGAGCTTCTGCCAGGAATCCCCGAAGCCTGGAAGCATAGCTTTCATAACCCAGAGTGGGGCGCTGGGAATAGCGCTTATTGGCTGGACTAAGCTAAAAGGCATAGGGCTCTCTGACCTGGTGAGTCTCGGCAATAAGGCGGATGTGGACGAGGTAGACCTTCTCGAGTTCTTCGCGGAGGACAACTCCACGAAGGTGATTACAGCCTACCTGGAGGGAATCAGTAACGGCAGGAGGTTCATGGAGGTAGCGCGGCGTGCAGCTCGTACTAAACCCGTGATCATCCTAAAGGCAGGCAGAGGTGCGAGGACGATAGGCGCCATAAAGTCCCACACAGGGTCTCTAGCGGGCAGCTATGCTGCATACGATGCAGCTTTTAAGCAGTGCGGCGTCCTAGCGGCCGACAACTTCATCGAGTTGTTTGACTGGGCTCTAGCCCTGGCCACCCAGCCGCTTCCCGAAGGCAATGGAGTGGTGATACTGACCAACGGTGGTGGCGCAGGTATAATGGCCACGGACGCCGCGGAGGAACTTGGAGTCAAGCTGATGGACATACCACTAGACCTCGCGCAGAAGCTTAGAAACCACATGCCTCCCTTCGGCAGCGTCTTCAACCCTGTCGACCTCACAGGTATGGCTGCCGCTGAGAGCTATTACGGCGCGCTGAAGGACCTACTCCTCGACAGGAGGGTGCACGCAATCATCGTGCTTTACTGCCACACAGCCATAACGAATCCCTCGGAGATTGCCGAGTCGCTCCTCAAAGCGATAAAGGATACTGGAGTAAAGAAGCCAGTGATAGCGTCGTTCATAGGCGGTGAGGAGGTGCAGAGAGCTTGCAGCGAGCTGACCGAGGGAGGGGTGCCGTGCTACGAGAGCCCCGAGAAGGCAGTCTCTGCGCTGAAAGCACTCTACAAGTATGCGGAGGCTAGGCTCAAACTCGAGCACAGGACGGTTGTCGAGGTGGGTGGAGATAGGGAGAAAGCCCGGGGAATAGTGCTCAAAGCTCTATCAGAGGGCAGGAGCGCTTTAACGGCTTCCGAGGCGGCCCGCCTTGTGTCGCTCTACGGCATACCCACGCTCCAGAAGGTGCTAGTTAAGAGCGCTGAGGAAGCACTACGCGTGGCTAGGGAGATAGGCTACCCGGTGGTCGTCGAGGTGGAATCCCCGGATGTCCTGCATAAGAGCGACATAGGAGCTATCGTGATGAATATCGACAGTGACAGCTCGCTCGTAGAGGCGTATCACAAAGTGCTCTCGAACGTTGCCGCGAAGATGCCTAATGCTAGAGTAGACGGAGTGATAATTAGGAAAATGGCGGAAAAGGGCAGAGAAGTTGCCCTAGGGGTGCACAGGGACCCTATCTTCGGCCCCCTAGTCATGGTGGGCTCAGGGGGTATCCTCGTGGAGCTTATGAGAGATGTGAGCTTCAGAGTAGCACCTCTCAGCCTCGAAGATGCCTACGAGATGCTCGAGGAAACCAAGGTGTACAAAGTGCTCAAAGGCTACAGGGGGGAGCCCCCAGCGGACATAGATGCCGTTGCGCAGACGCTGCTGAGGCTTTCCAAGCTGGCGTTGGACATACCCGAGATAGAGGATATAGACATCAATCCATTCTTCGTGTACGACGCGGGAAAGGGAGCTCTCGCTGTGGACGTGAAGGTGACGCTGCTGCGGCAGTAGCGCGCTACTCCCCGAGCACCTCTATGAGAACCTCCCTCCTCGACCTGGGGCCGTCCATTTCCACAAAGAACACGTTCTGCCAGGTCCCTCTGACAAGTCTGGAGTTCACCACGGGGAGGACTCTCGTAGAGCCTATAAATGCGGATGCTACGTGCGCGTGAGCATTGTCATCAATTCTGTTGTGGAGCCACTCTGCGTCTGGTGGGAAGAGCTCGCGCAGCTTGCCCAGAATATCCCTCAAGAGGCCCTGCTCGTGTTCGTTGAGAACTATGGCCGCCGTGGCGTGAGGAGCGTGAATCACGCAGATACCATTTTTTACGCCGCTCTCCTCGACAATCCTCTCGAGCTCCCTAGTTATATCGACTATCTGGAATCTCTCGCTAGTCCTCAGCTCCAGGACTCTAACGTGCACACGCACAGTAGTCACGAACTAGGACAAGGAATGAATGCTTTACGGCTACCGTGCGCGCGGTTGATCCACGCGTATCTTCGTATATGGTGCATCGATTCCGAGAGCCATCTCCCAGAGGTGCTCCAACCCCCCAATAGCAACCCTGACGCCACATCTCGCCGCCTTGAACGCGTACTCGAGTTTCTGCCGCAGTCCACCGGTGACGTCAACCCCCTTGGACTCGCCTACCTCGATCATGTCCTCCTCTCCAAGCTCCCTTATGAGGTAAGCCCCGGGTGCACCGGGCGGCTTGCTGTAGACACCTCCTGAACCAATAAGGAATATTAGCGCTGAGGCTCCTAGAGCGCAGGCGAGGCGTGCGGCTATCACGTCCCCGGAGAGTATAGATATTCCGCGGCCAAGGTCTGGCACAACGTCGCCGTAGAGAGTCGGGACCAAGCCCATCTCGAGAAACCTCTCCACAGGGGCTGTGCTCAGCTCGCGTAGGGAGCCATTCTCCATCAGCGCTATGGCTGATGTCTGAACAGCAACCGCGGGAATCCCATGCCTGAGCAGGACGCCTACTATCCTCTGGTTGAGCTCGTTCATCCAGTACCTAGTCTCGGCGAACCCCAGAAGCTTTTCCCCCGTTAGTCCGCCCTCGTGTAGCTTGTATTTCGATGCAACAGGGTGTCCGAAGGAACCTCCCCCGTGTACAATCACGGCTTTACCACCTGTCGCGAGCACCCGAGCTAGCTCCCTCGCGAAGAGCCTCGCCCTCTGCTCCTTGAATAGAAATGGTCTAGCCTTATCCGTGACGGCTGACCCACCCAGCTTGACTACCAGCAGCACAGGCGCTAGTACTCGCGCTCCTTGATGAATATTGCGAGGTCTCTGAGGAGGTCTCTGTACTGGCTCCTTGGGAGCTTCTCTAAGGCTCTCAGCGCTCTCCCGACATACACGCTCTTCAACTCCTCGGCCCTCTGCCTGGCAGATGTGCGTCCAACGAGGTCTATGGTGCGCACAACATCCTCGGGTGTTACTACTTTTTTAGCGAGAACCTCGGCCAGCGAGGCCCCCAGCTCCTCCATTGCTAGGAGCAGCACCACGTTGCCGAGCTTGTGCTCGTAAATATCTCCGCCAACTCTCTTGCCTGTCTTCTCCTCCACGCCGAAGATGTCTATAATGTCATCACCCACCTGGAAGGCTACGCCCAAATTGTAGCCGTACTCGCTCAAAGCCTGCACGTAGGACTGCGGGGCGCCCGCGGAAAGCGCTCCGAGCTCGCAGGCGGCCTGGATGAGCGCAGCAGTTTTCCGCTCGACCATCCTGATGTACTCCTCCAGGCTTACAACTCTGCGCCTGTGCTGGATGATGTATGGCTCGTCCTCGCGACCTGCTTGCTCGAAGAGGATGTCCAGCCGCTCGCCGTCCACCAACAGCTTCACAGCCCTGGCTATGACCTCGTGGAAGAGTCTGGGATTCGGTGAGTCGTTGAGGACCTCGGAGACCGTCTCCCGGTAGTGCACCGCGACTAATATCGCAGTGCTCAAACCATACTTCTTCCAAAGCGTCGGCTTACCCCGGCGCAGCTCGCTGTGGTCTATTATATCGTCAAGTATCAGTGAGTAGTTGTGCACGAGCTCTACAGCGACAGCGGCAGGGTAGGCTTGCTCCTCCCTACCCCCGCTCGCCAGGCATGAAAGAATAGCCAAAGCTGGACGAACTCTTTTTCCTCCAGCTCTTACAGGGTAGAGCACAGCCTCCGCGAACTCAGGGTCCGTGTGCCTCAGAAGGTACTGCTCCATCAAGCCATCTATCCTGCTGCCATGCTCCGCGAGAACCTCGAGCACAGTCTGCGCTGGCACAGGTACAGGCGCTTGCAGCGAGGACTATATCTGTTTCTACCACGCCTAGGAGAAAGCGCGTTTAGAGAGCAGCTCCACCCAGGGGTTGCCTACGACAAAACTCGGTAACCCGCCCCCGCCGTCCCCGTCAGCCCCCTGGGCACGCTGGGGGTTAGCCGCCGGCACTCCGTGAGCCCTGGCAGCTGCCGAGCTCGTGAGAGCGTGGTTCAGCCTGACGATATTCTCGTTGAGCCGCTCTATTCCCTCGACAAGCCTCGCCAGCAAAGCCGCATTGCCATCGAGCTCCGGGCGCGCTGCACGCCCCAGCCCCCCGAGCGCCAGGGCCCTTTCCAACCCTCGCCTCACAGCCTCCTCCACCACCGGGATCAGCGCCTCCAGTATCTCGCGCTTCAGCTCCTCAACGTCGACACCCGAACTCCTAGCCTGCAGCGGCTGAAGCAGTTGTACTCCGAGCGCGGGCTGCACCCTTGAAGACGTGTTCCTCAGGTAGAAGGCTGAGGCGTCCAGCCCCCTCTCCCGCGCCAGCTTTCTATACTTGTAGAGAGCTTTGTAGACTGTACGCTCCGAAACACCAAGCAGGTTTGCGATGTCTTTAGCCCTACCCCCATGCCTGAGGTAAGCCTCCACAATCCGCTTCTCTGTGTCTGTGAGGCCGCTTAACAGCTCCTCATCGACCGCGAGGAGTTGCATGGTATTTCGAACGTAATACCAGGATTATATGCACAACACCCATCGGCGAAAGTTACCACCCACCCTTTCTTCGACAAACATTCCCATCGAAGTAGCGCGCTATTTCCTGAGAAAAAGCCCAGGGTGAATTCAGGAGGCTGTTCTACGAGCGTGGAGGCCAGACCGAGGTACACAGGTGCTCCTGGTGCGGCTTGGAGCGCGCGCCGCTGGCTCAAGCGACAGCAGCCTGAAGAGGAATGCATGAACGCTGGCGCGCTGTGCATGCTCGATGCTTTCACTGCGTGGCTCAAGTGTCACGCGATGCTTTTTGCCAGCTAGAGCTGCCTGCACGCTACCCCTTCCTCGGGGTGAGGAGCACCACGAGCCGCGAGGGGCGGAATGCGGGAGCGCGAGCACCGCCCAAAACCTTTTAATCCCTTCGAAAACCTTCTCGCAGACTTGAGGGGCCGTCGTCTAGCTTGGAAGGATGGGGTGCAGCCCCCTGAGGCCAGCCTGGGGCGCTGGTGGAGGGTGCCCGGGCTGCGGGTGCCCGCCGAATCCCGGGTTCAAATCCCGGCGGCCCCACCACGCTACTTTGCCGTAACTTCTCTGAGCGTGACTTCGAGAATCTCTAGCCCTATCTCCATTTCCTCCTGAGTGATTATGAGTGGTGGCGCGATGCGTAAAGTGCTGACGCCAGCGCCTATAATCAAAAGGCCCTTCTTGAAGGCTCTCTCAAGGACTGTTCGGAGAAGCTCGGGCGCTGGTGAACCATCCTGGTTGACGAGCTCAACTCCGATCATCAGCCCCTTACCCCTTACGTCACCGATCACGGGGTGCTTCTCCTGCATCTCCTTGAGCCTCCTGAGCGCGTAATCCCCGACCCTCGCGGCATTATCGAGTAGTCTTTCTTCCTCGATTACCTCGATGGTTGCTAACGCTGCCGCGCAGCTGACGGGGTTTCCACCGAAAGTGCTAGCGTGGGAGCCTGGCGGGAGGTCCATTATGTCTGCTCTACCGATAAGTGCGCCGAGAGGCAGGCCCGAGGCTATGCCCTTGGCCGTGGCCACGGCGTCTGGCGCAACCCCCCAATGCTCTATGGCGAACCACCTGCCGGTCCTCCCAAAGCCTGACTGCACCTCGTCGGAGATAAGAAGTATCCCGTATTTCTCGGCTAGCTTACGCAGGCGCGGGAAGAACTCAGGGGGCGGGACTATGTAACCTCCCTCGCCAGCGATCGGCTCGAAGATAAACGCCGCCACCTCCTCGGGCGGGACATACTTCTTGAAGAGCCATTCCTCGATGAAGTCCACGCACCAAAGGTTACAGTCGGTGTACTTCTGCCTGAATGGGCACCGGTAGCAGTAGGGGTAGGGTACGTGATAGACCCCTGGGAGGAGTGGGCCGAAGGATCTGCGCTGCACGGGCTTGCTGGAGGTGAGGCTAAGAGCGCCCATCGTTCTACCGTGGAAGGAACCCGCGAAGGCTATCAGGTAGGGTCTGGTGCCCTTGAAGTGCCCTCGGGCGACCTTTATCCCAGCTTCGATGGATTCCGCGCCGCTGTTTGTGTAAAATACCTTCTTCGGGAAGGAGCCGGGTGTTATCTGAACGAGCTTCTCGGCAAGCCTCACGGGAGGCTCGTAGAGGAAGTCCGTGAGCGAGTAGTGAAGAAGGAGCTCCGACTGATATTTCACCGCCTCAACAACCTTGGGGTGGCAGTGCCCAGTGTTGTTAACACCTATCCCCGAGTTGAAGTCAAGGTAAATGTTACCGTCCACGTCCTCGATCCAGACGCCCCAGGCACGCTTAACCACGAGGGGGTACCACCGGGCGAAGCTTTGCATTATTAGCTCCCTGTCCCGCTGGATTATCTGCTGCGCGAGAGGCCCGGGCGGCTCCATTGTTATCCTGGGACGCATCGTTATTAAGACAAAGGCTAAGGTATATATTCATGATGGTAGTGCCTTGGTTAGAAATGTTATGTCTGAAACATTTGATGTGGTCTGGCTGGGGAGAGGGGGTCAAGGCGGGGTTACCGCGGCCTTGATCCTCGCGCAGGCGGCTGTGTCTAAGGGTTTTTATGCGCTAGCCATACCCTTCTTCGGCGCAGAGAGGCGGGGCGCGCCCGTCTTCGCTTACAACAGGCTCTCCAAGACTACTATCTACAGCCGTGCAAGGGTGAGAGCGGGCGACGTGCTAGCGCTGCTGGATCCTTCGCTAGCCGGGGTGATGGACGTGAGGAGCTTGGTGAAGCCTGGAGGGGTGCTTGTTGTGAATTCTGGGAAGCCTTCGCCGGGCCTGGAGTGCCTGGGCTGCGAGCAATACTGCGTGGACGCCCTTGCAATCGCGGAGGAGCTGGGCCTCAAGGTGGCAGGTATACCGCTGGTTAACATGCCGATGGTCGGCGCTGTGGGCAGGGTGTCGGGGTTTTTCGAGCTACAGGACCTGCTCGAGGCGACAAAGGCTCAAATCAAGGTTATGCTTGAGAGTAACCTGAGGGCTGTTGAGGAGGGGTGGAGACGTGTCGAGAAGTGCGGGTGTTGACAGGATTCTAGCCAGGCCAACCGTGGGAGCTGTCTTCTCGGGAGGATGGAGGGCCGAGAGGCCGGTGGTGGATGCCTCCAGGTGCAAACTCTGCGGGGTCTGTTGGCTGTTCTGCCCCGATGCGGCCATAGGGATCACAGAGGCCGGGGTGGTCATCGACTACAATTACTGTAAAGGCTGTGGCATCTGCGCGAGGGAGTGCCCCTTCAAAGCCATCACAATGGTGGGTGAGCGATGAGGTTGCTTCTCACCGGGAACTACGCGGCGGCGTACGCTGTCCGCGACGCGCAGCCCGATGTGATTTCCGCTTATCCCATCACGCCGCAGACACCAATCATCGAGAAGCTGGCTGAGTTCATAGACTCGGGCGAGCTCAAAGCAAAGTTCGTCCGGGTAGAGTCTGAGCACAGCGCGATGGCGGCCCTCATAGGAGCTGCTAGCGTAGGCGCGCGGACATACACTGCGACGTCCTCGCAGGGGCTTCTCTACATGTATGAGGTTGTATGGTGGGCTGCTGGAGCGCGGTTACCGATAGTGATGGGCCTCGTCACGCGGGCTCTGGGGCCACCCTGGAACATCTGGAGCGACCATGCCGACTTCTACACGGTGAGGGATAGCGGCTGGACTATGCTCTTCGCCAGCAGCGCTCAGGAGGTCTACGACCTCACGCTCATCGCCTACTGCGTGGCCGAGCATAGGGACATACTTCTACCGGCGCTCGTGGCTTGGGATGCTTTCGAGATATCCCACACATACGAGCCCGTGGAGCTGGTAGGAGATGCTGCTCAGCTGCTCCCCCCGAAGGGAGCCTGGACCCCTCCCCTTGCTGCCGAGGACCCAGCTTCCCTGGGGAATCTTGCGTATCCCGAGGAGTACGCTGAAACACGGCGTATCATGGCTGAGGCTGCGCGCAAGATCCCCTTGGTCTTCGCGGAGGCCGCAGGCAGGTTCCGCGAGTTAACCGGGCGCGACTACTCGAGGGGGTATGAGTGTTACCGGTGTGAGGACGCGGAAACGGTGTTCATAGCCATGGGATCTATTTACGGCGAGGTGAGGTTAGCGGTGGATGCTCTTCGTGCGCGTGGAGCGCCGGTAGGTGCTCTGAAAGTGTGGCTGTACAGGCCCTTCCCCTACAGGGGCGTGGCCGAGGCCCTCGAGGACAAGAAGACGGCCATTGTGCTGTCTAGAACCGCCTCGCTGGGCGCCATGGGCCCACTGGCAGCCGACGTAGCTACAGCACTAGCCCTGAACGGGCACTCGCTGAAGCTGGTCGAATTCTCAGCAGGGGTCGGCGGGGTTGATGTGACTATGGACGACGTGCTAGCTATGTACAAGGCGGCTCTGGAGAAGGAAGCTGGCACTTACTTCTGGCGCGGGAGGTGAGGAGCATGGCACACCGGGTTTTTCCCAGGGAGGAATACCTCCTGAAGGGCCACGTTGCATGCCCCGGCTGCGGAGCAGCTATCATGCTGAGGCACGTGCTCAAGGCTCTCGGACCGAACACGTACCTCGTCATACCTGCGTGTTGTACGTCTGTGATAGCCGGTCCCCACCCGAGGAGCGCGTTCGGAGTGCCGGTTCTTCACATAGCCTTCGCCGCAAGCGCTGCCGCTGCTTCAGGAATGGTCGAGGCTCTCGACAAGCTCGGTAAGCCTGCAAACGTTGTTGTGTGGGCGGGGGACGGAGGTACAGTGGACATAGGGCTTCAGGCTCTGAGCGGGGCGGCGGAGCGTGGTCACAACATCATTTACATCTGCTACGACAACGAGGCCTACATGAACACCGGGATCCAGAAGTCGGGCTCCACCCCCTACGGGGCGTGGACGACGACAACGCCCAGTGGTAATCCAGGCTTCAAGAAGGATCTACCGGGTATAATGGTCTCGCACAGAGTCCCCTATGTAGCGACGCTCAGCCCCGCCTACCCGAATGACACATTTGCGAGGCTCAGGAAAGCGGCCTCGATGAGAGGAGGATTAAAGTACCTCCACGCGCTGACACCCTGCCCGCCTGGATGGCGCTACGACCCGAGTCTTACCGTCGAGATAGCCCGACTGGCTGTCGAGACAGGTATGTGGGTGCTTTACGAGGTGGAGAACGGAGTCTTCCGCCTGACAGGGCCCAGTAAGGCACTGCTCGACAAGAGCAAGAGGAAGCCTGTGACCGAGTACCTCAAGCTTCAGGGACGTTTCCGCCACCTCTCCTCCGAGGACGTGGAGAGGATCCAGAAGATGGTGGACGAGAACTGGGAGAGAATCGCCGAGATGCTAAAGGAGAGCAGTGAGCACAGTGGTAAGCAGGGCTAGGAGGACGAGGGTGACCCCATCTCTGACGTTGCTCCTCGTGACTAGGGATAGGCGCTTCAAAGCGGATGCATCGAGATATTTAGACTTGTGCGCGTAGTAAGTATAGCACAGTGCGGCGTTTTCGGAGTTCTTCAAGGCCTCCTCTACGCACTTGGAGCACAGCTTCATCAGCAGCTCTCGGTCGAAGCTGCCGACGGTGTAGTAGTCTACACCACCTATCGCACCCGTGTACAGGTGAGAGTCTGTGGTGGCAACTATGGGGAGCACGCCCATGCTCTTCAACTTGCTCAGAAAAGCGGGCTTGAAGTCAGCTGCCATGTTGTTCCCGTCCACGCTTACTACGGCCAATTTGAGCCCGCCGACTTTTAACACGGCGCACGAGATGCCTCCAGGAGCTACGGACTTACCATCAGAGTAATCGATCCTGTGAAACCCAGCCTTGATGAATCCCTCAGCCACGGGTTTCTCCAGTGCGTCCCGGATGCTTTCGTAAAGGTTACTGATCTCGAGGGAGTACATCTCTGCGCTATCCAACGAGATGTACTCCCTCGAGATCATGCTGTGTGTGTCTACGGCGACTATGCCATTTTCTCGCAGGGCTTCAAAGACTTCTCTTGGAAGATCTTCCATCGGTACAAGAGGGTCTATGAAGGCCAGGGTTACGCAGCCAGCGTCGAGGGTGATCACGCTGAATTTACCGGACGCCCTCGCACCCACTCTGGCATAGCTGCTGCAGGGATCCCTGCAGGTCAGGGAGCATAACTCTCTTGTAACCTCCTCTACCTCTGCGGAGCTGGCTAGGTTCTCGGAGTGCGTCGAGGGCGTTTTCAGGAAGAGTGTTGGCACCCCGCAGCCGTTAACCACCTTCGAAGGGAGGGTGCTGCTGCCGAGATCTCTCATGGGGCCAGGGTGGATCTCCGAAATCACGAGTTTTCCCAGCACACGGCTCTCAGCGTCAAGGAAGTTCAGCACGTGAAGCCCGAGAGACCTTTCCCTGGACATCTGCGTGAAGCATTCTTCAAGCTCCACCCTCTCCCCTGAGAGAATATACCTCAGGAAGCCGCGGAGGAGTTTAAATCCACTGATACCAATGCTCTTCCTCACCCTCCTATCGATCGCTGCTAGCACAGTGATCGACACGGCCAGATACGCCGCGATCAGCACCAGGAACTTAGTGAAAAACTGCGGTGTTATTGCGTACGCCAGCACTATGTACAGGAGGAGAAGGGTTGAAGCCCTGGCAGGACTCGAGATCGTAGCAAGGAAGAGAAAGCACAGCAGATCCGTAAGCAAGACCGCGTAGAAGGCCTCGCCGGTCACGACGAGGGCAGGGATGGCAGCTAGGGAGAAGAGGGCGTAGAAGCCTGCAGCCCTCTTCCAGGTGACTACCCGGGGCTCCGTCAATTTACACGCGAGTACGAGGAGAGCGACGGCAGCGGCGCTCCTAGCGAAGTCGAGAGCCGCGCCCAACCGCAGGGACGCCGTTATGCACAGGAGGTTCAGAGCAGCTATGAGCAGTGCTAGCACCCTACCTCTCGGGAGCGAGAAGATGTACCTGTAGCCGCTCTTGAAACCGCTGTAGTCCTCATTCACGGGTGTGTGCGGGGTGCGCTGATGTTTAAAAATGCGTGCGTATAGGCAGGCTGTGGGCTGCGACCCTCGTTTGAGCGAAATCTCAGTGGTCTTCGTCCAGCCTCTTTATGACCAGAACGTTGGCTACCTGGCGCGGTGCATGAAGAACTTCTGCTTAAGCAAGCTCGTGATCGTAAGCCCCAGGTGCCCTCTGGGCCTCGAAGCGAGGAAGTACGCAGTTCATGCAGCAGAACTCGTAGAGAACGCTGTTATCCTCGGCAACTTTGACGAAGTCGTGATGAGGTTCGACCTGGTTGCCTGCAGCACGGGCGTGAAGGGCAGCGGCCCGCTGCGGCGTTACTTAACGCCTAAGGAACTAGCGAGGCTGCTGCTTGAGACCTCAGGCTCCAAAGCGCTCGTGATAGGGCGCGAGGACATTGGGCTTACACGGGAGGAGCTCGCCATGTGCGACGTCCTGGTGACGATAGATGCCAACCCGGAGTATCCCTCGCTCAACGCCAGCCACGCAGCTGCAATTCTCTTCTACGAGCTCTTCAGCGAGGCGGTGGGGCAGGCGCCCTACAGAATAGAGAGACCCTCCAGGGAGGAGGTGGAGGCTTTTTTCAAGCACCTGAAGAGACTGGGCGAGCTGCTAGGCTACGATAAGCAGAGGGTGGAGAGCAGCGAGCTTGTGCTGAGACGGATGCTCGGCGAGAACAGGGTCGACAAATCGGATTTTAGAACACTCTTTGGCTTCATCAGGGATAGCCTGACCAGGCTTGAAGCGTGCTACACGCCGGCGCGGTAGCGAGCCTGCGCAGAAAATATTACCGTGCCTTACCCAGCAGGCACGACGCGTATGTACGCAGCACTGCTCGCAGCAGCTACGAGTTTTATCGTGACTAAGCTCTCGGCGCCCGTCCTCATCAACTTGCTAAGGAGCAAGGGGGTAGTTCGCCCCGACGCGCACAAGCCGGGAAACCCGCAGGTGGCTCATGCCGGTGGGGTAGTGATTTTTCTAGGCACTACCGCTGGCTTTGCAACGTGGTTTGCTTTAACGTTTGCTTTAACAGGGGTCGACGACACCGTGGTGAGAGCATCTGTCGCTCTACTAGCCGGAGCCGTCTGCTTCCTGGTGGGTCTTGTGGATGACCTACGAGTGCTGGGAGGTCTCACGAAAACTGTCGCGACTGTGCTTTCCATATTCCCGATAACAGCTGTCGCTCTGCTACGCCCGGACCTGATAGAATGGGGTCGCCCCTCGCTACCGTTTATCGGGACCTTGAGGATCACCATCATTTACTGGGCCTTGCTGCCGCTGGCTGTGGCAGGACCCGCTAATGTGGTGAACATGCTCGACGTGCTGAACGGCGTCATACCTGGCATGATGCTCACTGCCTACTCGATGCTCGCGTTGATCGCTGCGCTCACAGGAGGGCACGCGACCCTAGCCCTATCGTTAATAGTCGTAGGGGTTCTCCTCGCCTACTACCCCTACAACGCCTACCCTGCTAGGGTTTTCAACGGCGACAGCGGCTCTCTGTTTCTCGGCGGCCTGCTTGGGGCGCTAGCAGTCATAGAGCACTACGAGTTCGTGGTCTTTACGCTGCTACTCCCTCACCTGCTAAACGGTTTCATGATCCTGGTAAGCTTCCGGGGCTTCAAGGAGCACAGGAAGGTCCCCAAGCGCCCCACGTACGTGGACGACCAGGGGATGCTTCACCCAAGCAGGGACGTGGATGCTCCTCTGACGCTGACGAGGCTCGCTCTGCTGTTGGGCGGTAGTGCCACGGAGAGGGAGGTAGCCAGGCTCTACTTCCTTCTCGAGCTCTCAGCCTGCGCGCTGGCGCTGCTTTCAGTTTTGCACTAGGCACAGAGGGGAGGCGGGAGTGAAGCTGCTTAGAGCGTGGGCCGGGCTCACGGCATTAGTTATTGCGGCATGGCTCTCAGTGCTGCTCTTCATCATCATGCTGAACCTCCTCCTACCGATGGTTTCGAACAACGTTCTGCGCGCAGTATTGGGGTTGATCCTTCTTACTGCGTGGGTAGCTGGCATGGCGGTCCTAGTCGAGGTTCTCAGGCGTAGGATCGCGCAGAAACCTGCCCCAGAGAGCAGTGCTAGATAAGCGTCTCCCCTTCTCGTCTGTGACGAGCTCCACAGAGTATATGCGAAGTGGAGCAAGCCCCAACAATCTCCTCAGGATGTTGATGGCAATGGCTCCCGGGACCGTCTCCTCGCTTACGAAGATGCAGTCTAGCTCGCTGTCCAAGTAAGCCGGGCCGAAGGCATCGTCTAAGGGGTGGATCTCCACCTCGAGATCGGGGTCTACCGTGAGCAGGTAGAGGAGTACGCTTAGCGCTCGCAGCTCGTAGGGCTCGAGCGGGTGTGCCTTCCTAGCCGAGGCATATTCATCGCTAGATACACCGACTAGCAGCGCTCGCGACTTCTCAGCAGCCGCCCTCAGCAAGTGCCTGTGGCCTCTATGCATGAGGGAGAACGTCCCGCCCACCACACCCTTTCGGCATTCTTTGCTAGGCATTACGTAGCCCCTCTGGCGCTCACCTCTGCCGCTACGGTATGTACACTGTGAATAACCAAGCTTTATATCGCGAGGTGGGGTTTGGTTCTCGCGGTAAAATGCCGCAGAAGATGTACGAGGTTAGATGGCACGGAAGGGGGGGTCAGGGCGTTGTAACCTCCAGTGAGCTTCTAGCCCTGGCCGCGATAAAGGAGGGGAAGTACGTTTACCACGCTCCTGAGTTCGGCCCTGAGAGGAGGGGGGCGCCTGTGAGAGCGTATACAAGGATCAGCGACGAGCCTATCGAGCTGCACAGCGGAATATACAATCCAGACGCGGTGGTAGTCATCGATCCAACTCTTCAAAACGAGGTAGCGGCTATAACTGCAGGCTTGAAGGAGGGAGGCCTTATAGTGGTCAACGCGAGGTCCCCGGCGGCAGACCTCGTTGATCAGGCTAAGAAGCTCAACGCGAGGTTGTGGCTTGTGGATGCGTATAGCATCGCCATGGAGATTTTTGGGAGACCCCTTTATAACACCCCCATGCTGGGAGCGCTCACACGCGCGAGCGGGTTGGTGAGAATAGACAGTGTACTGGAGGCAGTGCGGGAGCGCTTCGGAAGAGACCCCAAGGTGGCCGAGTTGAACGTAACTGCTGTGAAGAGGGCTTATGAGGAGGTGAGAGCTTATGAGTGAGACCGTGTTCGCCCCGAAGAGCTGGAGGGATCTCCCCCTGGGCAATGTGATACCGCTGCCCATGACAAGCCTGAGTTACAAGACTGGGAACTGGCGCGCCCTCAGGCCGGAGCTGCATAAGGAGAAATGCGTAAAGTGCTTGTTGTGCTGGGTTCACTGCCCTGAACCAGCTATCCACAGGCATGAGGACGACTCTGTCTCGATCAACTACGACTTCTGCAAAGGCTGTGGCATATGCGCAAACGTGTGCCCTATGCACGCTATCGAGATGGTGATGGAGGGGTGAGGGGCGTGAGGGGTAAGGTCGTAGGCCTCAATGGTGATCGCGCGGTAGCTTATGCGGTTAAGCAGGCGAAAGTGGACGTGATCTCTGCTTATCCCATAACCCCCCAGACTATAATAGTCGAAGCCCTGGCCGAGTACGTGAACAACGGAGAGCTGGACGCAGCCTTTATCCCTGTCGAAAGCGAGCATACAGCTCTCTCGGCAGCTGTTGGGGCTTCACTAGCTGGAGCTAGAGTGTTTACAGCTACTAGCAGCCAAGGGCTGGCGCTGATGTGGGAGATCCTCTGGATCGCCGCGGGATTAAGGACAACGATTGTCATGGCAATGGGCAATAGGGCCTTATCGCCGAACATCAATATTCACTGCTCGCACGACGACGCATATGCGGCCAGGGAGACCGGCTGGCTGCAGTTCTTCGCGGAGAACGTCCAAGAGGCTTACGACCTGACGCTGATGGCCTTCAAGATAAGCGAGGATCATAGGGTGCTCTTCCCCAGCATTGCGAACCTGGATGGCTTCATCCTCACCCACTCGGTTGAGAGGCTTACCGTGCTGGAGGACTCTGACGTCGACGCCTTCCTTCCTAAAAAGGAGCCGGTCAACAGGATAGACCCGGAGAGACCGATGACCTACGGGGCTCTCGATCTCTTCGACTGGTACATGGAGCACAAGCGTGCGCAGTTCGAGGCCCTAGAATCCACGAGGCCGGTGATCAAGGAGATCTTCGAGGAATACGGCGAGCTGACCGGGAGGAAGTACACCCCGGTCAAAGCATACAACGTCGATGGCGCAGATATCGTGTTCGTAGCGCTCGGCACCGCCGCTGGCACGCTCAGGCACGTAGCCAGAGAGCTAGCGGGGCAGGGTAAGAAGCTTGGCGTTGTTAGCCTTACGCAGTACAGACCTTTCCCTGCTGAAGAGCTGAGGAGAATCCTCAGTGAAGCTACGGTGGTGGCCGTTCTCGACCGCAGTGTGAGTTTCGGAAGCCCGGCCCCCCAGCTCTTCATGGACATAGCGACCTCTATGTACTACGCGAAGAGACGCCCGCTCCTCTTCAGCGTCATATACGGCCTAGGTGGCAGGGACTTTGGACCGCAGCACGTGCTTGAACTGTACAAGAAAGCTGAAGAGATACTGAGAACCGGCGAGCCGCCAGCAACAAGTATCTGGGCGGGTTTGCGTGAGGGGTGAGGGGGGATGGGAGAGGTTAAGCAGATAAAAACCTTGAAGGAAATTCCGAGGGAAGAACTCTTTGCCCCTGGTCACAGGCTATGCGCGGGCTGCGGTATACCGCAGTTGGTGAGGCTGGCTCTCAAGGCTGTGCCGGGGCCCAAAGTCGTCGTTAACGCGACTGGCTGCCTAGAGGTGGCTACCACAATATTCCCGTACACGAGCTGGGGTGTGCCTTGGGTGCATATAGCCTTCGAGAATGCAGCCGCCGTGGCAAGCGGCATAGAGTCCGCGCTCAAAGT
>Ga0105158_1000167_pt1 | contig 29482 bp, 37 predicted proteins | sample LHCtaG_FD_81567 | JGI IMG/M metagenome (GOLD analysis project Ga0105158, IMG submission 81567) | Hot spring microbial communities from Little Hot Creek, USA to study Microbial Dark Matter (Phase II) - LHC4sed_matched | ecosystem: Environmental > Aquatic > Thermal springs > Hot (42-90C) >...
CAACATTCTTAACGAAGTATTATTTGATTAAAGAGTCCCATATAAAAATCACATGCATCCAATTTCAAATAGCGTTAATGTTTTTGGAGAAAACTTAATTATCTAAGAGGGAAAATCCATATTCATGGAAAAGATAAATATTGGTTTAATTGGATGCGGTGGTATAGCTGGCTCCCACGTTGAGGGTTTTAGAATATTGAGTACTAGAGGTTTAAAAGTCTTTGATGTAAAGGCTGTCTGCGACGTTTTTAAGGAGAAAGCTGAGGAGAAGGCAGATTTAATCAGCTACTTTCAAGGCTTTAAGCCAAACGTATATGTAGACTTTGAGAAGATGCTTAGAGAGGAAAGTTTAGACGCTGTTGACATATGCCTACCACATAACCTACATCACATTGTAGCGGTGAGATGCTTAGAGAAAGACCTACATGTAATAATAGAGAAGCCGCTGGGAATAACTATGCGAGCTGCCAAACTCATAGTTGACGAGGCAACAAAGCGTAACAAAGTATTAGCAGTTGCAGAGAATTATAGAAGGGCGCCAAGGGAAAGGGCTTTCTGGTGGGCTATAAGGGAGGGGCTAATCGGCGACCCCCGCATGATTCTATGGGCTGGTGTAAGCTGGGGGCCTAAGCCCTGGGGCTGGAGGGAGGATAAGTTCGCAGCTGGTGGAAGCTGGGTCTTTGACGGAGGAGTACATTGGGCTGACTTAGATAGATATCAGCTTGGGAGGGAAGCAGTTGAAGTCTTTGCTATGTCGCATACATTTGACACCGTTAAAGAGGGTGTTAAAGTAACGGTAGATGATATGACGATGGCTATAATAAGGTATGAGGGAAACGTGTTCTCTCAGTGGATATGGACTAGGGCTGCCCCGGCGAAGAGAATGCACGCCCACATAATCTACGGCTCTAGGGGGGCACTCTCAGATGAAGGAATGCAGCTGGAATACGAAGATGGGAAAATTGAGGTGAGACCCTTAAATACGCTCATAGAGTTTATACGGAGAAGCGTGCCGAAAGACTGTTTGGAAAAATTCTTTCCGAGGGGTATAACTGACACCTTCGCAATAGAATTATACGACTTTTATGATTCAGTAGTTAACAGAAGAAGGCCAGAGGTTGACGGAATAGAGGCATATAAAGATATGGCAATACCACTGGGCTTCTATGAATCAGCTAAACTCAACAAACCAGTAAAAGTCAAAGACGTCGAAGAACTACGCGTCGAAGAATACCAGAAGGAGATAAATGAAAGGCTCTCCCTAACGTAATCTCCCATTCATCACAACACTCCGGTAACCACCAAAAACTAATTCAGATCAATCAGCATCTTCTCCCCACTTCATTTTTATTTATCTCCCCTAAATTAATGGATAGGATAGAGTGTAGTGTTAATTCAGAGAAAAGTGACGCTAGTTGGGGTCCAGAGCTAAGCTCGGTGAAATAACTCATTCATGGAACCCAATTGTAGGTTGCCTACATAACTGTGTCTACTGCTGGGCTAGGAAATACGCTGGTAGGCTTGCATCCATGGGCGTTGAGCCTTATAAGACGCATGGTTTTAATCCAGCGTTTGCTGAGTGGAGACTTAAGCAGAGGATTCCAAGCGGAGGATTTATTTTTGTTTCTGACATGGGTGATATGTGGGGTTGTTATGATGAAGAAACTGAAGTGTTGACTTATGATGGATGGAGGAAGCTTAGTGAAGTTACCTACAGTGACCTAGTAGCTTGCTTAGATCCATTTAACAGTAAAGTCGTCTATTGCAGGCCTATCAGAATAATAAAATACTGGTATAAAGGCAGAATGGTTAGAATAAAGTCGAACTCCGTAGACCTGCTAGTGACCCCGAACCACAACCTCTATGTCTCATTAAAAACTACATCGCATAGAAAGCAGAGCATGGGTTTCAGAGACTTCAGCCTAGTTAGAGCCGAAGATTGCCTCGGAAAGAAGATGAAGTTTCGAAGAGATTTTCCTAGCTTGGAGGGCTACGAGATAAATGAGTTTATGGGTATACCAATTGATGTTTTCATGAAGTTCTTTGGATACTATTTAGCGGAGGGAAATGCTTCAATAGTAGAAGATAAAGCACAAATAGAGATTGCTCAAAAAAATACGAGCCCCCACTATAGTGACATCCTTGAATCCATGAAGACTGTTGCTGAGAGCAGATGTAAAAAAGTTTGTGCGTATGAAGACAAAATTACGATAGACGGAGACCGAGAACTTACAGAATGGCTTCGAAAATTGGGCTGTGGAGACGAAAAGCACATTCCCATTGAATTCAAGAATCTATCGAAAAGATTATTGAATATAATGCTTGAGGCCTACATTGATAGTGGCGGCTATAGGCAATCAGAGACCTGTAAAAGGGCCTACACAACTAGCAAGAGACTTGCTGATGATATCCAAGAAGCAGCGTTAAAATGCGGATACATGGCTATAGTGAAAACTAAAGATGGAAAACGGGGCGGCGAAATTAACGGGAAAGTAATTGTTGGAAAGCATAGTTGCTATGAGATTGTAATTAATAAGAGATATAGGACGCTTACAGTTGACCCCGCCTATAGCATAAAAGTTGACAATAAACGAGGCATTAAAGCTAAGTGCTACGTCGGTTATGAAGACTATAAAGGCTACGTCTATTGCATCGAAGTACCCACCCACATAATCTATGTTAGAAGAAGTGGTAGACCAGTCTGGTGTGGCAATTCTTGGGTTCCGGGGGAATGGATTGAGAAGGTGCTGAATGTTGTTAGATCTAAGCCGAAATCAATGTTTCTGTTCTTAACTAAGAACCCTAAAAGGTACCTTGATTTTAGAGATAAGTTTAGCGATAACGTTGTACTCGGTGTAACATTAGAGACGAACAGGGATTATAAGTTGACTAGAGCCCCAAATCCTAGAGAACGATATGAATCTATGCTTAAACTTGATTGGAAGTGGAAGGCTATCGTCATAGAACCCATTCTGGATTTCGACGAAGAATTCATTGATTGGATATATGACATATCACCCAGCATAGTGTATGTCGGCTACGATAACTATGGCAATAATCTCCCCGAACCCAAGCTCGCGAAAACCGAGATACTTCTTGAGGCTCTAAGATATATAACTGACTTGAGGGCGAAGACTATAAGAAAAGCTTGGTATGAATAAGCGCTCCCAATCATTCTAGCATATTCTTGGAATCGGGTCGCCTAGAGGCCTGGGGATTATTCTTCTTCCGCCAATAATTGTCTGCATAGCGACGCCGACGAAGCCATCGGTAACTTCGCCAATTATCTCCGCTTCACGCCCCTCGCTTGTCCCCCTAAGGAAATCTAATGCTTCTTCAGCCTTCTCCTTAACAACCCCTATAACAACTTTGCCTTCATTACCAATTTCAAGTGGATCTAAACCGAGCATTTCACATGCGGCTCTAACTGAATCTTTGATTGGAATCTTCTCCTCATAGATGAGTATGCCCTTACCTGATTTCTCGCTGAACTCGTTAAGGGCGTCAGCTAATCCACCTCTAGTTGGATCCTTCATGGATACAACTCCGCCAACCTCACTCAATAAACGCTTTATCATTTTATTTAGCGGTCTTACATCAGACTTTATATCTCCGCCAAAGTTTAATCCCTCCTGCTCTGAGAGGACAGATATTCCATGATCCCCTATTGTACCGGAAAGTATTATTTTGTCGCCAACACTTAGATTTGAGTCCAGAATCCATCTGCTCTTGAAGTTATCTCTATACTTCCTCACAGTGTTAAGATTTCTTTCTAATATCTCTGTTCTCAACCCTACTCCGGAAGTGTTTATTATACATCCCCCTAAGCTTCCTTTCTCGACGACCTTTGTATCACCAGTAATTATTGGGACATCGGCTTCTAGACAGGTTTCACGCATACTACTTAATATGCGTTCCAGATCCCTTACAGGCAAACCTTCCTCCATTATCAATCCACATGCCAAGGCAGCTGGTTCAGCTCCCATAACCGCTATATCATTAATTGTTCCAGAAACCGCTAAACGCCCAATATCTCCGCCGGGAAAGAAAATTGGCTTAACAGCATGCGAGTCGCTTTTCAAAACTATGTTTCCAATAACTGCTGCATCATCTAAGGCCTTAAGTGGAACCTCTATCTGTTTTCCCTCGAAGTCGCCAAAAAACCTCAGAATATATTTCCTTATGAAGTCATGCATTACTGAACCGCCAGCTCCATGTAGCATTGTGATATATTCGTCCTTCACGCCCATATTTTACGACCCCCGCTAAGCTTAAACATATGTCTGGCAACGCATGCAGATATTCTTAAATTTGAGACTAATCTAATTTTCCCTATGCATGAATGGGCTTTAGCGGAGGCAATAATCTACACGGTCTCAGAAGTCGCGGAGAAGGAGAATTTAAAAGAAGTTAAGGAAGTGTCAATAAGGGTTGGAGAACTGCAGCAAGTTGATAAAAAAATTCTGAAACTTGCTCTTTTACAAATAAGATCTGGGAAGCTCGCCGACACAAAGTTTGTTATGAAGACTGAGAGGGCAAGGTTTAAGTGTAAAACATGTGGTCATCAATGGTTTTTCAAAGAAGCTAAAGTTGACGGCGAAGTTAAAGAATCTATACATTTCGTTCCAGAGGTAGCCCACGCATATGTTAGATGCCCGGAGTGCAGCAGTCCAGACTTTGAAATCATCGCTGGGAGAGGGGTCTGGGTTACTGGTATTAGAGGTGTAAAATAATATATGCTTGACCCAAGACTAAACATCATAAACAAGAAGCTAAGCGAAATAAAGAAGATAATCGTTATATCAAGTGGTAAGGGCGGAGTTGGGAAGAGTCTAATTGCCTCAACAATGGCTTTACTCTTCGCTAAAGAAGGTTTTAAAACGGGGCTCTTAGACTTAGACTTCACAAGTCCGACAACACATGTAGTGCTAAATGCAAGAAATTTGAAGCCGAAAGAGGATAAGGGAATAGTTCCGCCGGAGATTTATGGGGTAAAATACATGTCGTTGATATTTTATCTGGGGGATCAGATATCGCCTTTAAGGGGATCTGAACTCTCAAATGCTCTCTTAGAAATCCTAGCGGTTACTCAGTGGGGTGGATTAGACATTCTATTAATCGATATGCCGCCGGGCATAAGCGACTTAATGCTAGACGTATTAAAGTATATGAGAGACGCAAACTTTTTAATTGTAACATCCTCGTCGAAGATGTCCTTTGAGACGGTAAGAAAGCTATTGATGCTGCTGAAAGATTTGAATGCTGTAGTAATCGGCGTTATAGAGAACATAAAAATGGCTGACTCGACGTATATTAAACGTGAAGTTGAAGCGTTGGGCGAAAGTTTCCTCGGCGAAATACACTTTGACGAGAAACTTGAAGAAACTCTTGGAAAAATAGAGAAACTCTTAGAAACAAACTTTGCCAAGGAAGTCGAGAACATATCTATCAGAGTTAAAGAGATTTGTATGGGCGATCTACAGAAGAAAAAAATGGGGAGAAAGATTATGTGAGAAAACCTCAGGGTTATTCTACGACATTAGTTTCCAGATTGGTTTAGCATATTTCTGTGCTTCTGGGCCAAGTATTATTGGCTCTACGCCCGCTATCTCACATAGATATTTGAGAGCTCTAACATGGTTGCCGGCTACGCCAAGTATGTGGTTGCAGGGGAAAACCTCAATGAACTCCTCAAAGCCGCAGTGCAGCTTGGCGTGTACATGTGGCCAAGTTGGATTCGTCTGCTCATTTATTCTTCTACGTTCCTCCGGTGGTAATTCAACAACCTCGCCTGGAACGATGACCATGTAAAGCTTGTTATCCCACAGTCCTAGCCTAGCAAATGTGATTGAACCCGGCGCGGCATCAAATTCAACAGAGGCGCCGCCAGCCTTAAAGTAGAATTCCAGGGCTGGGTGAAACGTTATCTTCTTAAGGTTTTCTTTTGGATCCATACTTCTCGAAGCATACCAGCTTGCATGGTTCCCTGAGTTGCAGAAATCCCATATGTCTTTGTCTGAGTGATATAAACGGACATCCATAAACAAGACTGGTAGACCACCGCTAACATATTTGAGTAGCTGCATTGTTACCGCCGCTAGTGAGTCAGCTTCCGTCGCGCAGATTGTAGGCTCCTTGGGGCCATTCCAATCATATGGATCATTCATAAGCATTTCCGCAACGTCGGTTATACACACGTACTCTGATAATTCACGCTGCCCTTTTATACCGCAGAAGTCAAAGCCCATCTCCTCATTGATCGTTTTCATAGCCAGGTAGAGACGTATTTGCTTCTTTAGTGCTTCAGGGGTCAGCATTTTTCCGTCATACCTTATTCTATCCCCCAGCAACTCGGTAAACCACTTCACCGCCTTCTCAACATTTTTCTCATCGACTTCTCTCATTTTCTCGACTAGAAGCAATTGATCTATTTGGTAAACCGTCACGCCAAAAGTCTTTATTATTGGAATTAGATGGAAATATCCTGTCTCCATGCCCATAGAGTGCCCACCATACATTCCATAAACCTCATTCTGTATGCACGTATATGCTTGGGCAGCTCTAACCCAGTCTATGACTTTAGACTGCACCTCCGGGTCACTCATATCACCAATTATTCTATGGGTTCTTAGCCCAGCTTGTCTTAAAGATCCATCAGTAGCTAATAGACCAACGTTTCCAGGATATTTTCCACTATTGTTTGATAGGCAGAGGATAGGCTTATCTCTACCAACGCTATTTATGAATGGCCAGACTAGGTAGGGGAAGTTCCAGACATAGAAGCACAGTATTATCTGCTTACAGTTTGCTCGAGCTAGTTCTTCACCAACTTTCCGGGCGACTTTAGCGGAGGTTATTGTGTCTGAGCCGACAACAACCTCTGGAGATGAGCCATCAACATTTTTGACGCCGCGTTTAATGATTTCAGCCCACTTGTGGAGGACCTCCATGCACTCTTCTCTATTAGCCCTCCAAACATGCTCCCTCTCATCATTAATCAACGCTAAACCTATTGGTGTAGTCTTCATGTAAACCCCCACAATAGTTTTTAGAGAACTGCTTTAAATATAGATTTTTAGTATTCAGTGAATTGAGGAAAACTTGGTTCGCCGGAGAATCTTTCAGGTCGGCAATATCTGCGCCCTCTGCGGAGAAACTTACTCAAGAAGCTTGCTTTATAAGTGTTCTCAGTGTGGATTAATGTACTGCGGGAACTGTGTTCTTTTTAAAGATGATAAAATAGTATGTTTGAGATGTGCGGTTAAAAGCGTTTCTCCGAAAACGCCTAGAAGCAAGTATATGCATCTAAGCATATTTCTCGCCGAGAAAAGTAAATACAAAGATGAAGTTGCATTGTCTTTTGCTGAAGTTGAGGAGATTATTGGTGATAAACTGCCTAAATCAGCCTATGAAGATAAGAGATGGTGGAGCAATGTTAGGGGACGCTCTCCCTCAGAAGCTTGGATGACGGTTGGCTGGATTGTTAAGGACGTTGACTTCGAGAAAAAAGAGGTTACATTCTCAAGGGAGAGAAAAGAGACCGTGAACTCAGCAAAGCCAAGCCTAAATAGAGACAAACATAAAATGAAAAACTTAGCGACCTTTAAGTCTTTAGCCCTCAAGGCTAAGATTAGAGCATATTCTGGAAAGTCTCGTAAAGTTTCGAAAACTAAAATAGCCATTCTCCAAGCTCGCCTAAAAAATATTGAGCGCACCAAACTCGCGGAGAAAAAGGTTGGCGGTAGAAGGAGACGTTTAAAGCTAACGAAACAATGAAGAGACCTGGCAACTTAGTATATAAAGGCTTTATATGTTAAGTTGCCACGTCTCAATGAAGCTTAGAGAGCCTTAAAACATTTACCGGCCCCTGGAAAAGGATTAAATTTCCGCATCTGGCTGTATAAGTTTAGTGAACTAAATTGTTTGGAGGAGAAGTTTATGGCTAAAGTTAAGGTTAAGTATTACGGTAGACTACGCGAGTTGCTGGGTGTTAAAGAGGAGGAATATGAAGTTGAGGATGCTACTTTAGCCGACTTACTTCTCAAACATATACCAAGCAGACATAGTGAGGTTGCTGAGGAGTGGAAGGAAACTATATTTACAACAATTGGAGGCGAGATTGCTGTAAATCAGGATGGCATGCCAGTGCTCAAGAACCATTTTATATTGGTTGGTGGGAGAAGTCCAGAGATAACATATAAGATAAGGGATGGGGATGAAGTGGCCATTCTTCCACCAGTTGGGGGCGGATTAATTGAAGGCTAAAGTCTCCGAGAAGCTCAGCGACCTAAACGGCCTCTTAAATGAGATTAAAAGAGCATCTGATGATGTTGGCGCGATAGTGATTTTTGTCGGCGTTGTTAGGGGTACTGGCAGAGATGGTGGGAGGGTTTTAAGGCTTGAGTATGAAGCCTACGAGGAAATGGCTGTTAAATCTCTGGAGAAGATAATCACTGACCTAAAAAGCAAGTATGGTATAATTGACGCCATAGTTGAACATAAAGTTGGCTCAGCAAATGTGGGTGAAAACACAGTATATGCCTTAGTAGCCTCCAGACATAGAGAGGAAGGCTTTAAATCCATAATAGAGTTAATTGAGAGACTTAAGCATGAAGCCCCAATATGGAAGAAAGAAGTAACTGATAAGGGCTATCAATGGATAGAGAACCCCTAGAAATCCAATAGCAAACAGTGTCCGCCAGCCTTTCCCCTTAACAAGGTTTTAACCAACATAGTATCTCTACAACCGCCATCTACAACAACGGCCTCAACCTCTTTAGTCTTAGCAACCCTTAACGCTCAAATGTCTCGGCAAATACGCAACTCACCTTTAGGCAAACGAACTGTGTGGCTTAATTAGTATTAGCGATGCTAACAGTCTTTATACCACCACCATTCTAGCAAAATCTTAGAACTGTCTATCCTTTGGCGGTTGAAGCAGTTTCTCCAGCAGCCTTTTCTTTTTGCCCATAGTATGTGGTCCACTTCAGCTTGCGAGGGTCACGGCTTAGATATAAATGGTTCTTCCTACACTTACTTGAACAGAACCAGAATATTGTGCCATCGTTGCTAACATACATTATTCCTGTTCCGGGATTGAAGCTGCGGCCGCAGAATGAGCATTTTCTTGGTTTAGGCATCGCTTCCCTCAACCTTGGACGCTTGTTGTGGTTCCCCAGAGGATATTGTTTACTTCACTTTATTTTCCTTGCTTCTCTCTCAGTCTCCCTGAGCATTAGTATATCGCCTAGTCTTACAGGGCCCTTAACATTTCTAGTTATTATTCGACCTTTATCTGAGCCTTCAAGTATGCGAACTCTGACTTGCTCTATCTCTCCAGTTACACCAGTTTTCCCAACTATCTGGATAACCTCAGCTGGTGTTGGGACCTCCTCGCCTTCAACTTCTCTCTCAGCTTCCTTAGTCTCTTTCGTCTTCCTCCGGCTCAAATATTTTAGCCTCCTTTGATCTTCTGTATTCGATTTATAATCTCCTTCACTAGATCAGCCGCTTCTCCAGATTCGGTTATGCATGCAGATGCTGCGGCAACATCAATCCCGGTTGCTGAACCCAGCTTAGCTTTACTTGGAACGTATACATACGGCACCTTGCGTTCATCACAAAGGAGCGGTAGGTGAGCTACAACCTCCGGTGGATCAACATCCTCAGCTATAACGACTAGCTTCGCTAGACCTCTCTCAACAGCTTTTGTAGTCTCGTTGGTTCCTCTTTTAACTTTGCCAGTTCTAGCAGCTATTTGCACCGCTTCGTATACCGCATTTGCCACATCGGCCGGGACCTCAAACTTAACATAAAATGGTTTTGGCATATTTACTCAACCTCATCAACGTTTGTTTCGGTTTCATACCTTTAACCCTAAAAATTATATGTTTCTCCCTATATATGTTACGGTTCAGTTTTTGGACGTGGCAACTTAACATATAAAGCCTTTATATACTAAGTTGCCAGGTCTCAGTTTTTAAGCCGCGCATTTACATAATCTCGGCAAGAAAGCCTGCGTTTCAACTGTGGGATGAATGATGCTGCCAAGCTATGTTTTTAGGGGGCTTTGAGAAGCCGCTTTTTGAAGGTGATCTTCCCAGAATTAGGAATCTTCAGCTTCAGATCAAAAATTTTGGTTTTACTGCTGTGTGCCTTCGCCTTTCATCATGTTTTCTATTTACTTGGCTTCTGCAGTTGCCTGATGTTCAAGGGCTTAGCCACCTTCCAGCATTTTTGCCATAGAGACTTCCCCCCTACATTTAAAGTGAGCACGCCTTCTACTTTTCTCAGAGAAAAGTTTCTCCGCACCTCAAATTTTTTCAGCCGTGGAGAGTGTTAACTAAACCTCGGGTATCACATAGGGCCCTTCAGGAACAACTATAATCTTTGAACCTTTGCCGACAATTTTATACGCTTCCTCAATGGCTTCCTCTGGACTTGATGCTGGAGTCATGTGCATTTCCTCAATAACGCTATGCTTGATGTTTTTAGTCACAAGAATAACGTTTGCATTTAACAATATCCTTGCGAGTATTTGCGCTTCCCATTGATCTTTAATTGGCTCTTCCCGCCTAATTTTATCTAAAGTCTCTTGAGGTGATTTAGCGCCGGCTATAAGGTTATAGAATTCTTCATGTCCCCTACCAACACCGTCAATACATTCCGCAAAGACTATAATTACCCCACCTTTTCTAACAATCATCTCACCAGTTGACATACCCTTAACGGCCTGATATAGATCTCTATCTAGTGGATAGCCGCCATTGCTCGTCACCACAATGTCAGCTCTAGATGGAGCCTTAACTCTAATATATTTATCAATGAAGCCAACTCCTTTCAAATGAGCTTCAAAAATATCTCCAGCGAAGGCTCCTACAATTTTTTGCCTTTTATCAATGATGACATTTAAAAGGTACATTGGCGTCGGAATCATTTTTGCAGCTTCAACCATATCTTCATGTACAGGATTCCCGCTTAACGTGCCGTAACGTGCTAGCGGATGCATAAGCATCTTAAATCCATGATTGTTGAAGATAGCCTCTTTACTGGATACGCCGGGTAGAATAGATTTTCTTCCACCGCTGTAACCAGCAAAAAAATGCGGCTCGATCAGTCCAGTTAATATCGCTAGATCCGATTCAAGTAAAATCCGGTTGACAGATAACCTTGTTTCGAAAGTTGTCTTACCAATATAGACAAGGCTACATTCATCCTCTGCATTGTGATCTAAAACCTCAATCTCCTCTAGAATTTCTTTGCCTAGAAATTCGTAAGTTAATTCTTTTGGGGCTGGTTCGTGGAGACCATATGCTACCAGCACTTTTATGTTGCTTGCCTCTAATCCAGCGTCTTTCAGAGATCTAATTAGCGCTGGAAGGAGAACTTTGTTCGGCGTAGCCCTCGTATAGTCGCTAACGACTATACATATATTTCTTTTTCCTGAAGCAGTTTCTTTCAAATGTTTAGCGCCTATAGGCCTATATAATGCATCTTCAATCACCTGTTCTTCACTCTTTGTCTCCGCAAATTTAAGGGAACACAGAATAGCCGCTACATCATCTTCCGGCAAATCTAGATTCACTAGGGTTTTCCCGTAAGGTATGTTAACTATCATTCCAGCATCCGTTAAATCGATAATTACCTAGCTAAAACTAAGATCTCTGATGGGAGGATAGAGATTCAATAACTTCGGCGATTATATCTGCCACCTTAGCGAATGTTTTGGCGTTAGTTTTTATAGAGAAATTGAAGTCTTCTGGATCAATCTTATCCTTATTAAAGAACCTTTTAAGGACGCCGTCTCGGTCTCTATCGCTTCTCTCGACATCTTCCCGCGCCTCGTCTAACGGTATGCCTCTTCTACTGGCTACATGTCTAACTCTCTCTTCAAATGAAGCGCTTAGAAAAATCTTTATTACATCCTTTCTGTCGACTAGGAAGAAGGCTGATCTACCCTCAATAATTATGTTATCTCTTTCTTTCAGTATTTCGTCAAGGTTATTCTTTATGATTAAGTCCAAATCCACTTCGCCAGATCTACTCAGCGTCTCAAAGTCTTTTATCATTGTAAGGATTTTACTTGTATTTATGACGTCGAGTCCAAATTTCCCCGCAAGTATCTCTGCGATTTCAGTGCATCCAGAACCTAAATAGCCGCACAATACTATCTTCAAATTCGAACCACCCTCTTGGCTTTAATTCTAGACAAAGTTTTTTAGGCTTCAAGTATAATAAACTTTTTCATATCTCCACTTAGTCATCTATGTGCAAAGAAAGCAACTATCTTTTCGCCCACGCTGTCAACTCTGGCAAAACCAAAGCGCTCAAACTGTATAATCTCGTCAGCCGAAACAGATTTAATGGAAACTTCAGCTAAACCACTTACAATCGAGTTATCGGGCATAACGACGCTGCAAGGTACTCCGCCATCTTCTGGAAGCCAATGAATTAGACTTGCATTAAGTCTTTTCGCCTCGTTATAAGATTCGCTATGAAATGACGAGATTACTTGATGTTTTTCAACACTCTCAATCTTCACATTAAAGAGCTCCATTAAGCGTACTATGTCGCCGGGGCTAAGCTTCTCGGCATCCTGACTGGTTATTAGAAGATTACCTACGCCGCCTTCCGACTTAACGTAAAGCGTCCGCATACCCTTTTCAGGATTATTTGGATGAAGCGGTATGCTGACGGCGAAATCCTTCCTAACGCCTTTAACGATAAGTTTCATCGGACGCCAAACGAAGAAATATCTATTTGCTATTGGATCAATTATCTTCCTATTGTATGCGTATAGATTTTCCCAGCTCAAAGTTATGTCTGCTGGCCTAGGCCCTATGTCAATTATGAGCCTTCTTATGGCCTCAGGTCTTATACCCCTACGTCTTAAGGCTAAGAAAGTCGCCAGCCGTGGATCATCCCATCCAGCATATAATCCTTCCCTAACACCGCGCACAATTTTAGATTTGCTGAGTGAAGCGCCAATAATTTTGAGTCTTCCGTAATGTATTGCCTCCGGATACTCCCAGCCAAAGTAGCGATATAAATACTTCTGTCTCTCCTGATTTGTAAGATGTTCTTTCCCACGTATGATGTGTGTTACACCCATGAGGTGGTCATCTATTCCACAGGCGAAATTGTAGAGCGGCCAGACCCTATATTTAGATCCAACCCTTGGGTGCGGATGCTTCCTGACATCTATTATTCTGAGAGCAGGCCACTCTCTAATAGCTGGATTAGGATGCTTAAGATCAGTCTTTATTCGCACAACAGCCTCTCCCTCAGCGTAAACGCCTCCAAGCATAGCCTCCCATCTATGTAGATGCTCCTCAGAGGGGAGATCTCTACATGGGCATGGTTCGCCGACAATAACCCTCTTATGAAAGACGCCGGGCTTACATGTACATACATAAGCGTAGCCCTCCTCAAGCAGCTTCTCAGCATACTTATAGTAAATTTCTACCCTATCGCTCTGAATATACTCTTCATCAGGCGGACACCCAAGCCACTCTAAGTCTTCCCTGATTAAATCCATAAATTGAATAGAAGATCTTTTAAGTCTTGGATCAGTATCCTCAAACCTCAATATGAAACGCCCATTATACATTTTTGCATATTCATAGCAGAGGATTATTGCTCTAGCCGAGCCTAGATGCAGAACGCAATCCGGGTTTGGAGCAAATCTAGTTACAACACGCTTATACTTCTCGACGTTTGGTAGAGGTGGCAGAGATTTCTCTTCAATTCTCTCCTTCTCTTTATCCCTGGCAAGAGCCTCAGGCCACAGAATTTTTAAAAAATCTCTTTGCTCCTCTAAAGACATGCTGTTGACTTCTTGCACAATTTCGTCGACAAGAGCAACTACTTCCCTAGCAATAGCCCTCAACTCGGGTCTTTCACTAAACAGCCTCCCTAAAACTGGTTTACTTTGTGCTTTTCCACAATAGGATACGGCATTTAACAAAGCTATCTTCTTTATGACTTCCCTTATACCGCTTATATCCACTGTTGAAGAGCCCAAGCTTCAGCTATCTCCCGGTTAAACCTTGTCTCAATTATATTTTTCTTTTAATAAGATATTCTGCGAGCATCTTAACTTTTTCCTTCGCGTCTGAATCAGGAATAACGTCGTCAACGACGCTCCAGCTTTCTTTAACCAGTCTTGATGCAACTTCCTTAGCGTATTCAATTGCACCGTATTTTTGCATTATTTCAATAGCTTTCCTCTTTAAATTCTCGTCGCTCGTATGCGCCCCCAGTATTCTAAGCAGCTCCTCCCTATCGCTTCGGCTAGCTTTCTGAATAGTGTATATAACCATAAGCGTAAGCTTCCCTTCAGTTATATCCATGCCTAAACCACCCTTACCTCTGGCGAATTCTTCCCCAGTAATATCTAGTATATCGTCTTGGATTTGAAATGCCACACCTATTGACTCGGCAAATCTTCCCACCGCTTCAATAATATTATCATCGGCGCCAGCTAAAACAGCAGCCATCTTAGCAGCCATCCTAGCCAGCGTCCCAGTTTTATAAATACACATCTGTAGATAGTGTTCCTCAGATAAAGTTTCTGTTTGAACCAGACCTCTATGCCAAGCTATATCAGTAGCCTGCCCGAGACTGAGATTGATCATCTCCTGCACATAGATTTCATATATCTTTCTAGCGGTCTCGGGAGGAATTTTATCACATTTATCGCTCAGAACTATAAGCGGCAAGAAGTACATTGCCTGCGAGAGGTTTATAGCTACATCAACGCCGTACATCTTATACGTGCATGGTTTACCCCTCCTCATTTCCGACGAGTCCTCTATGTCGTCGGCTATTAATGTGCCATTATGAATAACCTCCGGTATTATAGCGAAGTCCAGCGCATCCTCAGATTTTCCGCCTAAAGCCTCATATATTAATAGAAAGAGAGATGGACGCCAACGCTTACCACCTCTATCAAGAAACTCCCAAAGTGGTTCACTCACAGCCTTATTTAATGCATCTAAATCTAGATGATATCTTGGCGGAATTATCTTGAAGAGTAAGGAGTCTCTGGAGAGCCTCCTAGGAATATACTTCTCTATGCGAGCATCGATTATCCTAGCTGCTTCTTCAAGAAAATCCTCTATATTGGTTCCACTCCATCTCATGGAAGTCTCCTCCTAGCATATAATTCTGGATTAAAGCCCCGCATCTTAAGCCACTCAGCAGTTCTCCCCAATATAACTAGCGGCACATTCCTCAACTTTTCTATAGAGTCTACACCAGTTAAAAACATAACATTTTTCAAGTGGCTGATAAATAAGCAAAGAACACGTTTGGTTTCCTCATAACCTCTTAATGCCGATATGAGTATTGGCCGGGCAGTTCCGGCGAGAGATGCACCTAGAGCTATGGCTTTCGCCACATCCAACCCAGATCTTATGCCGCCTGAAGCTATAACTGGTAGATTGACGGACTGCACCACTTCAACTAGGCTTACCGCCGTCGGTATACCCCAATCCCAAAATATTAATCCAAGATCTTGAATATAGGAGCCGCCGCGTTTAAGAGCCCTATAATGTTCGACTGCAGCCCAGCTTGTCCCCCCGGCGCCAGCCACATCGATACATGAAACCCCAGCTTTTTCAAGCATTACAGCTACTTCCGCAGAAATGCCGCATCCAGTCTCCTTAACTATAACTGGCACATCTATATTGTCAACTATTTCTTTTATCTTACATATTATCCCAGAATATATTGCCTCACCCTCGGGCTGAACGGTTTCTTGAAGCGGGTTTAAGTGTATCGCTAATGCATCAGCCTCAATCATATCGACAGCTAACCTAATCTTTTTAACATCATAGCCCATCGCTAACTGCGGTCCACCAATATTGGCGATTAAAAAGGCTCCAGGAGCCTTCTCCCTAACAACCCTATATGTTCTCTCCAGGCTTGGTTTTTCAAGGGCAGCTCTCTGGCTTCCTACACCCATCCCTATACCAAGCTCCTCGACGGCCTGCGCGATAGCAATATTTATTTCCATTGCTTTCTCGGTGCCGCCGGTCATTCCTTCAACAATTATTGGAGCTGAAAATTTATGGCCGAGGAAAAAAGTTTCGGTCTTCACATCTCTCAAATTTATTTCTGGAAGCGCTCTATGTATTAGGAAAACATCTTCAAAGCCGGTTGTCACACCTTTTGCTTCAACATTATGTTCAATACAGATTTCTATATGCTCATTCTTCCTATTCTCTATTTCGCTGAGATGCATAATATTTCATTCCTTAACAATTTTTGTCCCAACAACTTTTTCCCCTTTTAGCGCCCCATATATGTTGCCTGGCTTTAAAGCGTTTACAATGAGCACATCAATACCCTTCATAACACAGTTAATTAGCTCAGAGATTTTACCCATCATGCCACCCGTTACATCAATGGTTTTCGAACCCTCAATTTTAATCAAAACCTCTTTTAATCTACTTACATTTATATCAGTAATTAACTGCGCATTTGGATTTATTTTAGGATCCTCGGTGTATAGGCCATCAACATCAACTCCTACAATAACCTTTTTGGCATCAAACTCGATAGCTAGCTCAGAAACTAATTGATCCCCTGAAAGAATGGTAAAACCCATGTCGTAGTCGAAGACTGCATCTCCGTAAAGAACTGGAATAAGATCAAGTTTAAGAGCCTGATCTAGAACATCCCTATAAATTCGGCATATTCTGCCGCGTCTCGTAACTATAAAGGATGATGGAGACACGCTGAACGCTGGAATATTCCTATTTATAAGGGCTTCGACGATAAGCATGTTCAGCGCAATCATAGAATTATGTGTCTCAGAAAACCCTATTATTTGTTCTCGACTCTTAAAGCCATCGACAATACCATATTTTGCGGCAATTGGGTGACCGAAGCTCCCCCCTCCATGAACTATTATTAGCGGCAGACAACGCGATTCAGAAATTTCGTCAGCTAATCGCTTTATCGCTGTAGTATTTGGCGTTAGAGGCTTATCCTTAAGAGTTATGACTGAACCGCCCAGCTTAAGCAGAGTCAACTCACTACTCTTCAACTTTAACCCCCTCTAGTGATACGCTAGTTACGAAAGCTTCTCCACCAGCCCCCCTAATAGATTCTACAATTTTATGGAGATTTTCTAGAGGCGGCAACGCAATTATACAGCCACCGCCACCAGCGCCAGTTAATTTAGCGCCAAAAGCGCCGGCATTTCTTGCGCAGTACACAAGTCTATCTATAACTTCATTGGATACACCTAATGCACATAAAAGCGCATGGTTAATGTTCATTAAATCACCCAGCGTCTTTAAATCCTTCTTTTTGAGGGCGTCGATTGCCAGTTCGACCAAAGCTTCTCCCGCATCCATAATCTTATCTATGATGTTGGGATATAGATTCCTAACCATGCCAACATGTGAAACCATTTCGCCAGTTACTCGCTTAATACATGTGTCACAAACAACAATCGGTAGATTAACATCTAGATTCAATGGTTTTATGCCCTCACTTCTACGGTAAGCTAAGAAGCCTCCATAAGTTGATACCGCAGGATCAACCCCTGAGGGATTCGCATGAATTATCTTTTCCGCTTCAAGGGCAACTCTAAAGATTTCATTTTTAGTGAAGTTTGCTTCGAATAAATTGCTTATCGCCGCCGCGGTAGCAACTAGGACAGCGGCTGAAGAGCCCAAGCCAGCCGCAATAGGGATTGTTGAATCAATATTTACATCAAGACCTCTTAGCTCCCCCAAAATATCTAAGACCTTCCTTACAACAACATATATTGGTTTAAGCTTTACCTCTCCAAGAGAGCCTTCTATGGGATGATAAACACCGTTCAATGTAAATTTTCCAGAAACCCCCATTCCACTAGACTTGACAACTATTTCATCATCCTCTCTAAGCTTCACGGTTACATAGGCTCTTCTATTTATAGCCATAACAATAGAAAGCTTATCATAAACAACAAAGTGTTCGCCGAACAAAATGACCTTAGCTGGCGCAGAAGCCCTAGAAAAAAATTTCATTCTAGCTCTTTCACCTAGCTATCGATATTGCTGCATAACCTACGACAGCTGATGTGTCTCCAGTTATATCTCCGCTAGTTTTGTAGCTGAGTAGATGAGCTTCTTTTGCCCCTAACCTTTTAGCAGCCACTATTAAAGCTGCCACTGGACCATAACCACACGCCGTTATATTACGTGACTCCAAGATTGAATAAAAGAGACCCTCATCAAGCTGTAAAACAGCTTTTATCGCCTCGCTATCCTTCTCGTATGCTCTCCTCTGAGGCTCATAATGCGTCCAGTCCGTTGAAGCTATAATAACAGTGTTTTTATCTTTAAGGGCTTCGGCGAGCGCTTGGCCAACTTCACGTCCAGTCTCTAAATCCTGCATTAAGAAACATATTGGAACAAACTTTAGCGTTCGACCGTAAATATACTGTAGAAAGGGCAGTTGAACCTCTATTGAGTGTTCATATGCATGAGCGGAGTCATCAACATCAATTATATTCGAGTGGCGAAGTATTTCTTTAGCTGTCTCGCCGTCAATCTCGGCGTCTCCAAGCGGTGTCCGCCAGATTCCTCTATCCATTATTGCAACCCCGCTTCCAATCCCCTGGTGATTTGGTCCTAAAATTACAAAGATGTCAACGTGTCCATCAAGGGATAGCTGATAGTAGGCGTTAGCCGCAACTGGACCGGAGTACATGTATCCTGCGTGTGGACAAATCAAACCTATTATCCTTCTATCGCCCTTTTCAACTAGAGTTGGAAGCTTACTTGGACCAAAATTATGCATGAAACAATCTTCTATTTGCCGCCTTAAAGCATCCCTTGAACCGGAATAAAAGCTGCCAGCGTATTTAGCATACCTAATTTTAAGCGACAAACACATATTCCCCCATATTCTCTATTTTAGACTAATGCTTTAAGTTTAAGATATAATTTAGCCTTGAGGGAGCGGGGCCGATTAAAGGCATTGTTTTATCGTTCATTCCTCTTGCTGCGATTTCTCAACTAGCTTTACTTCAAATTCATCTATTGAAATCGGTAAGTCTCCTTCTAGAGGCAGCTCGCCCCTCTCTCGTAAAATCTGTCTGGCCAGAAGCCAATAAATCACGGCAAGCGCTCTTCTACCCTTATTATTTGTCGGTATAACTAAGTCTATATTTGTGAAGTCGTTGTCTGTACTGCATAAAGCCACGATGGGTATACCGATCTCGGTAGCTTCCCTGATAGCTTGCGAATCAGCTCTTGGATCCGAGGCTAAAAGAACATCTGGCTCAAGTTTACCAGGATGAAGCGGATTCAAGAAGAGACCTGGAATGAATCGGCCAATCACAGGCGTCGCCTTAGTTACACTACAAAATTTTGCAACCGGTTCTCTAGCATAAAGTCTAACAGCAGTAGCCACAATCTTCGGGGGATCAAACCTGCTGAGGAACTTTGCCGCAATTCTTATTCGCTCATCGATTTTCTTTATATCTAAGACAAAAAGTCCGTCTGCCCTAACTTTATAAATGAAGGGTTCCATGTCTCCAGTTTTAATTTTTGTCCCTATGTGTACGCCAGCTGAAAGAAGGACATCTTGAGGTAGCAGCAATGCCTCTGTTATAGCGCTAGACTCGCTTTCAACCGAAGATTTTTCTTTAGACACCAATTTCATCACATCCATTAAAGTTTAAGCTTAGCCATCGCGGCTTTCTCGCCTAAAACCTCCCAAATATATATGAGTTCATTGATTTTAGCTATTCTTTCCCCACCAACAACGCCAGTTTTGATTATGGGGCACCCGAATCCAACAGCTAAGTGGGCAATATGGAACGCTGTGGTTTCACCCGACCTATGTGAAACAACTGGTACGTAACCGTTTTCTTTAGCAAACCTAACTGTTTTTAGAGCGTCAGTTAATGTTCCAACTTGATTCACCTTAATTATTATGGAGTTCCCAGCACTCATCTCTACCCCAGCCTTTAAGCGCTTTACATTTGTGACAAATAGGTCGTCTCCGCAAATCAGGCAGCCCTTAACTTTAGACGTTAATTCACGAAAGCTTTCGAAGTCCTCCTCATGAAATGGATCTTCAACATAGGCTAGCCTATACCCCTCGATTAGGTTCAAGATATATTCAAGCTGTTCACCTGAATCTCTTTCAATACCCTCATTTGCATAGATATATCGCTGTTTCTCGGGATCCCACAGAGATGAGGAGGCAACGTCTAAGCCAAACCTACATTCAAAGCCAGCTTCATTTGAAACTTCCTCGCAAGCCTTTGAAACAACCTCTAAAGCCTTTTCATTAGATATGTTCGGAGCCCATGCACCCTCATCGCCTCTCCCGCCAGTAAAGTATGGGTCAGCTTTAATCAGTAAATCTCTAACTTTTCTGTGAACCCTAACATTAGCTTCAGCAGCAGCAATAAACGTTTGTGCGCCTACCGGAAGAACTAGAAACTCCTGTATATCTGGAACCTTACCTAAAGCATGTTTGCCTCCGCCAAGAACATTTCCAAGGGGATATGGTAGTTGACAGACAAAATATCCTCCCAAGTAGCGGAAAAGCGGCATGCTGTATGAGTTAGCAGCTGCGTCTGCAACTGCCAGAGACACGGCATACGCTGTATTTCCGCCGATGTTCATAAAGTTCTCAGTTCCATCTAATTCGTGGAGTAAATTATCTATTTCTTCTTGTTCGTCGGCACTCATCCCTATAAGTTCTGGAGCAATTAATTCCTCAACCTTCCTTATGGCCTCATCGACTCCACCTAGCGGATATGCAATAGCTTCAGCTTTACCTTTACTGGCGCCGCTTGGCGCTGATGCAACTCCAAAGCCTTCAGCCGTTGTTATTTCAACCTCTATAGTTGCTTCGCCTCTACTGTTAAAAACTTTCCTAGCTTTAACATCCTCAATTGTAGCAGACATCAAATTTCCCCCTCAAGTTCAGGTTTTTTCTCGAAGAATTTTATTACCTCATCTATTATTTCAACGTGAGAGAGAAGCATACGCCTACAACAGTATCGGGTTAAACCTAAACTATCCAAGACTTTCCCCGGGTGCTCCCCACTCTTAACTCTTCTAGCGAACTCTTCCCATTTATCTCCAATCAACTTGCCGCATGTGAAGCATCTCACAGGTATTATCATACTCAACCCTTCACATAAAAAAGGAAACTTTCACCTATAACTCTTCTGGTCTCTAGCTCTTGCACCGGGCCCACCAAACTTTTTAGGCTCTTTTCTTCTTGGATCCCCAGCTACTAGAGTTCTGTCAAATCTTAGAAAAGCTGATTTGAGGGCGGAACTTTTAGTCCACTTTAAAAGGGCTCTTGCAATAGCCATCCTCGCCGCCTCAGCTTGCCCCATGAAGCCTCCGCCTCTGACCTTAACATCTATATCTAAATCCTTCCAAATCTCTTCGCCAGCTTCTATAAGCGGCTCAAGAATTTTGAAACGAGCTACTTCAGGTCCATATATCTCTAAGGGTATATTGTTTATACGTATCCTACCCATTCCAGGCTTAACGATAGCTTTTGCAATAGCAGTTTTACGCTTACCGCTTACAATCAAAACCTTCTTTGAAGTGGAACTGATTGGCATATCTTCCACCACCGAATTTAACCTTTAATATACTGAGATAGCTCGGAGATAGTAATATAGCGACCTCCAAGCCTGCTAGCATCCGCCCCAGGAATAGTCTCCATTTCTTTGCCTTCAAGTTCACATGGAACACCCACATATACTCTAAGCCTTTTAAGGGCTTCCCTCCCACGCGGCTGCTTATATGGCAGCATACCGCGTATAGCCCTTTTAACTATGCGGTCTGGTCTTCTTGGATGCAAAGGCCCCTTTTCAGGATGACCGACTTGTAAATAATCATTGTATTGACGAATAATAACGTGTTTATCTCCAGAAATAACTGCTTTACCTGCATTTACTATGATTATCTTCTCACCGTTAAGCAATCTTTTAGCAATTATGCTAGCCATTCTACCAAGAACTAAACCAGTTGCATCTATTATTCTTGTTCGCTCATCTATTTGCAAAGCCTTCAACAACCATTCACCCGATTATCCTAACATTAGAGCCTCTGGGATTCAATTCTATAAGCTCCGGTATGGATAAACATTTCCCTTTTGCTTCAATTATTTTCTGGCGGGCTTTAATAGAGAAGTCAAAGGCTGCAACTGTAACCGGATGATCTAATATACCAGCGCCTAAAACTTTCCCCGGAACAACAACTACATCATCTTTACGCGTATAACGATTTATTCGGCTTATATTTACAGCAATACGCTTTCTACGCGATCTAGAGAGATATTCAGCCACAGCTCTCCATATATTAGCTTTATACTGATTGGAGGCTTTCCTCAGCATGCGAAGGAGAGACACTAGACCCGGATTTGTTGCACCCTTCTTTCTCATTTTTAAACACCCTCAAGCAGATTCATGAATTCCGTAAACTTCTCTTCATAGATTTTTAAAGCCTCAAACATTATGCGTTCAACAGGTAAAGAGCCAATGGATTCAACATAAAAAATGAAGGAGTTGTTGTCCCAGCTTATTTGTATCGGCGGAGGCTTAACTTCACAAACTCTAATACAATCATTGCATAGTACACAGTCCATCTCTCTTGCAACAACAATTTTATCGCCATCCTTCGCTAAAACCCTTCTTGAACAGTACTCCGCACATTTTCCACATGCATTACATCTCGATTGATCAATCTTAACTATAGGCTTATACCTATATATGCACGCTGAAACTGGCTGCCACTTAGCATGATCCTTTCCTCTACCTAGCTTTGCATATGCCTCAAGCCTTACCCTCTGTCCAGCCGCAAGCTTAACTATTGGAATTTTATCGCTCACCGGAGCCACATTAGGGTTTTCAGAGATTAAGTCTCCCGAATATACTGTACGAACACCTTCTTTTGCTTCAACATCAAGCGTTAATATCACCCTACATAGTGGGCAACCAAGATTACTTTTGCAGCTACATTTTTCAGGAAGATTATAAGAGTCTAAGTCTGTTTTAAGGGGAATTAGCCCAAGTCTTAGGGCAAGTATCTCGTCGTGCAAAACAGATGAATTCTCATATATCATGACATCGTCTATAGCCATTGTCGGGACTTCTGAAAGAATTATTCTTCTAAGAGTATTCGCTAATGGAGCATTTATGCCCTCAACTATAAAACTTGCAGAAAAATCATTCCTTCCAAGTAATGCTACATGCATATCTGATCCCTTATGTAAGCTAACAAGTCTCTTATAGAGCTAAACTCTTCTACCTCTTCGACCGCCCGGACGCCTACATCCATCATGCGGTAGAGGCGTAACCTCTTCTATGCGCCCAATCATCTTGAAGCCAGCCCTAGCCAGCGCCCTTATAGCTGCTTGAGCACCTGGACCAGGTGTCTTGGGGCCTATACCGCCGGGTGCACGAACCTTTATGTGTATAGCATTAATGCCCTTATCTTTGGCTATCTGCGCCGCATATGCTGCAGCCCTCATCGCAGCATATGGCGAAGATTCTTGTCTATCAGCTTTAACAAACATTCCTCCCGAGGCTCTTGCAATCGTTTCTGCGCCGGATAGGTCTGTGATGTGGATTATTGTGTTATTGTATGAACTATATATATGTGCTACACCCCACCTTAATTCTTCCTTCTTGCCACTCATTCCATTTATTCGCCTCCACTCATTTTGGCTTTGGGAGCTGACTCAATAATTAACCTTAACGGATGCTCAGGGTTGCTAAGTGAGCTTGTAGGCGTATATGTAACTGTTTCCTCCTCATCTTTCCCTACAAGGTAGCTCGGCGAATACACTATTCTACCGTTAACAGTTATATGGCCATGAACTATTAATTGGCGCGCCTGCCACGGTGTCTTCGCCAATCCTTTTCTAAAAACAATTGTTTGCAACCTTCTCTCTAAGATGCCCTCAACAGTCATGTCTAAAACATCGTCTAATACAGCGTTTTCAGGCAGGATACCTAAACGCTTTAATTTACCCATAAGCTGGGCTTCAAACTTAGCTCTCTTATCTACCGGCATGCTCAGTATGGATCTTGCCATACCTCTAAATTTCGAGAGCATAGTTTTTGCACGCCATAATTCGCGCTTGTTCCTTAAACCATACTGTCCAAGTAGAACAAGTTCATTTCTTAGAACATCGCTCCTCCATGGAAATCTAGGAGTTTCATATTTTTTCTTTGGCTTCTTTGGATCACCCATCTGAAGTCACCTTCTACCTTTTCTTCGCCACGCCGATAGTTTTACCAGTTCTGCCAGTTGTCCTTGTTCTTTGTCCACGAACCTTAAGACCATAAGCATGCCGATAACCACGCCAAGACCACGTAGCCTTTTCGCGTTCTATATCTGCTTTAACAGTTAAATCTATATCAGATGATATCATGTGTTTATCCTCCCCGCTCTCTAAATCCTTTCTGCGATTAAATAGCCAGCTTGGAAGACCGCTTTTAGAGAGATCTTTAATTAACTTCTCAATTTCCTCAATTTCCTCAATTGGTAAAGAACCTATTCTCACGTTAAGTGGAACACCAACTTTTCCAGCAATAATGCTGGCTAATCTTACGCCAACGCCCTTAATATCACTTAGGGCATCCACTACGGTTTTTGCGCCATCCAGATCTTTATCTATTAGGCGAACTATATGCCTAAACCTTGTTGACATTTCATTAACCGCCTAATTTCCAGTAATTAACAAGGAAATGCACAACTTTATTTAAATATATCGCTTCACTCCCCCGGGATGTGGCAACCTGAGTTTGGCTGTTGACTAGTTAAATGTCATGTCCCGCCTCAAGCATATTTTCAAAATAACCGCGATTTTCATTATTTAAGGAGCATCAGGCACTTTTATAACCTTACCAGTAGAGGAACAGTAGTCCCATAAGTTTCCACGCCCCAACCAAAAAACATTTAATATTTTTCCTATAACTTAAACTTGGGCGATAAATGAGGTGATAGATTGGTTTCAGCCTGCATCTTAATCAGAACTGAGCACGGCAGATTTGGGGAGATTGTTAGGGCAGTAACCCAAATAAAAGGTGTTAAGAGGGCCTTCCCCGTTCTGGGGAGATATGACGTTGTAGCCGACGTTGAAGCTATAGATGTAAAAGAGTTGGCTGCGACAGTTCTCAGAGTAAGCAGATTAAGCGGGGTTATTTTCACGGAAACACTGGTAGAAATAGAGAGGTGAAGACAATGCTAAACGCATGCATATTATTAAAAGCTATTTCGACAAAAGTTGAAGCAATTCTAGAAGAAATTAAGAAGATAGATGGTGTTAGAAAAGCATATCTTACGTACGGCAGATTCGATATCGTCGTCTTTCTTGAGGCAAAGGACTACGCGGATCTCAGAAGGATAACAACTACAATAAACAGCATAGTCGGCGTAAGAAGCACGGAGACGCTGGTAGAGGCATAAATAGACAGCTGGATGCTGCAAAAACAATGATATTTTTTATAGCTTCTAAAGTTGATATAGCTGGCTTAAACATAGCCAATAAGCTTGTTGAGACCTTCGGGTTTAAAGAAGATGATGGAAAATATCTTGGAAACCCAGTATATACCAAGGAACTAAGAGGGTCCGAGGAGGCTAAAATAGTCTTTGTAAATGAGGAGCCAGTTAATACGCAAAATATACCCTACCCTAAAGATTTGAGAATAGCTATTTTCATATCAAGACATAGCAGTAAAAGTGGAACACCAACTTTATCCGTTCATACACCAGGAAACATTAGTAATGCAGTGCTCGGCGGGTTACCGAGGAAAGTGTCGATTTCACCGGCAAGTGCAATGAAAGCTGCACTATTAGAAATGAAGAAAGCGCAGGAGGATCTTAACCTCAAGTATGAGGTTTCGTATGAATGTACTCATCACGGACCATCAATTGATGCCCCAGCAATGTTCGTCGAATTGGGTAGTTCTCTAAAGCAATGGAGAGATTTGAAGGCCGCTGAGGCTGTTGCTAGGGGCGCTATGGCTGCAGCTGAAAACGAAGTTGTTTACCCAACAGTTCTTGGGATAGGTGGACAACATTACAATGAAAAATTTACACGTTTGGCGCTTTCAAGTGAAGTTGCTTTTGGACATATGATTCCAAAATATGCTTTACGTGGAGTTGATGATTATATTCTTAAACATTGCATTGAGAGAACTGTTGAAAAAATTGACAAAATAGTTCTCGACTGGAAGGGTATGAAGGGCGACGATAAAAGAAAACTACTAGAGACCTTGAAGAAAATAGATTTAAAGATAGAGAAAGTGTAGGATTTAACTGTTTACTAATGTTGCTTCTCTCTAATCTTTGCTTCCAAGGCTAAAGCCTCAAGGTGCGCTTTCAGTAATAGTTCCGGCAAGACTTCTGGCAAAAAGACACCAGCGTTTAAGGCTAGGCTCCTAGCCTCCATAACAGCCTTGGTTAAGAGGAAACCTATAGTTTCCGGTATTGGATAAGCCGCATTCAAGGCTAGATTGAGAGCATGCGTATAGGCATCGCCAATACTCTTCTCATATTCTTCAAGGTTAATCTTTAAGTCTTTTTCTGAGAGCACAAATTTTCCATCGTACGCCGCTTTAAGTGTTAAGCCGAGCTCTATAGGTTTAAGACCAAGCTTAGATAAGGCAGCCGCTAAACTCTCATTTATGACATCCCCTTTCCTCGCCACTATAGTATCTCTTGCAACCCAAACACTTCCGCCCTCAATTCGCGTCGGTATACCTACAGCGTTGAGTTGGCTGATTATTGGACCTGGAGGTAAACCAGTGTTGCCAGATGGGACAATTATATCCTCAGTTGCTACGTCACCAGCTTTAGCGGGAACCCTAACTTTACTCTTTTCAAATATTATTGCGAGTTTAAATGGGTTATAATTTGTGAAGACAAAGACGTTAGAGCCTTGCATGTACTCTTTAAGTTTGTCTATGCTTGGGTCGTTTCCAGTTTCCCTGAGGGCGCGCTCAACAAGGGTATTTTTGTAAACTTTTAAATGCGCTATACCTTCAAGCTTTTTTCTCATCTCTTGAAGCTGCTGTGCTCTAACCTTATGTAAACTTGCAATCCCCAGTATACTGTATTTTTTGAGAATATTTTTTATTTCTTCAACCTTCTCAGATTTTCCAAGGAGAGATCGGCGAGCTTGGATCAGCAATTTTAATCCTCCTTAAGCTTGACTTTTATCGGTGGACCCATAGTCATCTTAATGTATATTGAAGCAATATTTTTAATTCCCCTTTTAAGTTTTCCTTCAACTCTCCTTATAACAGCGTCAATGTTATCAGCTATATCTTCATCGTTCATATCCTCTGTAGCTACACGGCAACTTAAAACTGGCTGGCCTCTTGTCCTGATAACAATAATTCTTTTATATCTTTCAATTTCCCGCTCTATGTCCACGGTTGGCGGTATTGGTGCAGGCATTTTGCCTCTTGGACCCAGTATCGATCCGAAAACTCTGCCAACTATCGGCATTAACGGCGCTGTCGCAATAAATGAGTCCGCTGTCTTAGCTATCTGCCTCTGCTTCTTTTTATTCCCCGCTAGACTCTCAATCTCCTCTCTGTCTAGAACAAGATCTGCACCAGCTCTTTTTGCTCTAAGAGCTGCATCGCCCGTAGCAAAAACACATACATTAACCTTTTTCCCAACTGGATGCGGTAACTCAATTAGTTCATGAATTCTATTTTCCGGCTTACTCACATCTATATCTTGAAGGTTAATAACAAGTTCTATTGACTGATTAAAGTTTCTCTTAGCACTTTTAGAACGCATCTCCTTGATGGCTTCCAACAGATATTTTCTTTCCACCGGCATCTAACTCAACCCCGAAATACCTCTAAAAATTAGAAGCACTATTTCGCCTCCTCTGCACTCTTAATTGCGTCCTCATATTTTCCTTCATCAATTTCCCTTAAAACAGTTTTTGGATCCTTTCCGTCGATTGTAATGCCAATACTTACGCAGCTGCCAATAATTTCTTTAACTGCAGCTTTCATATTCTTCGCCAAAAGCTTACTCCGCTTTATATTTGCAATTTTAATTACTTGCGCCATTGAAAGATTCCCAACTTTTTCAGTATTTGGTTTACCAGACCCCTTTGTTATGCCAGCTTCCTTAATGACCAAGGCAGCTGTTGTCGGTATACCAACCTCAACCTCGAATGACTTGGTTTCTGGGTCTATAATTACCTTAACTGGAATCCTCATTCCAACATATTCTTTAGTTAGTTCATTGATTTTATTCACCACTGCAACAACGTTTACACCAGTGGGACCAATCGCTGGACCAATCGGTGGACCAGCCGTTGCTTTTCCGCCTTCAACAACTAAATCAACAACTTTCTTCTCAGCTGGCATAGATTTCACTTCCCCTTAGACACGAGTCTTACATAGTCTGCGTGTACGGTAACTGGTAGAGTAAATGTCGCTTCTAGAAGCTCTATTGTTACCTCCTCTTTATTCTTATCGACGTCAGCGACTTTAGCTCTCATACCCTTAAAAGGCCCGCTGATAACCTCAACAATATCATTGACATTCAGCTCATCAATTACAGATTTAACAGCTATATATTTTTCAATTTCAGAAAATGAGAGGGCGCCGGGCACCCTAGATTTAACATGCTTGATGTTTGCAACGGCTAACTCAACAATATGAGGGCCGTCAGCCTCAATAAATATATACCCCTTCAAATTTTCAGGCACCAGTATAGCCTTCACCGGAATATTGTTTGCTTCAACACGCCCCGCAATTATCCTAGCGACATTTAGTTCTTGACCAACAGTTGTACTTATAGTGAAAAATCTTATGTCTCTCCCACTTTCACTCAAATTTATTCACGCACCAAGTATTGGTCTAATGAAACTTGCAATCATATACACTATGAACCCTATTAACCCAACTGCAAATACGCCTAAAAAACATATTTTTATTGACAGCCAAAGCTCATCTATCCCCGGCTTCTTAGCAAACTTAAGTAGTCTTAAGCTTGCCTTTACAAAGGACCTTACACCCAACTTTTAGATCACCACATATGTATCCGGTAATCAAGAAAAAGACAAGCCCATATAAAAGCATAGCGCTACCATTTAGATAGTGTGGCAACTTAGGGGATTGTTGTTTGTCTGGTCAAGTTACGGAAAGCGCTTGAACCTTAAATGATGGAGGCCGCGGCCATTTTGGAAATACGCTTGAGGCGAAGTATAAGCAGGGCGTGTCCAACTATTATTTTAGTTGTTTGTTTTTTATGCTTTGTAGGTGGGATGTTAGGGTATACGATGTTGGGCTTTGATGGCTGCTTTAGATTACGTTTTGGATTTTATGGATCTCGATTCAAAGTTTTTTGGGAGGAGGCCTGGGAGGTCTAGGAGGCTGTATGTGAAGGCGTTGGTTTTGAAGGAGGTTTGTAAGGTGAGTTTGAGGTATGCTGAGGGCCTATCCCTCACATTCTTAGGC
>Ga0105158_1000169_pt1 | contig 29382 bp, 20 predicted proteins | sample LHCtaG_FD_81567 | JGI IMG/M metagenome (GOLD analysis project Ga0105158, IMG submission 81567) | Hot spring microbial communities from Little Hot Creek, USA to study Microbial Dark Matter (Phase II) - LHC4sed_matched | ecosystem: Environmental > Aquatic > Thermal springs > Hot (42-90C) >...
ACTTAATTCCACGGGTGAAGTTCATTGGGCGAAGAAATACGGAAAAACCGGTTTAGAATGGGCTTATGGAGTTGCCTTTACTGGTGACGGATACATCGTGGCTGGACAAACGAGCTCTCTAGGCGCTGGTGGCGACGACTTCTTGGTCATGAAGATCGACCAGAGCGGAACCGCACAGTGGCAGAAAACCTATGGAGGACTAGGGAATGATTATGCTTGCGGTGTCACCATCCATTCTGACGGATACATTACCGTGGCAGGAGTAACGCAGTCATTTAATGTTAACGGCAGTGATTTCTGGGTCTTGAGGCTTAACGGCTCAGGCAACATAGCCAACCCCATCCAAGAATTCAAAATATTCGACGTGTCAACAGATGCAGAATTAATATTTCCTTCAAGTTTTTCCTCATCAGTCACGAACCAGGCATCCTCTTCTGATTTGCCCTCTACAAATGTCGATCCAAGTGATACATATGCTGATGTCAAGGTTCAGGCTCCACCAACTCCGGAAGGAGGAATACCTAGTGGGGGTGCTCCGACTGAGGGTGGGGTTGAGGGATGGGCGGTTGCGGCGTTGCTGTTCGTGTCTGGGACTGGTGCCTCGTCTTGGGTATGGCTGATCGGTGCAGGGGTTGCTTTGGCGGTTATGGTTGCAGGGGTCTTGCTTTTCTGGAGACATAAACGAGTAAAAACTTGAAAGTAAGTTATGAACACCTTTGGATATAACGAGCATCGATTACAACGAACCCATTTCTTTTTTCTGTGAGACCTAATTTTTTGGGGAATTGAATAGAGTTAGAAGTGGCTTTGGGTTTTCCTACTCTGAAAGTTACTTGTTTGTTTCTCGTCGGGATGCGCTTTACTTTGAGCTGCTTGATGCCTTCGTTTTTGAAGATGTTTGTGCATCTCGTATGTTAATTTTTAATTTTATGTTTTTTCCACTTCCCAGCGCCTCTTTCAAAGCTTACCTTCCCCTCCTCTGCTTTCTTTGAGGTACTGGAGGACTTCTTCGTCTGGGACGTCGTACCAGTTCTCGTAGTGGTCTGCCACAGCGAACATGGCGGCGTCAACCACTTTGAGAACCACCACGTGGTCTGCGTAGCCTTTAACTAGTTCAAGTGAGTGGAGTGGTGCTACGGGGGCTGCAGCTATAATTCTGCCGGCACCTTTTCTGCGAACATAGATGCAGGTTGCGACCATGGTTACCCCTGAAGCTATTCCGTCATCCACGATGACCGCCGTCTTGCCATTAACGTTAGGGATTCCGCCGTATTTGCCGACTCTCTCGTCGATGCCCTTTTTAACATGTAACACCAGCCTTTCCATCTCCTCCCCCGTTAAGCTCAGCCTGTCAAGTAGGGGCTTGTTTAACACGACTTCCCCGTCGGGGTCAACCGCTCCAAAACCAGCCTCAGTGTTCCATGGGATAGGAATCTTCCTGACGACAACCACTCCGAGATCCACGCCTAGCTTTTTAGCCACTTCGTATCCCACAACGACTCCGCCGTTGGGTATGGCTAAAACGCGGTCGACGGTTTCGCCTGTTCTGGCGACGGCTTCCCCCAGCAGCCTGCCAGCATGCCTTCGGTCGAGAAACATTTTATCATCCAATGCAAGGGTAATATTAAAAATATATAATTGTTTTCACCGATGAATGAAAGCAATCACAAACTATATTAGACGAATTAAATCAATATTGGAATTAAATTTGAAAGTGTTTTCAAGGTGATGGTCTTGGCTGGTGATGTTGGTAAAAGTGGGAAGGCTTCTTTGGAATCTTTGAAGGCTGCTTTGAAGTCGCTTAAGAGCAAAATAGAGGTCGACGAGGAGGGACGAATAAAGTTTAACGGTGTGCGCTACATTTTTATGGATCAAAGGCTGTTCATGTCCTCTTTTGAGGGCATAATGGACGTTCTAGGCGCATCCATGAAGTCGTTCATGTATCCTTCCCTAGAAATCACGGGTTACACTGTGGCTAACCAGCTTATGTCTCAAGGTGTTCCTCCGGAGGAAACTTTGGAGGCATATGCGGAGTACAGTGGCACGCGAGGGTGGGGCGTCTCGGAAGTGGTGAAAAAGAACCTTGATAAGCCCGAAGTCGTGGTTCGAATGTATAACCAGTTTATTGCAGATTGGCTTAGGAGGAACGTGAATGATCTTAGCGTACGTTTCCCATTTTACGAGTGTGGCTGGGGTGCAAACTGGGTTGGGGTTGTAAGGGCTGTTTTAGAGAAGCTTGGTCGTAAGCCGCCTAAGCTCACCTTTAGGGAGCCTAAGTGCCTTGCTAGAGGAGACAATTACTGTGAATTCGTGGTGGGTGAGGAGTAATGGCTGAAGAACTGCCTAGGGATATTAAACGCTTCATTGATGGCATCGAGATAACCGAAGACGGAGCCCTAATGTTCAAGGGACACAGGTTCGTGTTCGTTCCCGGAGTCCTCCTCTCTATTTCCCTCATGGGAGCCCTTATAGAACGTTTCAGTGGAATGCTGAATCCTGTAGCGAGGCGTGCACTGGTTAACTACGGCAGGAAGCTTGCCGAAGAGATGGAGAACCTTGGCGCTAGGAGTGTTCTAGATCACTACTTGTCTTTAGAACACCTTATGGGTTTTGGGAAAAACGAGCTTGTTGAGTTCAGTGATTCACAAGTGGTTTACAGAATCCACGGCTCACTTTACGGGGAGGAAACAGGGGCATACTTCAAAATGAAGGGCATTGAGCCGACGGCCGTGTGTGCTTCGAGGTACATAGTAGAGGGAATTCTGAACTACTTTGCTGAAAAAGAGGGGAAGCCGCTTTTCACGTCAGATGAAGTTAAGTGCAAGGCAAAAGGCGACAAATACTGCGAATTCGTGTTGAAACGTGCATGCTAGGAGCCACGTGGCTCTAGCTTCCCGTATTTTTTAAGGTGTCCGTCTTTGTTGTTTAAGGGAATTTTTAGTGAGAAGATTTAAAACTGATTTATGTTAAATGTTTCCTCAAGATGGCTGGTTGATATATATGAATGAACTGCACCGTTTTTTCCTCCCGGCGCTTAATGGCAGGTGATTGAATGGTTTTTTACGTTTCCAGCTTAGACGGCAAAATGGACGAGGTTATCCGTGCGCTTCAAACATATTACTCTAAGGGGCATTTGGCTTTTGAGGGTCTCCCGGGGACTGGAAAAACTAGGTTTGTGGAGTTCCTAGCGGAGAAGCTGAACAAGCCCTTGTCAATACTAATGGCCAGCGGTGATACTCTGGAAGCCGACATACTTGGCAGGAGAGAGCTGAGGAGCAAGGATGGTGGCTCGGAGACAGTTTTCGAGAAGAGCAAGCACATGAAGGTCATAGAGGAGGGAGGCATATTCTACATTGACGAGGCTATAGCTTTGAGGTCTGAGATATGGCCAACTCTCTTTCCTTGGCTTGACACGAGGAGGCGTGGCCTGCTTCCGAACGGCGAGGAGGTCGGTGGGACAGACTACATGATAGTCGTGTCCTACAACCCGACCGAGATAGGGAGAGTTGGGTCCCAGATGCCTGAACCAGCGCTTGACAGGTTTAACACTATAAGGTTCAAGTACCACACAGCTGAAGTCCAGCTCCTTATATCACTTGTTGAGATAGGGAAGCTGAGCCAGGAGAAGTTTGAGGAAATGGTTATGAATGTTTCGAAGATTGGGGGCCCAGTCCAGTACCGTGGCATACTAATGGAGAAGGATGTCTTCATCCCCCTGATATGGGACTCAGGGTCGTGGCGCGACATGAGGGAAAAGAAGATGGAGGAGGAGCCAAGCTTCACATACGTTGCAACCCGCGATATCCCCCGAGAGTATAGTGACAGGCTTATGGAGGAAGCTGGTCTCGGAGAACATATCCCGAACCTGAGGAAGATAGTTGACTTCGTGGATAAGCTGAGGCAGATATATGAGTATGGAACCATACAGCTCCAGAACGTGGAGCTGGCAGATCTTATATCATCATTTCTCCATCAGAAGCTTGCTCCAGGGCAAATAAGGTGTCCCACACAGAGGATACTTCACAAAGCGGTCGACGCCTACCTTGAAACTTATCGAATATTCGGCGAGAAGGACGCGGTGAACGAGAGCGTCGAACGAGTCGCCGACAACCTCAGCGCGAACCTTAAGCCCTCACAGGCGGTTGAGGTGCGGAAAATAATTGACGCTGTGGCTTACTATGTCGGCCTCAGGAAGATCCCCATAGAAACGCTTGAAGAAATATAGGATGGTTGAAGCTACAGAGCTCACACCAAAACATATTTATCTTTTAAACTCATCCTTTAAATTGGGACGTGGAATTGTGGGCGCCCCAGAAAGGATAGGATGCCCAAAGTCAAGCTTCAACATTGAATGCTCCATGCTGCTCGCAGCTAACTGCTACTTCTACCGCCGTTGCTTCCCTCATCAGTTACCCATAGGTTGTCGTCCCCCCTTAATCCTCATGTAAAGGGGGTCTATATACGTTCGAGAGGTTTAGGAGTTTGAAGAGAGTTGATAATTCGTCCTCCGAACTGGACGTATCCACTTTAATGGACACCCTACTCCAGTCCTTCGGGGCAGAGATCCTCGAAATCATAAGACGGATAATTAATAGCGGGAAGGTTAAGTTCACCTCTCTAGAGACGCTTATCGAGTTTGCCCACAGGGTTAAGGAGCTCGGTGTCACCCAGCGTGAAGCCGTGATCAGGATAATTGAAAACCCCAAGACCGGCACCGTGGGTGAGCGTAACGCTGTAAGGCTGGTCTACGAGGTGGAGAGGCTTGGTGTGAAGAGCTTATCTGTCGAGCAATTCCTTAACGAGCTCCTTTCTGAGCCAGTAATCAGCACTATAGATGGGAGAGACCTTCCTAGCGTGTTCAGGGAGTGTGGCAAGCTTTCGGAGCAGCAAAAGTCTTTTTTGAAGGGTCTTCTCTCCAGGAGCAAGTTTACTTCAATGAGCAGCTACTGTGTCCCCCTCCTCGCATCGGAAGCCTCCCAGCTTAACGACAAGGAAATAAACATCTTGGAGGAGAGGATAAGAGAGCTTCTCTTAATGGACGCTGTAGACGGAGTCGAAGGGAACAGTCTCCCTTCACTCATAAGGGGCCTAAAGTCGCTGAGCGAAGAGAGGTACAAGGGGCTTGCCGAGATGCTTTCAAATCGTCCGGTGACGGGCGTCGGGGGGAACAGCTTGGCTTGGATCATAGCGGAGATAAAGGACATGAGCGCCGAAACTTACGGCACGGCCATGCTTAGAATCAAGGAGATCATCTCAGTAGCCAAGGTTCCTTCGATTGACGGCGGCTCCCTTCTGAGGCTCATAAGTCATTTCTCACGCCTCGGAGATAATTACTACTCCATTCTCCTTAGAATCCTCAGCAACCCTAAGGTTGAAGTTGGAGACGAGAAAATCCTGCTGGAGTTCATCGACAAGTTCGAGGAGTTAACCGATGAAGGATACGATATCCTGCTAGAGATACTTGAGAGCGATGTTATGCCGAAGATCGGAGGGAAACACCTGCTGTCTCTGACCAGCAGGCTGAGAAGGCACCGTATAGTAAAGCCTCTCGACTTCAAGGAACGCGTCCGGAACATCCTATTGAACCCGAAACTCGTCGAAGTAGAGCCGGACGATGTGGCAGAGCTCATATGGGAGCTAAAGTATCTCAACGACACAGGTTACAACACCATACTTGAGATAATATCGAACCCGAAGCTGAAGAGGATTTCGAGCAGCGACATCCTTTCCATAGCTTACGAGGTTAAAGTTCTAAGCGACGACAAGCGTCTCAACGTCCGGAGGAGGCTGGAGGAAATCCTTTCGGACGAGGAAATAGACGAGCTTGACAGCAGAGAGGTCGTCTCACTGATAGGGCGTCTCGGCAACCTCAGCGGCTTGGGATACCAGACGATGAAAAAGTTCATAGCCAAGTACAAGCGGGAGGGCATCTTACACCTCAAAAGCGTGATATCGATAATAGAGAAAAAATCCTTCCTAATGGACATCCTCCTGCAAGCCCCCATAAAGAGCGTAGACCAAGTTTTGAAGACGGCGGGCATATTCCAGCTCCTAGAGGGCATGGGGCTGGGAGAAGCATTCCTCGCCTCCATACAGCAGTTTAATGACTCAGAATTGCTATCACTTTACATTTCAACTCTCGAGAAGAGAGTAACAGACTTGGGAAAAGACGAGCTGATGGCCATATTCACCAACCCAGTTGGGTGGCTCAAGGGTGGCTTACACCTCAATGACATAAAAGGCGACTTGATAGCGTGGCTTTCCCCTCTATGCGGTGCAATACCCTTATTGCCAAGCAGGGATGGGCCGAGGAGCGACGGCAAACACGTCTACTTACCAGCGGTGATAAACGAGTTCCCCGATAAGGATCGGAACATGCTCCTTTACCTATACGGTGCACTGCACGCTGTAAGCCACATAAGGTACGGTAGCTTTGCGGTTCCACTCTCAAAGCTCTACGAGGAGTTCAGGAGAACCGGGCATCCATGGCTCGCCACCACGCTTTTCACCGCCCTCGAGGACGCAAGGTGCGAGGATCACTTGGTGAGAGAGTTCAGCGAGCTTGAACCGTTAATCAGGACGATTAGTCTCTTCAACCTGAGAAAGCGCACGATACAGAACAGTTCCTCCTCCCTACTCGAACTGGTCTTGGAGAAAATAGTTCACGGAAAGACTAAGGGCGAGCACCTGGCGGAGCTCATGAAGAAGGGCTTGCTCGAGAAGAAGAGCTGGTCCTCTGAACGGGCAAGTGCGTACATAAGCCTAGAAAGAGGGGAAATGGAGAAGTACGGTGAGCTCGTAGAGCAATCAGTAAAGGTGATGGAGCAGGTTAAGGGTGGAACAGTTCTGGACTCTGTTGAGGCAACCCTTAAGCTCGTCGAGCTCCTCAAGGATCATATCCCCGAGCCGCCTGAGGACGAACAGGCAGAGAGCGACATGGATTCCTCTGAGGATCAGGAGTCGGTGGTTCCGTCGGAGGAATTTAGCACCGACAGGCTTCAGGAGTTGAAGGAAAAGTACGCTGAGCAACTGACCGCTAGAGTATGCAAGACGACCATAGAACCTGAAGAGGAAACTCACAGCGTTAGGAGAGTGCCTGAGTGGGATGAACAGTTCAAGACATACTCACTCTGGATAAACGTGGACGAGGTTCGCTTGCAGAAGGGCGCCCCAATCCCGTCCATATACGAGTACTCCTATGTGAGGCAGCAGCTCATCAATGAACTCGAAAAGATATCTCCAAGAAAGTTCACCATTAATAGGCGGGTCATGGATGGGAGTGAGCTCAACATGGACGGCATAGTGGATGCCTACTGCGACCGCAGAGAGCGAAGAATATTCGACAAGATACACAGAGACTCGAGGGATGTCGCCGCAGTACTTCTGATAGATGCAAGCGGGTCGACGAGCAGGATAATAAACAGCCTAAAGGTCTCAGCCATACTCTTCGGAGACGCGTGCAACGTGCTAGGTGACAAGTTCGCAATTTACGCCTTTAACACCGAAGGCAGGAAAGCTCGAATATACATAGCGAAGGACTTCAACGATCCATGGATCTCCACCGTTCAGGAGAAAGTTGGAGCTGTGAGGAGCGGGGGACTAACGAGGATGGGGGCACCCATAAGATACTCGTACGAGGAGCTCCTCAAGCACGAAGCGAAAACTAGGATAATGTTCGTCTTCTCGGACGGTGAGCCGGAAGGATACGAGCAGGAGGAAAACGCCATACCCGACGTCAAAGTAGCAATAGAGGAAGCGGAAAGCAGAGGGATAAGAGTGGTCTACATAACCATGGGCAGAGAGCCGAGGCACCTCAAAGAAATGTGCTCCGCTGCAAGCATATTAAAGGTCATAAAGTCCCCCGAAGAACTACCATGGGTCCTCATAGGAAACCTAGCGTCCATAAGGTGAAGCACGAAAAAGCACGAAAAAGAAGTTTCGACGTAAACACCTGACACCAAACCACTAAAACGTGAACCATCAAAAGACAAAAGAAGAGAGGCGCCTAGTTTTTCCATTCTCTCATGGCAGCGACGAGAAACACTCTCCCCCTAGCAGCCGTAACAGGTATGGTTCCGTGCTCGGATATCTCTGGGGGCTCCTTCCTCAATGAGCTCTGTGACTTCAACCGGATGTCGGCACGCACATGCTGCAGCCGAGGCGTTTATCCGTTTTGACGCTTGCCGGCTTCCCTCGGCCTTTTTTCACGGCCTTAATTGAGCAGAGGATGCGGATCCCATACTCAATGCACTTCGAATCGACGTTTGCAACGTAACTTGAACTCACAATGACGTTCGGACGATTGCCTCATGAACCGCCTTAAAAAGGATGCAACAGTCGCTGCAACAGTTGCAGATAAGTGTTTATTGGCCCCCTTTGCTTTCTCAGTTGCGTGCACAAGTTCCTCCGTTCGCCCCCTCAGAATTCTAATTGCTTCATCCACCATTATCCTTCCCCGCCATATCGCTCCACAATTTATCTTGCCGAGAAACCGAATGGGGACAATTTGATTTGGCGCTGAAACAATTAAAAGACCATGGGTTCCCACTTGGACGCCTCCATCATACAGTTGCCCTAGCTCACTCTTACAAGACGGCTCCGCTACATCTCCTGGTTTCTGTTCAGCCAGCGTTACTCTTTCTTCTCATCTTACAGGATCAGTTTAACGTGTCACGTGATCTCTTTGGATTCTTCTCTGGTGAAGACCGAGTTCAGGCTTACACCCTCAGAGGCAAGTTTCTCCTTGGCTCCTTCCAGCATGTCGACTATTACAACTGCATGGTCAACCCTGCACCCTTTCGCCCTCACTATCCGGGCAACGTTTAGCAGCGAGAGCCCGCTAGTTGCGACGTCGTCTACTAACACTGCTTTCTCGCCAAGGTTTCCCTCAACCTGCTCTTGGAGTCCGTATTTCTTGGCTTTCTCCCTCACGTAGAACCCGTTGTACCCGCTAAGGACGCAGAGGCTCATAATTATGGGAACAGAGCTGTCCTCTGTTCCTCCGATGCAGTCAATGTCCAACCCCTTAATCAGGGGTAAGAGGACCGCGGCCACAAGCCGGCTTCCCTCATAGCTGAAAAGAATAGGTCTCAAGTTAAAGTAAAAGGTGCTCATCCTGGTACTCGAAATAAAAATGGGTTTCCCCCTAACGACTCCCTTCTCGAGGATAAGCCGCTTGAGGGTTTCTCTCACATTATTCAAAGATAACCCTCCACGAATTTAGCGGAGGGAGGGAACCTAAAAAGGTTTCTTTGAAAACTGTTTTCTATGAGAGATGTTTTTAAACACGTGCCTCCCAGTTTCTTGGCGGGGTTGAGGTAACGGATGGAGGCCGCCGAGAAGGCCCTCAGAACTCTTTCAGCTGCAAGGTATGCTGACGTAAGGGTTTTGGAGCAACAGAGTGTTCAGGTCGCGTGGAGGGGCGACTCCTCTGAGCACTTGGAGTCAAGGGTCAGCCGGCTCGTCTGCAGATGTATCGCCAATGGTTATGGAGTCGCATGCGTGGATGTGGAGGATGAGGTTGATGGAGGAGAGGTAGGCGAGAAGGCTCTAAGACGGGCTTTGGTTGCTGAAGGGAACCTTCAACCCGTTAAGGTCAGAGTGGAAGAAGGAGAAAAAAGGTGGCCTGTTAAAGAAGAGTTCGACTTGGAGCGCGTAGAGGAAATTATCTTGGGGTTAAGAGGCGCGGTCTACGACCACATCGGGGACGCTGAATTCAGGTTGGAAACTGTTGCGACCTTCACTTTAACCGACAGCACCCTAATCACATCTGAAGGAACGAAGGTGAGAGAGGTTACGCCCACAACAGACCTCGTGGCATACCTTGTCGTGAGAAAAACAGGAGAAGGGTTCTCCAGTCTTTGTGTGGGGGGAGTGGGTGGACTGGAAACTGTAGCGGAATGGGAACGCCTCGTGGAGGAGTTCGTAAATAAAGCCGTGGACTCTGCAAATGCTAAGCTTCCACCATCCACGTTCAAGTGGAGGAAGCAAACCGTAATATTAGACTGCGAAGCCGCAGGAGTGCTGGCGCACGAAGTAGCCCACATGCTGGAAGGAGACTTATATACTGGTCAGCACTTCAGAAGGGTCAAGCTCCCAGAGGGATTCATGCTGATTGACGACCCCCTCCTCGAGCACGGCTACGGATCATTTAATTGGGATGATGAAGGGGTCAAGTCGAAGAAGAAGCTTCTGCTTGAGGAAGGAAACGTACGCCTTCTTCACACACGCCTCTCTGCTCCCAACGGTGACGAGGCGGGGAACGCACATGGCGTCGACCACAAGCCTAGGCCCATGATGAGCAACGTCTACATTGCATCATCAGACTGGAAGCCGACAGAAATAATAGAAGAGACCAAAGAAGGAGTTTACGTTAAAGCTTCCTCTGAAAGCAGGGTGACCCCCTTCAGCGGCATGCTCCAACTTACACCTGAGACGGCATACCTAATTGAGCGGGGAGAAATTATGAAGCCCGTCAGGGGGATAAGGATCGCCGGGTGGACACCGCGCTTCATCGCAGGTGTGGACGCAATAGGAAAAGATCTCAGGTTTAAGCCAGACATGGAGAAGGGGTTTAATGTGAGTGAGGGGGGCCCGCATCTGAGAATCAGGGAATGCCGCATCGTATTTTTCTAGTGGTCAAAATGCCGCCAACTCAACTTGTTACTCTTCTAGTATCTTCTTCTGATGCGCACTTCTCCCAAACTGGGAGTACCTCGCTCCTTATTTCATTGTATATTTCGTCTATGCCTTTGGTAGTCGAGCAATCCTTTCTCTGTCACGTCCATTTTCCTCAAGGCTGTCTCATGCGTCTCCTCTGAGACGAACTTGCCATAATGCTAGTCGAGGCAGTTATATGTTCTAATGCCCTTCTCAGTTGGTTTAAGCCGCCCCTTATGCTCCTCGCATCCCTCTTAGGAGGAACTTATTAATTATCGTGGCATACGTTGACGGCCTTTCCTGTTTCCCTTCTCCTTCACGAGCCTGACGACGTCCCGACTGAGTGTATGGGAGCTCTTCGGCAATCAATATTCTCGCCTTAACCTCGTATACGCCTTCAGAGAATGAGGCTTTAACTGGAGGCGACATGCACTTGTAGAACTGGATCCCGCCCCCCTCTACATTTACAACTCTAACCTCCCTCCCTCACTTCAACATCGTCCGCCTTAACCCTGTAAATCTCCCCGACAACGTTGACTGGCGGGCACTGCGAAGCCATGGACCGCCTTAAGATGAGGTAGGGGGCGAAGTGATTTGGGGTTTGGGGTTAACTCGCCGAATAGACCTATGACCCCCTTCTCCACCTGCTGTCCCCATCTTGAAGCCTAAAAGCATGAGGATTCCTTCGGCGTTCCCTGAAGCCTTAAGAACCGAGTCATCATCGTCGACAAACAAGAAGTTAAACACCTCCCCTCTAAGTTTACCAAAGTGGGATGAAAGAAACTGGTTTGATCACAAGAACCTGGAAGTCCCCCTCTGAAAGAGCCCTAAAGAAGCTTTCCCCCTCCCCTCATCCCAGAGTGATACCGCCAGACGCCGATCTACGCCAGCCCCCTCTCCATGAAAGCTTAAGTGACTCGACAACTGCCTCACAAGGAGCGTCGTCGGAAACTATAAGGTATGATTTGAAGCCTCTCCTCGCCAAGAAAAAGAGCCATAACAGTGCTGAACGAGGTCTTACCCATGCCAGTAGGCGCCACTGCGGCAAGCTCTCTCCTCAAAGACACGTAGCCCCAAAGTTTCTGGAAAACACGGGGACTAGCACCCACAGCCGCCTCGAAGAACCCTAAAACCCTTTCAAACTCATCGTCAAAGCCGAACGAGCAGAGCCTTCCACCCGTGGACTTACACGTGGACGACTCAACCTCGGCAAACGTCAAGTCTCCTCCACATGCCGGACAAAGCCCGGCGAAGACGCCGTCAGCCACTAAACACCCCCAATAGCCCCGTCTCTCCAACAGCATCCTAAACATGAAGCATCTTCCCTTTTTACTATGGAAGATCGAAAAGCCTCAGCTTGTATCCATGCTTTTACAGTGCATTCATGAACTTGTCCAGTTGTTGCTCAGTGTCCTCTGACTTTATGAATATCGGCACGTTGGTCATTCCTGTCGCGGTGTAGCTTGAGAGGAGCCACTCTCCAGGCGTGAACTCCAGTGTTCTTTCAAGTATCTCCCTGTCCACCATGAACGTGTTGCTGATCAGTCCTCTGTCATAGGGCCTCGGGAGTGTTCCGACGAAGTATGTGTGAAGTTGCTGTAGGGCTGAGGTGTTCAGGTGGGCTATGCGCTGGGTTACGAGGCAGCCTCCCAAACCATACTTCCGCCCCTGCCTGAGGAGCCTCTCAACCTCCTCCGAGCACGTCTTTTCCATCCCCCTCGCCTTGTCGAGGGCAGGGGCAAACTCCTGGGCTTCATCCCAAACGAATAGAATGTACGGCTTGACGCTGAACTCTCTCTTCCTCCGGGAGAGGGAGCTCCTCACCAAGTTGACCGTCAGCTGCTTGATGGTGTCAGGGTCCCCTATGGACAGGCATATGAGCCTCAAGTCGCTCTCAAAAATTTTTTCAATTATCGTTTTCGGGGCCACCCCGCCGGAAACCTCCTCCTCCCTCTCCCTCTCCTTGATCTTTGAATATATTACTTTCAGGGACGACATCCACCCGTAAAAACCGCTTCTTTCATGGATCGCATATGTCGACGCGAAGTAGCTTGTGTTCTTGTTCAAGTGGTTCACGTATTCCTCGTCAACCTCGTCCTCCTCCGCGTACCCCTTCGACGTCATATAGCTGTCCGTGAACATCCTTACCTCCGCTATAGCGTTCAGGTAGTTTGGCTTGTCTTTGTTCGAGTCTGCCAAGCTGTCCAATGCCTGGAAAACGTCCGCAAAGGTCGGCGCCTCCACGTTGCGCCTCACAAGGTGCGTAACCCTTCCCATCGAAAGGATCCTCTCGAGCCCCTTGAGGACTCGCGGCTCGCCCTCGTACTTTTTCGGCTTAACTATGGAGATGTTGAACTCTCGGGGGGATTTGATCATCCGCTCAAAGACAACCATCGATGGAATAGAGGGGTCTGCTAGGAGATCCATGAGGAGGAAGGGGTACTCGCACGAGACGTCGAAGACCACAACCTTCGTGTCCCGAGTGTGGCGTAATATTTTTCTTATCAGCGTTGCGAGGAGGTTGCTTTTCCCGCCCCCTGTGAAGGCGAAAACACCAAAGTGGTAGCGCACAAGAGATTCATAGTCGATGTATATGGGGATCTCCTCGCCAACCGACTCGAACATTTTAAGGTTCCCGATGTGCCCCCCTTCACCCTTAACCTTATCAGCCACCCCGCGGTTGTATATGCTCTTCACCGTCTCCCTGTTTAGCACATATACCTCCTCCCCCACCACGGGGTAGGAGAATCCCCGCACGTAATCAGCTGATTCGCCCGAAACAACAAGGTCGTAATTTATAGGTATCGCCGAAATGTAGATGGCCATGGTCGCCTTGTCCTCGGTCTCCCAGTCCTGAACCGTTTGCTCTATAACCTCGAACTGCATGGGGAAATACTGGTGCTCCTTGACACCTAGGAGGCCGAAGTGCACAGGCCAGAAGCGGGAAAGCTCCATGAGAGTGTAGCGCTCCACCCCACCTCCACTCTTGAAGTTTCTGACAGCGAGGAGCATGCCGACGTCGAGAAGCCTCAACAGCTCCCTATCATACTCGACAAGCACGGTGCAGGCGTATGGGGCTGAGGTGCCAAGCCTTTCATCCGACGCAGCCCTAGCAGGCTCAACCCTGCTCAGCCTCGCCCTGAAGCGCCCATCAAAATCAGTAAAGAAGAGACCCTTCAAGTCACTCAAGCTTCCCAACACCCAGACCGACTAGGAAAAAATAAAAATATAAACCTAAAAACTTATTGCCCACCCCTGAGCTTTGAAAAATGCCTTACCCCTCCATCTCAACATAGAGCAAGGTAAACTCACCCAAGAACACTCACACACCACAACTCATCAACCTTCATCTACATTCACGCCTAAGCCCTTACCCAGCTTTGGCAAACTCCGCGCTAGGCTACTCCCAAATAGGCGAAGCACTCGAGTGATAGCCATCTCCGATCCATTGAACCCGCCTTGAAGCTGCTGCACCAGCACTTACATTTGTGCAGCCTCACCACACCAAAGCCGCCCCCGGTGCCGCAGCCCTCCACCCACCATAACCCCCCCGGTTCCAGCCTGCAGATCACCCCTCGAAGCGGCAGCCCTCCCACCTATCCACGCAGGCTTTCGTGAAAGGCGACGCTGAAAGCTGGCGCGGAGCCCCAGCAGCACCCGGAAGACGCAAGAAAAACCCTTAGGGAACATCCACCGGAAACAACTCCCAATCAAGCCCAACACCACCCCCGCCAGCCAGACACACCAACCAAAAACCAAAACAACTAAAAGACTCTGAAATCCCCCCTCCACATAACCCAAACTGCATTTTCTCCCAGTGTGTCGTGGAAGCTGCCCGCGCAGCCTGCTGAGTCGTCTGGTGGCAGGGTCGGCTAAAAACGCCGCCACATAAAAAGACAAAAAATGTAATAGTTTTATGATCGGTTTTTGGAGGAGTTTTTTGGAGAAAAAGATGGTGCTATTGTGTTTAGCGTTGCTGCTCCTGCTAGCCACGCCAGCAATTCCGGCAAAGACACCAATAACAACGATGGCGGCAGCGGGGGTGAACGAAAAACAAACACAACAATACTGGGCAGAAAGCATACGGAGGAACCAGCAGTGATATTGCTTACTCTGCTCAGCAGACCGATGACGGAGGCTACATAGCAGCAGGATACACGCAGTCGTTTGGAGCTGGACTCGAGGACTTTTGGGTTTTGAGGCTTGGGAGCGATGGCGGAATAGTCTTTCGTAGCGATGTTTATGCTAATGTAAGTGACACCGATACAGCAGCCAGCTTCCCCAACTATCAGCTTGGAAGCATTAGTGCAGATGTAAATAGCACCACCGCCACCACAACAGATACTACAATTCTTGCGCCAGTGAACACAAGCGCCACAGTAAAAACACAAGCCCCACCTGAGCAACTTTCTGAGTAGCCTCCTGAGCAGCCTTCTGGGCAGTCTTTGCTGGTGTCGCTTCTTGTTGTGCTGGTGGCTTCGCAGTCCGCTCAGTGGTTCTATGATGCTTGTTGTTGCTGGTGTTGGTTTGGCTGCTGTGGTTGGTGCAGCTCTCCTGTACAAGCTTCACAAGCGTAAACACTAAATCAATTCCTCTTTTTCTTGTTTTTCATGTTTTGTGATTGTTTTGGCTGGTGGATTTTTTGGTCTTTAGTGTGTCTAGGCTTCGGGCTGCGTCTTTGGTAGTCTTTGGCTTTTCCTAAACCTTCTTTTTGGTTGTTGTGGACTTTATCTTTGAGGAGCACTGTCTTCCTTTTTGAGCTTTCCTTCGCCACTTCTTTATGAACTTTCTTTGGTAGGCGCCGATTTAGGTGGAATCAATGTAGTGGTGGTTTCGTGGTGGCAGCCGTTATCCCTCCTTTAACTTCGTTAGTTCTTTTTGAAGCCTCATAGTTAGCCTCTTAAATTGGGGGTTTATTAGAATCAGCCCTCTTTTTTCTAGTGTTTCTTCTCTGAGTTTAGCCGGGCTGTTTTGAGGTGGATGTGTAATGGTTTGGCTCATGCCTGCTTGAATTGAGGGTTTTTGAGTTTTATGGTTGACGTGGCTCTCGGTTAAGGTTGTTTGTATGCGTTCGCTGAGCATTTGGTTATGTTTGCAGTTCGATGCTTGTGTATGCTTAATTATTACTGCTTCGAATTTCATTTTTTGGGTCTTTAAAGTGACCGCGGCTGATTTTATCTTCTCATTGAACGTTTCTGTGATCGGTGATTTTGGTTTTTCATGTTGTATGGTCTGCGATTCCGGCATTAATGCTGGCGTGTCCTTTGAAATGTTGGTTGTGTTTTCGAAATGCGTGTTTCGAGGGCTGTTAAGGTGTTTTGTTCTTGTTGGCTCTGGGTGGTTGTTTGGTGGGCGGGTTACTTTGTCCTCGCCTGTTCGAACTCCGACCTTTTATCTCTGAAGCTGGACATGTAAAAGATGAATCTTTTGACTTCCCTGTTGTTGGCCACCCAGTTCTTCATGGAGTCTATTACTCTCTTGAAAAGGCTGTAGTGCCATTTAGCCGCTTTGTCGGCTATGAAGAGAGGCTTGTTGTGTCCGAACGCTTCAGGAATGGACGACGTGGTCATGGATGCTAGGATGCAGAGGAGCATGTTCTGTATCGGGTTCTCCGCCTTCCTGTCCCGGTACATTATGACTTCTAGGGGCTCCTCGCATCCGCTGTAAACGTTAATCAGGGGTAGGGTTGTCTCATGTCTCAGGTCGAACTCGTGGTATACCAGTCTGTCGACGAGGAGAACATTACTCCTCAGGAGGGGGTCATGCTTCCCCTCGGCGAGCTGAACATAAGTTCTCAGGAAGAGGCGCTCTATGGCAGTCTTGTTCTTCCTAGCTCCGAGAACGTAGTTAACGCCTCTATCCCTGTCGGGAATTATGGTTGGGAAAATGGAGTCGTACTCTATGAGAGACCACGGTGGCCTAACGTCCTCCCAGAACTCTATCGAGAAGGACTGGAGAAGCATGCGGTCAGTGTTAGGCAGGCTTGACAGCGTCTCCTGCGATGGGGCATCGTTGAACACTTGGATGCGCTGGCAGATGGGGATCACGTGGTTCTTGAAGTCGCGGGCGTAAGTGTCCTTAGTCACCCCGACAAGAAGCTTCCTATTCTTCCAACAATCCTCCATAGCCATGTGCTGGGCGAAGAGCGTGAGGAATGCTAGGTCAAGCGTTGTCAGGATGCGGCGGTCACCACCAACATCAATCCACATCTTGTTCTCGTCCTCTTCCCCCACATCCTCCATGAACAGGCGCTCTCCAATCTTCTCCACAACTCTTCTAACTCTACTCCACGAGTCCTTGTACCTCTCAGCCACATGGTACCTGCCCCTCTTCTCAACAAGCACTCCTTTAACCGCAAGGGTCTTAAGATAATGTTTGACTCTTTCCTCTCCCTTCCCCCTGACGCCGAGCACGTCACACAATTGACGCGGCGTCAACGGCGCGTCTGAACGCTCGAGTAGGAAAACTATGCTGGACTTCAAGTAGTCCCCTCTTGGAGGAGGAAGGTTAAGTTCAGCGTTAACGACTCGGTGCCTAGCCAGTATCAGGTCTTCCTCATCTATCGGAGTTCCGTCAACCTCAAATCCAAGTATGGCACACATCTTCCAAAGCTTTCTTCTAGAGGTGTCGTATAGGACTGAGGAATGGGTGTTTGAGAGGGAGCGATCCATGAGTATTATCTTCGTATCTGGGCTTCTAGAAGCGAAAAGGTATGCTAGGTAGAACTCGGCGAACGTCATGATCCAGTTCGCTATGCGAGAGTTGTTGATGACCTCCTCGTCCGCGAGGGGCCTCGATAGCCCGCTCTCCTCCGTGAAGAAAGTCTGGTCAACCTCAGCAACTTGGTTCAGGAAGAGGGGGATGCAGCTCGAAATCCCGCATCCTTCACGCAGTATCCTGCTGTCATAGCTCACACTGGGAGGCGCGTCATCATGGAACTCCAATGTTCCCGTTGAGGCATAAGCCCCGCCAAAGAAAAGGACCATGTCAAAGAAAACTTGGGAATACTCGGTTCCGTCTATGGCGGCGAAGTGAACCTTATCAGACCCGAAGAACGTGCAAGCGGTTTCACGCGCCCTCGCAAAGCTCGGCTTAGAGTAAATAAGGTTGGAAAGGAAACCGTAAAGTTCAGATGTTGCACCAAGCTTCTCAGAGTACTCCCTGACCTGGCCGCGGATACCCGACCTTAAGAGCCTGCTAACCCTCCCAAGTTGCTCGCTCAGAAAAGATGCACACAAGAAAACCACCAACCAGGAAAAAGGGCAACTATTCATCCAAGATGAAAAAAGAGGAAGTTCGATTTAAAGGTCTCGTGGGAAAAACATGGTGTAGCAGCTACAGGAAGTCACATGCCACGTAACCGTAGAGCGATCCTTCTTTTCTTCTTTTCCTCCCTCTCCATAGGAGTCTCCAGGTTTCACTAACGTTAGGGGAATGAGAAGTGATCCTAACAGCCGCAGTCCTATCCAGTCCTCAGCTTCAACAGTCACCTGAGTTTCTCTCTTGATTTCCTCCGGAATCCTCGTAGAAGGCTTAAATGTCAAGAACCCACGGTAGACAAATGATACCGAACGTATTACATGAATTTTGCGCCAACAAGTAATTGTAATATATTCATGTAAATTTTCTTTGTGAGGCCTTTATAAAGGAGAAAGAGGGGGTGATTTAGTTTATTTCGTAGTGTTCGTGCCTCCAGAACGATGTGAGCCTTGAGAGCTGGGCTTTCCTGACGCTTTCCGGCCTCTTGACCATTGTCGTTGCGTTGTTCGGGCAGTTTAGGGCGCATGCGCCGCAGCCATAACATGCTAACGGGTCCACTTCGATCTCGCCGTCCTTTAAGCGTCTTGCGTCGAACTGGCAGACTTCGATGCACTCCCCGCAACCTTTACACTTTTCCTTGTCGACGTAGGCAATGTAGTCGCCTGGATCAAAGACGTGCACGTTGGCTATTCTCTGAGCTAGGATTGGGATGCAGGAGTGCTTGCAGCAGTTGCATATGACGAAGGAGGTGAAGGAGCCCCCCACCACGCAGAAGGCGTATATCATCGGAACCAGCCCCTGCTTGTTGAAGCTTCTTATGAGTTCCTTCGCCTTCTCCTTGTCGATCACCTCATAGTCCTCCTCGAACAAACCCTTGTATATTGCGGCGCCCGTCTTGATTGTTATGTCGCTTTTCATCGGGCAGCTGCAGGCCTTCGTTCCAAGCCTGCACCTGCAACTTCCAACAGCGATCAGTAAGTTGCCATTCACGCTGTCCAAGTAGTTTGCAAGCTCATCGCCGGTCATAACCTTACCATGCTGGCCTAAGCCAAGCATCAACGCCACGTTAACGTATATCAGGGGAGAGAACAGCAACCTGCCTATCCTGTTCCTGTAGGGCCCCTGCAGGATGAAGTAGTTCAGCTTAACGTAAGGTATCTCGAAGCGAGCATAGAGCATCAACGCCATTTTTCTCAGAACGCTCTTCTCGCCGGGCTTAAAGTGAAAGAGACCCAAAAATCTCTCCTCCAGCACCCTTAAAACCACTAGGTGCCAATAAAAATTTCTCTTTCTAGAAGATTCTAAGTTATAATGAAGAAGCCATATTCAGGAAAAGGAAAGCGATCGAACTTGATCGAACTTCGCTTGGCGCCTCCCGACTCCGGCAAGCAAAGGAAATGGGCTGTTAACGTCTTGCTGATGGTTAAGCTTTTAAGCGCTAGGAGAGCTAAATTTAGCCAACAGCTACTAATGGCTGGATTTTAAGAGGGAGTGCGAGGAAGGAGGGTTAAATTGTGCCTAGGAGGAAGGCCAAAAAGGCGACAAGGAGAGCGAAGAGATACGTTCTTCTGGGGGCGTTGCTTCTGATAATTTCCCCATTCGTTCCAAACATATACTTTGGATTCACGTGGAGAGGAGGCTTCCCCTCACTAACTGGTGGGATAGAGTTCTGGATCAGCATAATTGGAGTCATGGCGCTGGTGATGGGAGTCCTAGTACTAGTAGGGTACCTCGTATCAGAGCGGAGCCTTTCATTAGTCCTCGTTGTGCTGGGAGGAATAATAGGCCTAATTTTAGGCGTTCTAGGGATCTCCTCCATGTTACCCGGATTACCCTTCGGGCCAGCGGCGGCGCTCATAGGTGGGCTCTTAGCCATGGTCGGGGCACTAATGCAGTAAGTTAACGTTTTTCCACTCGAAAATTTGATGTAAAAGTAGCAAAAGTAAGTAGCAAAAGCTATTCTACCCTCTTCAACCTTTTTTCTAAAATTTTTTACTCTAGGTTCATGATCGCTTTGCTGCACGAGTTTCATGTTTTAAGTTTCTTCATTCCGCGTTTTCCTTACTTGGCGTCTAAATGGTTTTCAAAAACATCGAACAAGCGTTTTCGACAAAGTTTATTAAATTTGCTTTTTCATAGTGAAACTAAGGGTGGGAGAGTCCGCCTCCGAAGGCCCTCAAGGATACATGGGGGGACTACTGATGGAGGTATGTTTGGTGTACAAGTTTGAAGCTTCTATATGTGAGGCGGAAGCTTCTGCCCGCAGAAATAAGACCGTTTAAGAGAGGGAGTACTTTGAAGGTAATGGTGCAGTCTTGCAATGGCATAGAAAAAGTCTACGGGTTGGTTGCAAGGGAAGTAGCGCGGATCCTAGCGGAAAAGCTTAGACCCGACAAGGTGACTTCTATCTGTCTTCCTAGGCTGATGAATGGCGACGATGAAGCTAAAATGATGATTGAGGAGAACCCATGCATAGTAATCGATGGCTGCGCAAACAGGTGTGCTAGGAACATTGTTGAGCAGGCTGGGGGGAAACTGGTAGTAAGCGTATCGGTGGTTGACGTGCTGAAGGAAAACAGGCACCTTATGCCGAGAGGTCAGAGTCTTAGGGTGCTGGACGAGAAAGGGCTGCGGCTCGCCGAGAAAATAGCGGAAAGGCTGGTTATTGACGTTGACAATATACTGGAGGAGTGACCATGAGCTGGGAGGCCATAATACCTAAGGGTATAGGCATCCTGCCATGCGCCGGTAGTACTCCCGAGGGTGAAGCGTCCCGCCTTGCAGCAAGGATCGTTGCAGACGAGCTGTGCAGGGGGAAAACATCAGTCTTGTCATTATCATTACTCCTCTGCAAAAACAATAATGAACTCGCGTTCATCGAGAATTCTCCCGTTGTCGTGGTTGACGGGTGCGACAGGAAGTGCGGCTACCATACCATTGAAAAACTCGGGCACTTAGCGGACGAAGTGATAGTGGTATCGGAGATCGCAAAGAACGATGGAATGGAAAATCTAACAGTAGAGGCAATCGACGTCTTATCGCACAAGGTAGCCGAGAAGATAAGTATGAAGGTCGACGAAATAATACGCAGGGTCGCCGAGGACAGAAGGACAAAGCCATCAATAGTATAGTTGCCAGTTACACAGCGTCTAGCTGAGTGGGGGGAGCGTGCCGAGTTCCCCTCATTCAGCGGACGCTAACCCTCCTTTTTCCGCCTATAAATATTCCCCAATCGAAACTTGGCGCTCCCGTTCTATCTGGGCATTAGCTTTCGTCGCGTTCTTCATCCGTTTCCTTCTCGCATCGTGAGAGAGCTTCAGGAGTTGAAACATTGAACCCACACACGGTACCTTTGGAGAGTTTAACACCGACCTGTCGTCCTCCTCCACCACTCCGCATCTGGACTATTTATCAGGGTACACCTGCTTGACTTAACCATCATACGAACATATTGAATCTACCAGCGAGCTTCTTCGCAAAAACAGCTGAAAACACCAGTTAATAAAATCCACACAGGATGGAAGCAGCTACTACCCCATTAAGATTGGTGCTTTCAGTGTAAAATTTTAGAATAGGTGGAAAAAAGATATTTTTAAAAATTTACGATATTGCCTTTGAAATTTAGATAAAGGTTGATGGAAAAATTTTTATTTTTTTATTGCTTAACGGTTCTTTTGAAAGGCGTTTGAGGGGGGATTTTGTCTTACAGTTCTTTCTCTCTTCCAAGGGAAATTATTGATATGCTTAGCCGTAGGGTGGGCGCCAGCCTCCTAGTTAAGGGTGAGCCGGGATCTGGGAAGACCCTCTTTGCATTGAGCCTGTGTAAGGCTTTCAGCGGCTTTAATGAGTGCTTCTATTTAACTGCACGGTCCACAGTTGACGAAGTTGCGGAGTATTACCCCATTGCGAAGGGTCTTCTTGACGATAGAAGAGTTATAGATGTGACAGAAAGCAGGGCCGAGGTTAAGCTTGACGCCGCCGTTTCTATGAGAATGTATGACAAGCCATCCTTCCTTCAGGGTCTTTACTCCATGATTAAGGGCGGAAGGAATCCGCCCTTCGTTGTTATTGATAGTTTGGAATCCCTGAAGGCTGGTCTGAAACTACCAGAGAATGACATGAGCCTAGAGGAGGTTCTGATAGACATGGCTAGGGAGACAGGAGGGAAAAATGTATTCGTGTCAGAAAGAATGGAAACATCTTCCCTAGAATACATGGTTGACGGAGTGATAACGCTGCAAAAAGAGAATAGGAATGGGCGCTTCCTGAGGCTGATGAAAATAGGCAAGGCGCGCGGCGTCCCGTTTGCACGCTCCTTATACCTTTTCACACTCGAGGACGGCGTGTTTAGTGCCGTGAACTTTGAGGCCCTCTCCATGTCGCAAAAAGTTACTAGAGCCAATATGAAGTTTGATCTAATATATCGCGAGTCAGCCCTCGACGGACATGTTTCAACCGGGATAAAGAAGCTGGATAATCTGATAGGCGGCTACCTTAAAGGTAGCCTTAACCTTATTGAGGTAGACAAAGGCGTTGGTGAGTGTCACGACTACCTCCACCTTCCAGCGGTTATAAATCACGTCATCGGAGGAGGACGAGTAGCTCTGATTCCTCCGGGCGGGCTCTCCGCGGCCTTCATGAAGCATATCCTCCTGAGCGTTCTGCCCGAGGACAGAGTTAAGAAGAACCTCGTCATAGCGGATTTCGGAGAGAAAACGAATGAAGGTGTAATACTTCTTAAAGGTGATAGCCTTCTCCAAGACGCAGAGGCAATTTTCCAGTACCTTGATGAGGGAGGACTCCTGGTGGCTGGAATGGACACGCTTCAGCACATTTATGGGCTAGATGAGCTGAAGAATTCCCTTGGACGGCTAATAGCTAGGATTAAGCGCAGTAAAATAGTGACGCTTGGCATAGTTAAGTACGAGCAGGAGGTTATCAACTTGCTTAACCACTTAGCGGACACGCATTTTATGGTTAGAAACATGTATGGCACCGTGGTGGCTTATGGAGTCATACCGCACACACCAGTTTTCCACCCGTTTCTCGCCGAGGGAAAAACCTTAGAGGTAAAACTAACGGTAATAGTTTAGGTGCCTTTAGCCGAAAGGAATCTTTAACGCATCATTCACAGGACAATGAACATACTGCCCAGATTTGTAGGTGCGAAGGTGCATTGCTTCAATCAACTGGGGAAGGCTGAAGAATTGTTCCTAGAGCCACTAAGGGAGTGGTCTACATGCATAATACTTTTTTTCAAGGTGCTTCACTCCGCATCTTATGAGAAACTTTAATGAGAAACTTTAATATGTAATTTTTTTAAAATTATGTGGTTTGAGGAGGTTGATGGGTGGAGGATATTTGAGATCCGGTATTCAGGGATTGGACGAGGCTATGGGCGGTCTCCCGGACAGAGGGATTGTGATAGTTGCTGGCGGCCCGGGGATAGGTAAGACCGTGATGGCTGCTCAGTTCGTCTATAATGGCGCGGTCATGTTTGGCGAGAAGGGTGTTTACGCCAGCTTCTCCGAGTCTAAGGAGGAGTTTTACGGCAGCATGCTTACCCTTGGAATGGATTTCAACGAGCTGGAAAGGAGGGGGATGTTCCGCTTCCTCAGCCTCATGGTTTCAGACAAGAACTCGTTCACTCGCTGTATAGATGAGATACTTGAGTCTCTTGCCGCAACTAAGGCTAGGCGGGTGGTTTTCGACTCGATAAATGCAACCACGTCTCTCATGGATGACGTCGAGGCTAGGCGTTTCATCCAGCTCCTGAGGGTGATGATGAAGAATGCTGGCGTCGTCTGCTTCTTAATCTATGAGACTTCAAACGAAGTTAAGAGCGAGGAGCTTGGCCCGGTAGCCTTCATGGCGGACGCCGTCCTCCTCTTAAAGTGGAGGGATGAGGAAAACTTCAAGGTAAGAGAACTTGAAATCTTAAAGGCTAGGGGTCTCCCTGTGGAGAAGGGATTCTACGAGTTTGACGTGGACAGAAAGCATGGTGGAGTATGGGTGATCACCCCCCCGAAAACCATACCTGGCAGGGGAGGCGAAGTATTATCCACTGGTATGGAATGGCTTGACGCCGCTATAGGTGGAGGGTTAAGGCGAGGAAGCCTCACGCTGATCAAAGGAGAGACTGGCGCAGGTAAAACGTGCCTCTGTGCACAATTGGCTGCTGGCATGTCCAGCACTGGAAGGCTGTGTGTTTATGTTTCGACTGAAGAGGGAGAAGACGTGGCGTGGCTCATTAAGGGCTTCGGGCTTAACGCGGAAGACGTTGATGCTCGAATTAAAACAGTGAGCATCGTCCCGGAGGAGCATAGTGTCCAGAGAATTTACAGCTTTTTCGACAGCATACTGTGCGGCGAGAAGCCAGACTTGCTCGTAATAGATAGCTTGACGCCGTTCAGGCGTAGTGTTCAACAGGAGAGATTCTACAAGCTTCTAAGGTTCCTTCAGCTTCTGGCGAGGGCCAACGGCGTAGTAGTGGTAGCCACATTCTCCCTCTCACTAATCGAGGAAGCCATGGAGACGGACATGCTCGGGCTCTTCGACAACCTTCTGATCCTGAGGAACATCCCTACGAACGGGGCGCCACACAAGCTACTCTTCCCCGTTAAGGTGAGAGGAAGCGATCATAGGAAGACGCCGATAAGACTCGAGGTGACTGGTAGAGGAATGAAACCAGTCAGCGAAGAAAGCCTTATGCCAGCTACATAAACACACTTAGACCACCTAATAGTAGAGAAAAGTTTTATGGCCTGAAACCACTATTGCTATTATGTTTTTGTTGGGAGGGTTTTTCTATGAGGGCTGTTGTAGTCGAGTTTAGCCTTCTTAAGGCCGCTTTGACGCTTGCAGGGGCAAAGCTGAGTAAGAGCGCCTACTATGGTCCCTTTTCAATAATTTCTTTCCGCGACGACTACCCTGAACCCGAGCTACGTGGGCCCGATTGGGTTAAGGTTAGAAGCGTCCTGTCAGGTATTTGTGGCTCGGACATGCGTCTTGTGACCCTCGCGGAGAGCATGTACCTCTACCCACTTACGTCTTTCCCGCTGGTCTTGGGACATGAGGTTGTAGGTGTGGTGGAAGATGTCGGAAAGAAGGTGAGGGGGGTGGAGGAGGGTGACAGGGTTGTGCTGGACGATGTGCTCTCGTGCAGGGTTAGAGGGGTGAAGGAGCTTTGCCCATCTTGCCGCGAGGGGCGATACTCCATCTGTTACAACTTCGACAGAGGGAGCCTTTCCCCGGGGATGTTTACTGGGTTCTGCCGGGATACTGGCGGAGCTTGGAGCGATTGCTTTGTGGCCCACGAGTTTCAGCTGTTCAGGGTTCCGGAAGGGGTGAGCGACGAGGATGCTGTCTTCACGGAGCCGTTTGCCGTCTCTCTTCACGCTGCACTAAAAGCATTTCCAAGAGACGACGAGACTGTTGCCGTGATGGGGTGCGGGGTGATGGGGATAGGCGTCATAGCAGCGCTGAGGGCTTTGGGGTTCAAGGGAGAAATAATAGGAGTCGACCTTTACAGGTTTCAGGGCGAGGCGGCTAAGAGGTTTGGTGCCACAAAAATGGTCGTCGCCGAGGAGGGGGGAAGAGTCATAGAGGACTTAGCTGAGCTGACCGGTGGAAGGGTGTACTACCCGCCTAGAGATAAGCCCATGTTCGTGGGCGGAGGCTTGGACGTCGTGTTCGAATGTGTGGGACAAGCTGGAACTGTGGATGACTCGCTCAGGATAGTGAAGCCTGGCGGAACCGTGGTTCTTGTTGGCACAGCGGGGAAACTTGGCAACGTCGACTGGGCGCCTATCTTCTCGAAAGAGATCGTGGTGAAGGGGGTTTTAGGGTCAGGTGAGGAGAAGGTTAATGGTGGAAGGAGAGCTTTCGACATGGCTCTTGAGCTTTTTTCGAAGGGCAAGGTTAAGCTTTCCCCACTATTGACCCACAAGTTCCCTATAGAAAAGTGGAGGGAAGCCTTAAAGGTCAGCCTAGACAAGAGAAAATACAAGGCGATCAAGGTAGCCTTCACTTTCCAGTAAACGCGGGAAAAACAAATTCCATTTAACCACGTGGAATTCGTCTTTTCCGTAGCTCTAGTGTGCCGCGTAGCTTAGAGCCTCCGACTTAAAAAAGTATTTAAAAGTGGTTTGCCCCCTTTCTAAGGGTATAAACACTGCTCAAAAGAGAGGGTTTTCATGAAACGAATCTCGGTAGTTGACCCTGAACGCTGTGTTGGTTGTCAAATGTGCATGTTTGCATGCACGCGCAGGTTTAGCTTAGGCGGCTTTGGTAGGAGCACTATTCACGTTAAATCTGTTGGCGGGATAGAAAGAGGATTCGTTGTCGTGGTCTGCAGGGCTTGTGACAAGCCAGCTCCCTGTGCACGGGTCTGCCCTACAGGCGCCTTAGCTTCTAGAGATGGGAAGGGAGTTAAACTCATCAGGGATAAATGCATCGGTTGTGGAAAGTGCGTTGAAGCATGCCCGATAGGGGCAGTCTTCTGGGATGAAGAAGCCGGGAAGCCGGCGATATGCGTCTACTGTGGCTACTGCGCCGACTATTGCGAGTATGGTGTGATAAAGCTCGAGGAGGTGTAAATGTGTCGTCCAGCGCTTTGCCCTCAAGGGTTCTCTACATTGACCTTACAAAGAAGCGCTTCTGGATCGAGGACAGAAAGGAGCTCTTCGAGGAATACATTGGGGGTTCAGGAGTTGCCATCCAGCTACTAAAAGAGGAATGCTCTAAGGGAACTGACCCGCTCGGGCCTGATAACCCGATAATCTTCACTGTTGGTCCACTTACATGTCTTTTCCCTATGGCTTCTAAGACCGTTGCCATGTTCAAGTCTCCTCTAACCGGGGAGCTCGGGGAGAGCCATGCTGGTGGAAGGAGCGCTGTCGCGATAAGGTCGGCTGGTTACGGGGCGATAGTCATCAAGGGAGCCAGCGACATGCCCCTTTACATTGCAGTGCACGGAAACCGCGTATACTTCAAGGACGCCGCAGCCTACTGGGGGATGGAGAGCACGCTGACCGTTGGCAGAGTGATAAGGGAAAACGAGCCCGGGAGTGGGGTAAGGTCGATAATGAGGATAGGCGGAGCGGGGGAAAGACTTGTAAGGTACGCCATGGTTACAACCGAGACGTTCAGGCACTTCGGCCGCCTCGGTCTAGGAGCGGTCTTCGGCAGCAAGAAGCTTAAGGCGCTCGTAGTTTCGGGAAAGAACACCATAGAAGTTCCGAATAAAAAGCTTTACAGGGACGTCTATGAAGAGCTATTCAAGCTCATGGTCGAGTCGGACCTCCTTAAGAAGTACCATGAGATAGGTACACCCATAAACGTGCTGACCCTTAACGCCCTGAAGGGGCTTCCAACCCGGAACCTCAAAAGTGGCGAGTTCGAGGGCGCGGAGGCGATATCCGGCGAGAGGCTGGCAAAGAACTTTCTCGGGAGGAGAGCTGCGTGTTCCCACTGCCCTGTCGCATGCATACACCTAGCAGCTCTAAGGGAGCCATACGAGGACGAGCCATACTTCTACAAGACCACATGGATCTCATACGACTACGAGCTGACTTATGCTCTGGGCTCAATGCTCGGCATATCCGACACTGTAGGGTTCCTCAAATTGGTCGACTCAATAGAGAAGTATGGACTTGACGCTATGAGTGCTGGCGTGTGCTTGGCGTGGGCGACCGAGGCATACGAGAAAGGTTTAGTCTCAAAGGAGGAGCTGGCCGGGGTTGAGCCCAAGTGGGGCGACTATGAAGCATACATCAAGATGGCGAGGATGATCGTTGCCCAGCCGAACGAGTTCTACAAGCACCTCGCCATGGGGGTCGAGGCTGCGGCAACAAAATATGGAGGGTTAGAGTTCGCTCTCGCCTTTGGAGGAAACGAAATGCCGGGATACCACACAGGGCCGGCGGCGTACGTAGGCTACCTCACCGGCGCTAGGCACAGTCACCTAGACTCAGCAGGCTACAGCTTGGACGAGAAAACCATCGGAGCCACGCCGAGCCCAGAAAAGATAGCGGAGGAGCTTTTCAAGGAGGAGGTATGGCGCCAAGTGCTTTCAAGCCTCGTAGTCTGCTTCTTCGCCCGCAGAGTGTACAGTCCAGAGAAAACGGCCAAGGCGCTGAGCGCAGTAGGCGTGGAGAGGAGCGAAAAGGAGCTCGCCTCGCTTGGCGAAAAAATACTAGCAGAGAAGTACGACTTCAAGCTGAGGGAGGGCTTCAACCCTGAAAACCTGAGGGTGCCAAGAAGGATAACCGAGACGCCAACCCCGCACGGAAAGATAAGCGAGGAAACCATTAAGCGGGCAGTAAGCTTCTACGTAGAGAAGGTTAAATCGGCCAAAAAGCAGCCTTTAAACCTTTAAAAAGTTACAAAGAGACAGAAGCCAATGCCCCGTTCTGGTTTAATGTAGAATTTCACTCCTTCCTCCTCTCGTCATGGAAGTTTCGGGTGGTGAAGCCCCGCATCCACCCCTGCAGAGCAGTTTTCCCACACCTCTACTCCCCAAGCCAGCACGCTGCCCCTTCACCCTCCTGCACTATTCGGGTAGCCCACGCGTCAAGCATAGGAACCCCAGCGTTAACGCTATTATACGCTATTATTATAGTCAATAAACTTCACGCTAGAGAGAAGTTTTTCAGCTCATCCCTTTTCATGCTTCGCATGTCCCGCAATGCGAGCCGCGAAAAAAGGGGAACAAAAAGTTCCCCGTCATCCTTCCGTTTCTTACTTTTCCTTTAGTTTGAGTTCCAGTAGCTTGTCGGCTAGGAGGGCTATGTACTCTGCTTTTTCGAGCCTCTTAACCCATTCCACTGGTATCTTATCTTCTCCATGATACGCCCCGCTTATCGCCCCCGCCATAGCTCCTATAGTGTCAGCGTCGCCTCCAAGGCTTACAGCGTAGAGTACTGCTTTCTCGAAGCTCTCAGCGTTAGCCGCAAAACAATATACTGCAGTTGGAACAGACCTGAATGCTTCCACGCCGTTGCCCAGCCTCGAGATAACCTTCTTCTTGTCGGCTTTCTCATTAAGGAGCCGAGCAGCGTCCCTAAGCGCCTCCCTGTATACCTCTTCCCGAGAGAAGGATTCAAGCTCTTCTAGGAAGTCACGCGGGTCGAAGCTGGAGGGGTTCGTCTTCACTGCTAGGGCGACAGCGTAAGCCTGAATCACCGCTCCCTCTACTCCAAGAGGGTGTGCGTGCGTTAAGAGGCTCGACCGCTCAGCAACTCTCCTCAGCTCCTCCGGCTCATCAAAATATAGCAAGCCGACCGGCGCAGCTCTCATCGCCGCGCCATTCCCGAAAGACCCTCTACCGCCAAAAAGAATCATGCTGGCAGTATCCCACCGCTCCCCAAGCTCGATTAGCCTAAAAACGGCTGGCGGCCCGGGCCCGTAACCCCTCTTCGGGTCATAGTTCCTCATAAACGTTTTGATCATGTGTTCCCCGTC